>Ga0194131_10001386_pt1 | contig 41553 bp, 32 predicted proteins | sample TA2KigO120mmetaG_FD_148631 | JGI IMG/M metagenome (GOLD analysis project Ga0194131, IMG submission 148631) | Freshwater microbial communities from Lake Tanganyika, Tanzania - TA2015053 Kigoma Offshore 120m | ecosystem: Environmental > Aquatic > Freshwater > Lake | place: Tanzania: Lake...
TTCATCGCGACCCGACTGATGCCAACGCCGATCTCTATCGCACGCTGGCACCGCTCGCGGAGCGCCTGCGTCCCGCGCCGATCATTCGCCCGGACTTTCCCGGGATGAATCGGGAGCTCGGCTTCGCCTGCGACGCCGGCGCCGAGTCAATCCGTGCGTGCCCGGAGCAGTGGGGCCTGGGATCGTCGCACCCGGCGATGACCGAGCTGGCCCTGGCCTGCGCTGAACGCGGACTCGCACTACACCTGACAGTGCGGTACGAAGACCTGCGGCAGCGGCACCGTCTGGACACGGCTGCAGACCTGCCCGCGGCCACGGTGCGTGCGCTCGCGCGCGCCGGCGGTGATGCGTTGCGGCTCGTCGTCTCGGCGGCCGGGCGCGACATGATCGAGGAGACGCACTGGGGACTGACACCCGCCGAGCAGCGGCGCGTGTACTGGGACTTCACGTGGGTGTGGGGTCCGCCGGAGGACCACCTGGCGCACTTGTTCCGCAGCATCGGCTCCGAACGATTTGTCTTCGGTTCCCAATGGCCGCTCCGGCTGGTGCAGGCGCCGATCGCGAACCTCGACTTGCTACCTGATTCGGTTCGCGAGCCGTCCGGCGGCATCCGCCTCGGCAATCCGGCAGTTCGGTAGGCCGCCGCGCGCGCCCCCGTGTTCGACGCCTCGCCACTCACCGACCTTCGCGACGATCTCGCCGACCCGGCGATGGTTCCGGACGCGATTGCCCGCACGGCGATCGTCTCCCGACTGGACGACATCATCGCAGCCATCAGCGGGGCGGATCGTGCGCTCGACAAGCTTCCCCGTGCCGATATCGCCGAGGCCGCGCGGCTCACGGCGAACGCGTATTACATCGGCGGCCGCTCATGGCGCCGGCAACTCGCGGAGTCGGACATCCCAGCGGCCACGCTCATGGCCGTCCACGAGGAGTCCACGCGGGCGATCGAACCCATGGTGCGGGAACTCGAGCGACTGCTCGTGGCGGCCAACCACACGACCATCCGGCGCGACGGGGAACTCGAGTTTGTGATCACCTGCGCGGTGTGCGGCGGCGAGGCGGTCACTTTCTCGCGTGCGCGCGCACATACGGACTCACCTATCCAGCTGGTCGTGAGCAGCCTGAGCCCGGTCACGGTCTTCCGGCCGATCGCGGGGCCGCGCATGAAGGACCTCGTCTCGCTCCTGGAGCGCGGCAACGCGGGCGCCGTGATCGCGCACCTCAAGGAGACGCAGCCCGGTGGCTGCGACGCGCATTGCCCGACCTGCGACCGTGTGTACTGCCGCACCCACTACGCGGTCGAGGCGCAGTGGAGCGGCAGTTGGCACGAGGCCACCCACGCCACGTGCCCGGTCGGGCACGACCACGAGGTGGACTGAGGGACTCCCTACGGCGTCGGGCGCCGACCGATCTCGTAGTCTTTCGGGGGCTCCGCGCCCAGGAGGTGCTGCACGAAGTAATCCCAGCGCCGCCGCATCATGTAGTTGGACGCGGCTCCGTAGCCATGTCCCGCGTTCGGAATCATCAGCAGGTCGAATGACTTGTTCGCCTTGATGAGCGCGTCCACCACGATCATCGTGTTTTCCGGCGGCACGTTGGTGTCCAGCGTCCCGTGGGCGAGCAGCAGCTTCCCCTTCAGGTTCTTGGCGAGCGTCTGGTTCGCCTCGATGTCGTAGTTGTCGGTGCCATCGGGGTTCCGGACGAGGAGCCCCTGATAGCGCTCCCCCCAGTCGTCTTCGTAGAGTCGCTGGTCGTGGTTGCCGGATTCCGAGATCCCGACCTTGAAGAAGTCCGGATAGCGGAACATGGCGTCCGCGGTGATAAATCCGCCGCCTGAGTGACCCCACATCGCGGCGCGGTCAATGTCAATGTACGTGTACTGGCGCGCGAGGTCCTTCATTCCCGCGACCTGATCCGGAATCGTGTTGTCGCGGCCCATCCGGCCGTAGTAGAAGTCGTGGAACGACTTTGACCGCCCCGGCGTTCCGCGTCCGTCAATGGACACGACGACGAACCCGAGTTCCGCCAGCGCCTGCCGGTCGCCGCGCACTGCGCTGAACGCGCGCGAGCCCACGCTTCCGCTCTGCGGACCCGGATACGCCTGGTTGATGATCGGGTACTTCTTGTTTCGATCCAGGTTGCTCGGGATGTGCATCACGCCGTAGAGATCGGTCTTGCCGTCATCGGCCTTCACCTTGATCGGGATCGGCTTCTGCCAACCCTGCGCGACCAGCCGCGCGATATCCATCCGCTCTAGCGGCATCACGAGCTTTCCGTCGGCGTCGCGCAGCTCGACCACCGGCGGCACGTCGGGCTTCGAGTACGTGTCCACGAGGTACTTGCCGCTCGGCGCGAGTGCGATCGTGTGCATGCCATCCGCCGGCGTCAGCGACACCTGCGGCGCGCGGCCATCGAGGCCGACGCGGTACGCGTGCGCGAAGTACGGGTCCTGCCCTGCCTCGCGCCCGTTCGCCATGTACCACAGCATCCGGTTCTTTTCGTCCAGTCGCACGATCTGCGTGACCGGTCCGTCACCGGTCGTCACCTTCCGCTTCAGCGCGCCGGTGCCAAGGTCGTGCAGGTACAGTTGGCCCCAGTCGTCCTTCTGCGAGTACCACAGCAGTTCATTCGTGTCCCACAGCACGTTCCAGCCGGTGCGCGACTCGAAATGCGTCGCCACCGTCTCCGTCATCACATCGCGCACATCGCCGGTGAGCGCGTTGGCGACGCGGAGGATCGTCACCTTGTGGTCGCGCGAGGTGGACGCGAGCGCGAGCTGCGTGCCGTCGGGCTTCCACTTGTAATCGTTCATGCTGATGTCATCGCCGAGCGTTGCGCGGTGGTACTGCGGCGCAAGCTTGAGGCGCACGGTCCGACCGGACTCCACCTCGATGATCACGTGGTGCAGCATCGCGACCACGCTGTCGCCCGGCAGTGGGTAGGGCCACGACTGCAGGTCCGGCTGGCCAACACGCACGTTCGTCATGTGCCACTCGCGCACGTTGCGCTCGTCCTGCTGCTGCGTGGCAATCTTCCTCGAGTCCGGTGACCAGAGGAGGATGGCGCGGTCGCTGCGCGTCCAGCCCGCGTTGTCCGTCGCGTAGCCGAAGTACTTCGCGCCGTCGCGAGTGAGTTGCCGCTCCTGGCCCGTCGCGACGTCGCGCACCCAGAGGTTCCAGTCGCGAATGAACGCGCCGAGCTTGCCGTCCGGGGACATCGCGAGCGGCGGGCCCGCGTTGCCGCGCCCACCGCGACCGCCCGCGCCGGGAGGGCCCGGCGGACCGCCGCGACCGCCACCGCCGGGCGGCGCCGACGCCGCGTTTGCCGGAACACCGGGACAGTTGGTCATCTGCGCTGCGCAGACCGTCCGCGTCTTCGCGGCAGGGTCAATGAGCACGATCTCGGCGCCCGCGGCGGTCGTATTCCGGTACCAGAACCGGTCGTCGGCCAGCCAGTTGGGCTGTACCGCGCCGCCGAACGTCGTATTCGCCAGCGCCGGCTGCAGGTGCCGCTCGGCGCGCGCGTACTCATCGGCGGAGACAGTGGTGGGACGGTAGGGCTGTTGGGCGGATGCCGCGGTCGTGCTGACAGCCAGTGCGACAAGCAGAAGGCGAGAACGCATGTGGGTCCTGTGAGGGATCGTTCGATTAGGAAGTTCGCGCGCCGACAACCAGCCAGCAATCGTCACGGCACGGTAGCGCTTTTCATGTACTGATCAAACCACCCCTTCTCGTTCAACATCCGGTGCACGTTGTTCCAGTGTCCGGAAATGCCGTGGGGTTGATCGGCATACACGATCATCTTGGCCGGCACTCCCTGTTTCTTGAGCGCCACATACAGCTGCTCATTCTCCGTGAACGGCACGCGGCGGTCCACTTCGCCGACCACGAACAGCGTCGGCGTCTTCGCGCGGCCGGCATACGTGATCGGCGATTGCTTCAGCATGATCTCGCGCGCCTCGGGTTCCCACGGTTTCCCGTAGAACTCCGTCTCCTTCGTTCGCGCGATGTCCGCGTTCGCATAGTCGCTCATCCAGTTCACGATGCCCGCGCCGCTCGCCGCGGCCGCGAAGCGGTCCGGGTACTGCGTGATCAGCCAGTTCGTCATGAACCCGCCGTACGAGTGGCCGATGCTCGCCACGCGGCGCCGATCGAGTGAATACGTGCCGAGCACAAGGTCCACGCCGGCCATGACGTCCTGGCCGTCCTTCATACCCCAGGCACCCCATGTGCCCCAAAGGAACTTCTCTCCATAACCGGTGGAACTCCGGAAGTTCACTTCGAGCACCGCGTAGCCGCTCGCTGCGAAATACTGGTTCTTGAAGTTGTAGCCGTACTGGATGGCACTGTGCGGGCCGCCGTGGTTGTTCACGATCAGCGGGTACGGACCACCACCCTGCCGATACCCAACCGGCAGCGTGATCCATCCTTCGATCTCCGTTCCGTCCGCGCTCTTGAACTTGAGTCGGTCCGTGCGCGGCACCTGGATGTCGCGCATGAAGGCATCGTGCACGCGCGTCAACTGACGCTCGTTCGTGCCGTCAATACGCGCGGACCAGACCTCGGGCGGTCCGTCGTGCGTATGCACGGTGTACACCATGCGCGTCATCGCGCGATCGAACCCCAGATCGGCCAGGCGTCGCTCTCCCTTGGTGACGGCCTCGACCGCACCGTCGGTGGGCGAAACCCGGAAGAGGTGCACTGTTCCGCCGACGCCCCCTGAGAAGTAGATGCCCTTCGAGTCCGGACTCCACCGCACCGCGCTCGGCAGGTAGTCCCAGGCCTCCGTGAGGTTCCGCTCCGCGCCACCGGCGGCGGGAATCACGATGAGGTCGGTCGCGCCACCGTGATTCAGCTTCTTCGCGATGACGTGGTCGGTAGTGAACTGCCGCGTCATGACGATCCATTTGCCGTCCGGCGAGTACGTCGCGCCGCGATAGTCATAGCGCGCGTCGGGCGTGAGCCGCGTGAGCTTGCCGTCGGCGACGCTGAGGCTCCACGCCTCGGAGCGGCCGTAGGAAAGCTCGGAGCGATACGCCGAGTCGGCGGTGAAGAGGATTCGCGTTCCGTCAGCGTTCCATTGCACGCCCGACGGCCGCAGCCCCATGCGCGTGAGCTGGCGTGCGTCGTTCGCATCGGGTGTGCCGACAAACAACTCCTGCGGCGGACTCACATATGGATCGGACACGTTCGGCAGCGGGTACGCACCGCCGTCGCGCTGGTAGTCGAGCCAGTCGAACTGGATTCCCTTGAACCGTTCGTCGTGACGTTGTTCGAATGCAGTCGCGCCAGAGGTGGGCTTCGCGGGTGGCGGCGTGTCGCGAACCGTCACGACCTGCCGGCCGTCGGGGCTTACCACGCGCACCGGCGCCGCGTTCCCGCGACCGCCGCGGCCGCCTCCCCCTCCTGCGCCTTGCGCGGTCGCCGCCCCGTTTCCTGCGAGGGTGTCTATGCGCGAGGGCTGGGTCGGGTTCACGGCCAGCGTGCGCCCACCGGACTGAAACCGCAGACGGCCGTCGGGCGCCCAGTTGTAGCTCGCGACGGTCGCGCCCTCCGCGCTCACGCGCTGCGCCGCACCGGAGCCGTCCCAGGGCACGAGCCAGAGTTCAGCCACGGTACCGTTGTTCTCCTCAACGCGCGTCGAAACGGAGAACGCCACCCACTGCCCGTCCGGCGACAGGTCCACGCCCCCCACGGTCTTGATGCGGTAGTAGTCTTCGACCGCCAGCGGCTTCTTCTGTGCGAACGCCAGCGTCGAGGCAGCCGCCAGGCCGACCGCGCAGAGCGAAATCCTGTGCGCGATCCCGCGCCGAGTCACCGACATCATCTGGAAGCTCCCGGCCGTGGCCCGGCCATGTACCCTGAAGTCCCTATGAGATAGCCAAATCCCACTTGCCGCGCATCCGCGTGAGGCAGACATTCCCTGCCCTCCCTCCCGCTCGCCATGCCGAAGAAAGACGCTCGCATTGACGCCTACATCGCGAAATCGGCCCCGTTCGCGCAGCCGATCCTGAAGCACCTTCGCGCCGCGATCCACGCCGCCTCGCGCGACATCGAGGAGAACGTGAAGTGGGGCATGCCCAGCTTCGAGTACAAGGGCCTGCTCTGCGGGTTCGCCGCGTTCAAGGCGCACGCGACCTTCGGATTCTGAAAGCATTCGCTCGTCGTGTCCGACCCCAAGTCGAAGTGGTCGGAAGCGATGGGAAGCTTTGGCCGACTAACGTCGGTGAAGGATCTCCCACCGAAGGCGGAGCTCATCAAGCTCGTGAAGAAGGCCATGGCGTTGAACGACGACGGCGTGAAGGCGCCACACATGACGAACCGCAAGAAGCGGCCGGCGCTGCCCGTACCCAAGGACCTCGCCGCTGCGCTCGCGAAATCCGCCACGGCACGGGAGCACTTCGACGCATTCTCACCCTCGGCCCGGCGTGAGTACATCGAGTGGATCACCGAGGCGAAGGCCCCCGAAACGCGGCTCCGCCGCCTGACCACCGCAGTGGAATGGATCGGCGAGGGCAAGCGGCGGAACTGGAAATACGAGAACTGCTGAGCGGTCGCTACGGCACGACCGGCTTGGCCGCGTGTGCGTTCTTCACGTAGATGTCGAGCCACGCGGACCAGCGCGCCCACTGGTCGAGGTCGCTCTCCTTCGTGGCCGGGCCGTGGTCTTCATACGGATACATGAAGAGCGATGACACTTTCCCGTTCGCACGGAGCGCCTGCATCATCCGGATCGAGCTTTCGGGATCCGTGCCGACGTTCTGGTCCTCGAGCGAGTGATACATGAGCACGGCGCCCTGGATCTTGTCCGCATACATGAAGGGCGACATCTCGAGGTAGGTCTTCTGCGCCTGCCAGAAATCGCGCCGCTCGCTCTGGAACGCCGTCGGCGTCAGCGTGCGGTTGTACATCGCGTCGCCGGCAATGCCCGCCTTGAAGAACGGTGTATGCGCCAGCGCGTTCATGGTGCTGAATCCGCCGTAGCTGTGCCCGCCGATACCGAGCCGCGTGCGGTCAATGAAGCCCTGGCGGTCGAGCTCGTCAATCACCGCGGAGAGGTTCATCCGCAGGTCCGACACATAGTTGTCGTTCATGCGGCCTTCCTCGCCCACGATCGGTGGATCGAAGTTCGCCACCGCGTAGCCCTGCAGCGCGAGGAACTCGATCGTGCGCGGCCCGGCGTTCGGGAACGCATTGACGTTCTCGCTTCGCAGCGTGCGGTCATACGCCACCTGTTCCGTGTACTCACGCGGGTAGAACCAGAACATGCCTGGGAGGCGCGTGCCCGGCTGGTAGTTCGGTGGCAACGTCACGCGCACCACGAACTTCCAGCCGTCGGGCCGCGTCACCGTCACCCGACGCCGCACGGCCGCCGTGAACTCGGGCGTGTAGTCCTTGTTCGCCGTGATCTTCGTCATCGTGCCGGCCTTCATGTCGCGCAGGTAGGCATCCGGCACCTGCGTGCGGGTTTGCCGCACGACGATCGCGCGATTGAGGTCATCGTCGAGCGCTGCGGAGAAATCGTCGCTGGATTCCGCTGCGCTTTCGAACACCCGCGCCTTCTGGCCGGTCGCGATCGTCACCTTGTCCACGAAGGCCTTTGGCGCGTTCTGCAGGTAGTTCGGGTGGAACTGCGTGCCGCGGAGGAACACCGCGCCATCCGTTGACACCATCGCGACCTGGCCACCGAGCGTTCCGCGGCGCGTGAGCATGCCACCGGGATTCGCATAGAACTGGAGCGAGTCGTCCTGCGCGCTGAGGCGCCCGCCGCCGCCACCACCGCCGCCGCCGAACCCGCCACGGCCGCCACCACCGGACGCCACGAACGACGGCGCGTACATCCGCTGCCGCACGATCGTGTGCTTTGTTCCCGGGTTCGCGAGGTCCACGTGGTAGATCTCGCCGACGCTGTTCGCGCTCGTGCCGATGAACAGCTGCTTGGCGTCATCCGTCCAGGTCACCGAGCTGATCGGGCCATCGGCCTGGTACAGCACCTTTGTGTCGGTGGGGCCGTACGGCGGCGACCACTGCATCACGCGCTCGCGGCGCGCGCCACCGTTCGGACCACCGCGTCCGCCGGCTCCGCCTGCGCCTCCGCCGGCGCCGCCCGCGCGACCACCGTTATTGGCGGCCGAGTCGGCGGCGACATAGAACATGCCTTGACCGTTCGGCATCCACCCCAGGAGCCGACGACCATCCGGTCCCGCCGCGCCGCCACGGCCCCCGAAGCCCGGGCCACCCTGCGTCGTATCGGGTACTTCACGCAGCGGGCGCTTCTGCAGCGTCGTCACGACCTTGCCCGTCGCATCCCACAGTTCTTCGTTCGAACCGAACGACGAGTACTGCACCACGAACGAGAACGGTTCCTGCATCGTCGAGACGCGGAAGTACTGCCCGTCGGGCGAGGCATCCACCGACTGGATCATCGCCGGCGCCCCAACCTTCTTCGCGACTTTCGTCTTCACGTCAACGACGGCCAGCTGGCCGGTCGTGTACCACTTGAGCTGATCGCGCTCCCAGGTCTCCTCGAGCAGGCTCCAGTGCTGCCGCTGCGGTGACTTTGCGCCGTCCATCCACAGGCGAACCTGGGGACCCGTCGCGATGTCCGGCTTCTTGGGTTCCGGCGCGCGCGGCTCGGGGAGCTGCACCAGCACGATGCCCTTCGAATCGGCGGTCCAGTCAATGCTCGACACCAGCGTGGCGAGTAGCGGGGTCTTCGTCAACTGCACGGACTTTGTCGTGGCGATATCGGCCACGAACACATGCGAAGCGGCGTCGAAGTTCGCGATGAAGGCGATCTGCTTCCCGTCGGGCGACCAGGCCGGCGACGACACGGTCGCGCCTTTCGGCACTTCGATTGCCGTGGTCTTCCCCGTGGTCGGGTCGATCATGGAAAGTCCCACGGATCCGCGGCTCGTCATCGCACGCGCACGGTTGGCTTTCGGGTCCACCTGCAGGCCGGCGAAGTACAAGTGCGTCTTGCCGAACGTCTGAACGCTCGGCAGTCCTTCACCTTCCTCGCGGAGGAAATAGCGCCGGTCGGGGCTCGGATTGCTGAGCGAGATGTTCAGGTGTCGAGGCGCCAGCACCAGCTTGGTGAGGTCCGCCGAGGGAGCCGTGTACGCCTCCTTGGCGAGGGTTTCCTTCGCGGCCTTGATTGCGGCGTCGGCGTCATTGCTCTGTGCAATGACGGAGCCGGACCAGACGGCGAGCGCCGCGAGGCCCAGGGCAAAGCGGTGGCGGAGTGCGAGTGTCATGCGGGTCTGTCCCATGTGACGGGGGAAACGGTGGGGCCGCCGGAGCCCGGCGGGCGCCGACAGCCAACGCTAGAACATACGGTTCCCCGACAGCGGGCGCTGGACGGCCAGAAGGCCCCCATGTGCGGCGATTGGCTCGGCGCGGCTAGTCATGGAGCGATCCGCTCGGCTACCGTTCCCGTATGACCGAACGCCTGTATTACACGGACGCGCGGCTGACCCGGTTCAGCGCCAAGGTTGTTGCCGCCGATGGGCCTCGCGTAACGCTTGACCGCTCAGCGTTTTACCCGACCTCCGGCGGCCAACTGCACGACACGGGCTCGCTCGGCGGGCGCCGCGTGGTGGATGTGATTGATGACGGCGACGTCGTGGCCCATATGCTCGACGAGGCGGTCGGGGCGTCCGTCGGCGATACCATCGAAGGCGTGGTGGACTGGCCGCGGCGGTTCGATCACATGCAGCAGCACACGGGCCAGCACCTGCTATCGGCGGTTTTCGACGACCTGTATGGGGCGAAGACCGTGAGCGTGCACTTTGGCGCCGAGTCGGCGACGCTCGACCTGGATGCCGCGCCCTTCTCTAATGAAAGGATAGTGAAAGCCGAGTTGCGCGCGAATGCGGTTATCGCGGAGAACCGGCCGGTGACCGTGACCTTCGAAGATGCCGCCACTGCGACCGGGCTCAGGAAGCCGAGTGATCGAGACGGAACAATCCGTGTCGTCACGATTGCGGACGCCGACCGGAGCGCGTGCGGCGGAACGCACGTCGCGGCGACAGGTGAGATTGGCGCGCTGACGATCCGCCGCGTGGAGAAGTACAAGCAGGGTTGCCGCGTGGAGTTCCGCTGCGGCGCGCGGGCGCTGGCGCGGGCGCGGGCGGACTACCAGATGCTCGCCGATATCGCGAGTGGGCTCACGGCGGGGATTGATGAACTGCCGACGCTGATCGCGTCGAAAACAGCCGAGCTGGACGCCGTGCTGACATCGCGGAAAAAGTTGGCGGAGACGGTCGCGGGTTTCCGCGCGCGCGAGTTGTGCGACGCGGCCACTCCCGATGTGACCGGCGTGCGACGCGTCGTTGCGGTCGCTGATGATGCCGACGGGCTTCGCGCGCTCGCCCAGGCGTGTGCGGCGTTGCCGAAGGTGTTGTTTGCGGGGACCTGCGCGTCGCCGCCGACGATCGTGATTGCGGCGAGCGACGATTCGGGAGCGAACGCGGGTGCACTGCTCAAACCCGCGTTGGCGGCCGTGGGTGGCCGCGGCGGCGGCAGCCCGCGGCTGGCTCAGGGGACCGCGCCGAGCGCTGATGCGCTTGCCGGAGTGGCGAGTGCGGTGGTGGGGGCGAGCTGAGACAGATAGTAGGTAGTAGGTCACCTACTATCTACCACCTACTATCTACTACCTCCATCAGCTGATCGTCAGCGTCGCCCCGCCGCCACTCACCGCGACGTTGAACCGCTGAAGCGCCGAACTCGCCGGGCCCATCGTCACGCCGCCGCTGTTGTTGAACCGCGACCCGTGGCACGGGCAGACGAATGCGCCGCCCTGGATGTTGACGTCGCAGCGCGCGTGCGTGCACACGCGAGAGAGCGCGACGAACTCCGACGCACTCGACCGCACGACCGCCACCGGCAGCGTGCCGAGGTTGCCTACCGCCGCGATCCCGCCGACGTTCGCGAGCGCCGGGAAGTTCGCCACCGTCACGGTCAGCGTCGTGCCACTCGTCCCGGGTTGCGGAGTTGGATTGGGTGTGCCCGTCGGCGCGGTCACCTTGTCGGCCCCGCCACCGCCGCTGCAAGCCGCCAGCACCGTCGCCACGGCGGTAAGCGTCGCCGCCGACAGGAACTCGCGGCGCGGAAGTGACTCGTCAGACGGCACAGCGCCGTTCAATGCGTTGGTGGTGTCCATGGTCTCAGCGGTCGGAGGGTGATGGGAAGAAGGTGGGGGAGCGACCACTACGAATCAACTAGTTCATACCCGACATTGTCCGCGCGCGTCACTCGGCCTCACCGCGCCTCGGCTGAGGCGCACTTGGCCAGGATTCCGCGCGGCGCCTTCGCGTGCGGGAACAGCTCGGCCGCCTGCATCGCATTGTGGTAGGCCAGCCGGCACATGCCCCGATTGTGCAACAGCTCCGCGGCCTTCAGCTGCACGCGGTACGACTCCGGATCACGACTGGCCGCGGCGCGGGTGCCATCGAGCGTACCGGTTGAATACAACCGCATTGCGTCAATCTTGAGCGCGCTCACCAGGACGAACAGCGTGCAGGCCACGCCTACGCCGAGCGCTGCCGCGCGGCGGGTCCGCGCCGTCGGCTCGAACGATGCCACCGGCTTCCCCACCGGCACCATGGCACCGGCAATCCCCCAAAGCATCATCGTCGGCAACGCCAGCAACGTGACCGCGTCAAACAGTCCCTGGATCGCCACGAGGAGCACGACACTCCCGCCCGCGAACGCGCCCAGCCGCTCTGCGGACGGCATCGCACTGTCGCGCCAACCGCGCAGCGAATGCCAGCCAAGCAGGAGGATCGTTGCGGCAAGCGCGAGGAACGCCGGCACCCCGCACTCGGAGATCGCCGCGACCCAGTCACTGCTCGGCCACGGATTCGCGGTCATCCCGGTTGATGCGATCAGCGACGGATCACTCGCGGCGACCACCGCGGGATACTCCGCCGCCCAGTTCCCAGGACCGACGCCGAGCAGGGGATTCGCGCGCACGAGCCTCAGCGAGTTCGTGTACTGCTTGAGCCGTCCCGCCCCGCTCCCTTCGCGGTAGTTCACCACGTCGCGCATCGAGTCGAGGTAGGGCGAGTCGCTGTTCCAGTCGAGTGAATTGGGAATCGCGAGCGCAGCCACGATCCCCACCACCAGCGAGCCCCCCACCAGCCACGCGCGCCCGGGTACCAGCACCGCGCGCAGCACCGCGCGCCCGCGCCAGAGCTCGGGAATCGCGAGCGCGCCCCAGAGCGCGATCGCCAGCCACGCCGCCCGGGTGCGCGAGAGCACGAGCGCGGCCGCCAGCACGAGCACGGCCGCCGAGCCGATCAACGCACGCAGCGTGGACCGCGATGTGGCGGCGAGCCAGAGTACGACCGGCAGCCCGACGGCCGCGACGTGAGCCACGAAGTTGCGATTGCCGAGCGTCCCGCCGGGCACGCGATTGGCCGCGAACACGTCCCATTCCACGCCGTACGCCTGCACGAGCGCGGAGATTGCCGCAGCCATGGCGGCTCCGCCGACCGCCCGGGCCACGACTCGCTCGCGCCCGGCCGTTCGCGCGACCCGCGCCGCGAGGAACACCAACGCGCCGCTCACCGTGATGGCAAGCGCCCGGACGGCGTGCCACCCGCTCGTGGCCGCGAACGCCGCCACGACGGAAAGGACCAACCAGGCCGCCAGCGCAATTTCGGCTCGCCCGATCGTCGTGCGGCGAAGGGCCTGGATCGTCACGACGCCCAGCCCGAGGGCGGTCGCGTGCAGCACCAGCTCCTTGGGGACGAAGAACCGATCGAGCTCGAACGCGCGGTACGTGACGGCAGCGATCGCCGCCCCGCACGCGCCGAGCCAGAACAGCGCGGTCATCCACGACGCCGCGCGATCCGACAGCGCGTGCGTCAAGAGCCCGCCCTGGGCGTCACCCGCGTGCGCGTCCACGCGCGGAATGTGATGGGTCGCGGCCTGCCGTCCAAGCCCCAACGATGCGCCGGCGCTGCTACATTCCCCCGCATCATCCGGCACTCGGAGGAGCCCGGAATGGCGATGTACGACGACAAGAAGATTGCGAGTCTGGTCAAGAAGATGGCCAAGCAGGCGCGCCCGAAAACCGAAGCGGGCAAGACCTACGACAAGACCGCACCACAGCGCGCCACCGATGAAGGCGCGATCGAACGCGACAAGTTCTTCAAGGAAATGAAGCGGCGCGAGTTCTGATCGGGCCGCGGCGGGCGCCGCGGGCCTAGCTCCGCTGCTCGGCCGGCTCGAGCTTGAGCTCCCGCCGCAGCACCTTGCCGATCATGGATTTCGCGAGCTCGCGCCGGAACACCACGCGCGCGGGCACCTTGAAGAACGCGAGGTGCTGCTTGCAGAACTCGCGCAGGTCCGCCTCCGTCGCCTGCATGCCCTGACGCAGCACGACGAACGCCACCGCGATCTCGCCCTTCGCCGCATCGGTGAACCCGCGCACGCCGGCTTCCAGCACCGCCGGGTGCTTCGCGAGCGCCTCCTCGAGCTCCCGCGGCCAGACCTGCATCCCGCCGGCCTTGATCAGGTCCTTCTTCCGGTCCACGATGAACACGAATCCGTCCTCGTCCATGTACCCCAGGTCCGCCGTGTGCAACCAGGTGTGGCCGTCGGCGTGGCGCACGAGCATCGCCGCCGTCTCATCCGGATTGTTGAAGTAGCCGCGCATCATCTGCGGTCCGCGAATCAGGATCTCGCCGACTTCCCTCAGGGCGAGGTCGCGCGTCGGGTTGTCCACATCCACGATCCGAACGAACACATCAGGGAGCGGGACGCCGACCGAGCCGAGCTTTGTCTTGCCCTCGATCGGGTTGCCCGTTGCGGCAAGCAGAGATTCCGTGAGCCCGTACGCCTCAATGATGCGCGCGCCGGTGATCTCCTCAAACCGGCGCTTGGTCTCGGCCATGAGCGGCGCCGCGCCGGATGAACAGATCTTGAGCGAGCGAAAGCTCGCCTTCCCACTCTTGATGTCCGGATGATTCAGGATCGCGTTGTACAGCGTCGGCACGCCGGCAAAGAGCCGGGGCTTGAACCGATGCACGGATTTCACGAGGTCGTCGAGGTCGCGCGGGTTCGGGACCAATGCCAACGGGTTGCGGCCGACGAGGTACGCAGACTGCGCAAAGCACGCGCCATATGAATGAAAGAGCGGCAGCGGCAACAGGAAGGAGTCCGTCTTGTCGCGGATGACCGACGAGGTCCACGCGCGGAACTGCATCGCTGTCATGACCAACGAGTGGTGCCATGCGGGCACGCCCTTTGGTGTGCCGGTCGTTCCACCCGAGAGGAGGATCAGCGCGTCGTCCTGCGGGCTTGGTCGCGCGGCCGACGCCTTTCGTCCGCGGTGCGGCGCCAGGAACTCCCCCCACGCCGCGTCCCCACTCCTCACGACGGCCCGATGTCCCAGCTTGCGCTCCATCAGGAGCGTGAAGAGCACCTTCAGGTGCGTCGGGAAGAACTCCTTGATGTTCGTCGCGATGCCCTTCTCTATAGATGTGCCCGGGCGCGCCTCACACACCCGCTCATAGAACGGATTGAGCGTGACGATGATCCGTGGCGCCACCGTGAGCAGGTTCGCGTGCAGCTCCTCGGCGGTGTAGATGGGGTTCAGCGGGCAGGCCACGGCGCCGAGCTTCCACGCGCCGTACTCCGCGATCAGGAACTGCGGGCAGTTCGGGAGAAGCAACGCGATGCGGTCGCCCTTCCGGATTCCCGCGGCCTCAAACGCGGCCGCGCAGGCGTCCGATTCCGTTTCGAGCTGGGCCCACGTGACCGTGCGGCCCTTGAACCAGAGCGCTATCGCGGACGGGTCCTCCCGCGCCGCATCGCCCAGGTAATCGAGCAGCGTGCGGTCCGGGTACGGCGCGACCGAGCGGGGCACGCCGGGATCGTAGTTCTTGTACCAGATCGGCTCAGCCATGTGGCGCACTCATAAGGTAGTTTTCACGGGCAAGACGCCTCGACCCTTTGCGAGTGGCAGCGTCCAGCCGCTCGCGACGGACAAACCCAGCACCTAACGCCGCCGAATATGCACCAAGTTCACCGTCTGGTCAGCAGGGCCGTCCTCACGGCGGTTTTCGCGCTCGCCGCGGCCCCGCTCGCCGCACAAGGTACCGTCCCGATCGACGACCCGGCTATCCGGCGTGCGTTCGCGGCGATCCAGTCGTGGAACAACTGGATCATTGATAACCAGGTCTCGATCTGCGAGATCCCCGCGCCACCGTTCAAGGAAACCGCGCGCGGTATCGAGTACCGCAAGCGCCTGATGGCACTCGGCTATTCCAATGTGAAGATCGACACGGCCGGCAACGTGGTCGCCGAGCGGCCAGGTCGCGGCGGGGGCCCATCAATCATGATCGCGGGGCATCTCGACACGGTCTTCCCCGAAGGCACCGATGTCAAGGTGAAGCGGACCGGTACGCGGCTCGACGGCGCCGGCATCGGCGACGACTGCCGCGGGCTCGCCGTCGTTCTTGCCGTGGCGCGCGCACTGAACGAGGCGCGCATCGAGACGCGCGGCACCGTGTACCTCGTGGGCAATGTCGGTGAGGAAGGACCCGGCAACCTGCGGGGCGTGCGTGAGCTGCTCACCAACAGTTACAAGGGCAAGGTGGACCAGTTCATCTCGGTGGACGGCACCGGGCTCGACATCACGGCGCGCGCCGTGGGCAGCAAGCGCTTCAACGTGGTCTTCACCGGCCCGGGCGGCCACAGTTACGGCGCGTTCGGGAATGTGCCGAGCGCGATTCACGCCATGGGGCGCGCAATCGGGAACATCGGCGACCTCGTGCCGCCGACGGGCATGAAGACGACCTACAACGTCGGGACCGTGAAGGGCGGGACGTCGGTGAACACCATCTCACCCGACGCCTCGATGGAGATTGACATGAGGTCGGAGAGCCTGGAGAACCTCGAGAAGATGGATCAGCTGATCCACGCGGCGATCGCGAAGGCCGTCGCCGCGGAGAATGCGCGCTGGCCCGGCGCGCGTGGCCAGATCTCCGTGCGTTACGACACGATCGGGATTCGACCCGTGGGGCGCGTGATCCAGAACGACAGCACACCGATCATCCGCACCGGCCTCGCGGCGGCGAAAGCGATGGGGTTCACGCCGGACGTCGGCGCGAGCAGCACGGACAGCAACCTGCCGATGAGCATGGGGATCCCCGCGATGACGATTGACGGCGGCGGGCGTGGCGGGAATGCGCACGCGGCCGGCGAGTGGTACGATGACGGGCAGGACGGGTATAAGGGACCACAGTGGGCGCTGTTGATCGTGGCGTCGCTGGCCGGGCTCGTGCGGTCCACCACTCCGTAAACAGTATTGAAGGGAGGATACTCCAATGGAACGACGTGATTTTGTTCGGTACTCCGCGGCGGGGCTCGCGCTTGGCGTGTTTTCGCGCGAATTGCTTGCGGAATCGGCGGCTCCGGCTGCGCCACTGCCGCCGATGACCGTGTACAAGACGCCCACCTGCGGCTGCTGCAAGGACTGGGTGAAGCACGCGCAGGCGGCGGGCTTTCAGGTGAAGAGCATTGACCTGACCGACCTGACGAAGATCAAGCAGGACGCGGGCGTGCCGGCCGAACTCGAGAGCTGCCACACCGTGCTCGTCGGCAAGTACGTGATCGAAGGTCACGTGCCGGCGGACCTGGTCAAGAAGGTGCTCGACGAGAAGCCGCCGATCATCGGGCTCGCGGTGGCCGGCATGGTGGTCGGCTCGCCGGGCATGGAGCAAGGCAACATGAAGCAGCCGTACAAGGTGATCGCGTTCTCGAAGGGCGGAAAGTCGAGCGTGTACGCGCAGCGGTAGGGCATCAGCCCGAACGAAAAAGGGCCCCGTAATTCACGGGGCCCTTTTTCATTCGCGAGAACTGGGGCGGGTGGACTCGAACCACCAACATCCGCATTAACAGTGCGGCGCTCTGCCGATTGAGCTACACCCCATCAGGACAACAACCAACGCGCCTGAGGACGCAAATCCCGGCCAAATTTCAGGCCGGGACTGAGCTTCAATTGTATCGGTTTCGGCCCCGAAAACCAACTGCTTAAAGGGGTTACGGCATATCTTCTCCCCTATGACGCCGACACGATTTCGCGCCCCGAGAACCCGCCTGGCAGGTGCCGCCGTAGCCTTCTCCGGGTTCACAATGCTCGCCGCACTCACGGCCTGCGGCGAGAAGGCTGCGCCCCCGCCGCCCTCCGCAGCACAAACGCTCGCCGCCGTCCGCGACGCCAAGTCGCTGCCGCCCGAAACCTACGTCAGCCCCACGGCCGGGTTCGACCTGCACCTCCCCGGAATCTGGACCGGCAAGTACGTCGCCTCCGAGAAGAACGACACGACCGCCGGCGCTCACCTCGCCGTCGAGTTCAAGTTCAAGCCGGACTCCGGCTCCGCCGCGCCGAGTCACCTGCTCATGACGATCCGGCTCTTCACCAAGGCCGCCTGGGACAAGGTTTCGGCGCGCCCGGGCGCACCGGTCGGCGTGAAACTCGCCGAGTCGGGGAAGACCGTGTTCGTTCTTTCGCTGCCGGAAGCGAACCCGTATCCGGCGACGTCGCCCGAGGCACCGCGCTACGACCAGCTGATCATCTCGATCGCGCAGGGCGGCCAGCAGGTTCATCTCGCGCCGCGGTGAGGCAGGCATGAGCTCAGTATTGGGCGCGCCGCCGCGCGCCACGCGGCTTTCCGCACTCGCAATCGAAGGCGCGTTCGCCGTCGCCGCAGCGGCGCGCGCGCTCGAGCAGCAGGGGCGTGAGGTCATTCACCTCGAACTCGGCCAACCCGACTTCCCTTCCCCGCCGCATGCGATCGCCGCGGGCATCGGCGCGCTCGAAGCCGACGATGCGAAGTACACCGCACCGGCCGGGATCCCGGAACTCCGCGAAGCGCTCGTCGCGTACGCTCGTGGCCGCGGGATTCCCGCCACGCTCGGCAACGTCGTCGTGACATCGGCCGCCAAGCCGATGCTGCAGTACGCGCTCCTGCTCACGGTGAACCCGGGCGATGAAGTGCTGATTCCCTCGCCAGGATTCCCGATCTACCCTTCGGCCGTGCGGCTCGCGGGCGGGACCGAGCGCTACTATGGCATCCGCCTCACCGACGGGCGCTGGACCGTTTCGTGGGACGAGATCGAATCGCTGATCACGCCGCGCACGCGCGCGATCATGCTCAATTCGCCACACAACCCGACCGGGTGGACGGCAACGGCTGACGACATGGTGCGAATCGGCTTGCTGGCCGAGCAACACAACCTGTGGGTCATCAGCGACGAGATCTACAGCGGCCTCGCGTACGATTACGCGGACGGCATCGCTCCGTCGGCTGCCGCAGTGCCGGGACTGCTCGACCGCACGATCATCATTGACGGATTCTCCAAGCGCTGGTCCATGACCGGCTGGCGGCTCGGGTTCGGCATCGTGCCGGAGTCGCTCTGGGAAGACCTCGTCGCGCTGGTCATCAACAATACGTCGTGTGCGCCGCCGTTCATCCAGCGCGGTGGCGTCGCCGCGGTCGCCGGCTCACAGGATGTCGTGCACGCGCTCCGGCGCTCGCTGCACGAACGGCGCGATCGGTTCGTCGCGGGCCTGAACTCGGTTCCCGGCGTCCACTGTGCGCTTCCATCCGGCGCGTTCTATGCGTTCGCGGATATCCGCGAGCTGCTCGCGCGCACCGGACTCGATACGCAGACGTTCCAGTCCAAGCTGTTGCAGGAGTTCGGTGTCGCGGGGTGCCCGGGCACCGACTTCGGGACGATCGGCGACGGGTTCATCCGGTTTTCGTTCGCGACTGCCGCGCCGAAACTGGATCGTGGCGTCGAGTTGCTGAATGCCGCAGCGAAGGCGTTCGGCGCGTAGCTGATATCGACGCTACCGCGTCCACACCGCGATCAGCCCGCACCATTTGCCGGTGCCTGTGCCGCCGTACTGCGGCGGGATAGATGCGGGTCCCGCGAACACCTCGATCCCGTGGATCTGATCGGGCGGCGGTAGCTGGTTGAGGTTTGGCATGGACTCGGGCCAGAGCACGCCGTCCACCATCACCTTCATATAGCAGGGCAGGTCGCTCAGCAGCCGCGCGTTCTCCACCCGCATCGAGCGCGCAATCACCTGCCCGCCCTGCTCGGCGATCTTCACCGACGGTACGTTCGTCAGCAGGTGCCAGGCACTCACGGGATTTCGCTTCTCGATGTCCGTGCGCGTGAAGGAGCGCGTTGCCATGGCATTCAGCCGGCGCGTCTCGAACTCGTCTAGCTGCCCGAACTTCCGTTCATCGCCAATGATGCGCACCGTGTCGAGCGCGGGCGGGTCGTTGCCGCTCAGGATGATCGGCACCGTGTTGCGGCCCTCCGCGATCGTCGCCGAGACCTGGCCTGGCCGGAAGCCGATCTTTCGCGCACGCACCACCACACGCCCGGTTGGCGCGTCCGGCACCAGCGCGCGACTGTTGGTCCCCGTCGTGTAGTTCTTCTTCACGCCGTCGGGTGTTTCGATCTCCAGCGTCACGCCCGGCAGGTATGCGCCGTCTTCGTCCGTAATGATCACCTCGACCAGCGCGCGACCCTTGCGCGGCAGGATCCGGTCAACGGTCTCAGTGACGTTGTGCGGGACGAGGTCAATCGTGCCGAACGGCTGGTCGGGTTCGAGCGTCACTCGCTTGGCGTCCGCACCGTTGTCGGTCTTGACGCGCGCGATCAGCAGGACCTCGCGCGGAACGCCGCAGGTGCGCCACCGGCCCGCGCCATCGGTGAACGCGCCAACCGACTGTTCCGTCCACGCCATCCGGTCGGCCGTCGCCTCGGAAACGATCTTCACGCGGCCCTGCCAGGTCAGCACGACCGACGCGTTCGCCACAGGGTTCCCGATCGTGTCGCGCACGACGCCGCGCACCATTCCGTCGCCTGTGTGCAACGAGTCGCGGCACGCTGACTTCAGGAGCTCATCCGCTGACGGCAGTCGCAGTGAGTCGCGGCGCGCGCCGGATCCGCCACGGCCGCGCGCGTCGCCCGCCACGATCTCGATCTCGCGCGTGATCGGCGCGATCCCCAGTGTATCCATGAGCGGCGTGCGCACGCGTGCCTCGTACCGACCGGGCAGCACGGGTTCGATCCTCGCTCGGCCCGTGGCATCGGTCATCGTCGAGTAATCGGTGCCCATCAGCTCCACCGACGCACGCGCTGCCGGCGTCCAGCGGTCGCGGGACACGAGTTGCAAGTCGAGCACTGCGCCGCGCGCGCGATACAGCGTCGTATCGTTCCGGCGCACCTCGTTCACCGTACCGCCCATGATGTGCATCGCCCGCACCGTGCTCCCGGGCGCGGGCCGGACCACGCGTCGCATCCCCGTCCCGGTGTTGTCCGGCAGCCGGCCGAACTCCGGCATGCGGATCGTCCAGTCGCTGACCAACCAGCCGCCGCTGCCAAGCCGGAGGAAGTCCACGCGACCGCCGGGGTTCGCCGCCTCCGCGGCCGGCGGAAGATTCGTGTAGCCGAACTCCATCCAGCGGAGCTCTGCCGTGCGGCGGTCAAGCCAGAACGTACCGGCGATGTCCCGCAACTCGCTCCGCGGATTCGACGGGCGGAACCCGACGCCGACCAGCGTGTCCGCACCGCGCGGCGCGGCGGCGATGTGAAAGCAGTGCGTCGCTGCAAACGATTCGGAAAGAAGCACCGCACCATCCGGGGCGTGGTACACCGTCTGCCCGGCGTCCGCCACGATATACCCGCGGCGCGCGAGCACTTCGGCCGGCAGGCTACGAAACGCGTGCGTGGTCGGGCTGATCGTCGTGCGCACACGCAGCCCACGCACGATCCGGCCCGTGGGATCAAGCGTGCGATCGAACTCGACCCACTCGGCGTTGAGCGGCGCGCCATCCGCCGCGAGCTGAGCCGTCATGATCGCCTTGCGCGCTTCTTCCCATGCGCGCGCGACAAGCGCACCGGTGTCCGGGTTCGTGCGGCAGGCATCGTCGCCGCGGACCGTGACGGTCGTCAGCGACACGGCGATGTCCGTCAGTCGAATGGGCGAGGCGGCGGCAATGTCCGTCCCGTTCACGGCAACTGACGGCCCGCCGGTCGGACGGTAGCCGACCCGCAGCACCTGCAGCTGGTAGCGCCCGGGGCGCGCGAGGCGCACGAGGTACTCGCCTCGCGTGTTCGTCAGTGCGCGCACGGCCTCGCCGCTGTCGGGCGTCGCGACGACGATTACACTCGCCGCGCGTGTGTTGCCGTCACCCAGCGTGACCGTGCCACGGATGCCCTGCGCGCCAAGTGTTGGCGACGCGAGCACGGCAACAGTCGCAGCCAAAGGATTGATGAGACGCGCGAGGCGCATCACCTGACGCTACCGATCAAGCCGGAACGGCGAAAGGTCGAAGGCACAGTGTCCATCAATCACCATCGCTGCCTGCAGCTCGCCGATAGCGCTCGCGAACTTGAACCCATGCCCGGAACAGGGGCTCGAGATCAGGACCTGCGGCATTCCCGGCAGCACATCAATCACGAAGCGCAGGTCGAGCGTGTCGGTGTACGGACACACGGCGGCGTCGAGCACGTTGGCGTCGGCGACCCACCCGAAGAGGCGCGCGACCGCCGTCCGCACTCGCGCGATGTCGTGCGGCTCGATCGTGCGCCGCATCTCGCGCACGTCCGGCACCGGCTCGCCCTCGTAGTGAACGGCGACCTTCCACCCGCGCTTGGAGACGGGGAATCCGTACACCAGCTGGCCGTCTTCGAACTCGCAGAGAAAAACCGGGAAACGACTCGGCTCCCACATCGCGCGGTCGCCGGGGAGCTCGAACCACACCAGCGTCTGCCGCTCGACATTGAGCGTCGGCCCCATCGCACCGAGCAGTTCGTGCATCCACGGGCCGGCCGTGAGTACCAGCCGCCCTGCCTCGTAGGTGCCCTGCGTGGTGCGCACCTTCACGCCACCGCCGGGTGTGGCCATCCAGCCCAGTACCCGTTCGTTGACCTGGATCGTCGCGCCGTGCTGCACGGCCAGTCCGATATGCGCCGCGATGCAGCGCTCGGGGTCCAGGAAACCCGCCGCGGGGTCGAACAGCGCCTTCATCCCGCTGAGCGGCATGAACGGCGGAAAGCGGTCCTGAAGCTGGTCGTGACGGATCTCTTCACACGGCAGCGAAAACTCCGCGGCCGCGCGCCGCGCACCCTTGATCAGCCCGCTGGACTCGCGGCCGAGCATGAGTCCGCCTGTGACTGTAAGCAGGCCGGGTGTATTCGAGTCCTTCTCGAGCTTCCGCCACAGTTCATGCGCACGCTGCACCAGCGGCACGTAAAGCGGGTGCTCGTAATACACCTGTCGGATGATCCGCGACTCGCCGTGCGACGAGCCCATCGCGTGCGGTGGCTTGTACTGGTCAATGCCGAGTACGCGCTGCCCGCGGGCGGCCAGGTGATACGCCGTCGCGCTGCCCATCGCGCCGAGGCCGACGACGATCACGTCGTAGGGGGAGGTCATGTGGCTGGGATGATGATGACGGGCGAATCCTCGAGTCCCAAGAAACTAGGACGGGGACCGAGGATTCGAACCCTCGGTCCCCGCTATTTGCGTACCTTCGCTCCCCGAGGGACTACTCGCGCTTGTCCAGCATCCCCTTCAGTGCATCCTTCACCCGCAGGTCGTCTGACCGGGCCAGCGCCGTGATCGCCCGCCGCCGCCTGGCCACGGGCTCCGTCGGTGAACTCGCCAGCGCGAGCGGCCACGTCGAGTTCTCCGACCCACCGGCGTTCGCCAGCGTGTTGATTACCGCGTCGCGATCGCGATCGAGGTTGAGCGTCGGGTAGAGGTCCCGGAGCAGCTTGTAGTCCGCTCCCGTGGCGTAGTCGCCGCCAAGTCCGCGGATCAGCTCCGTGCGCACCTCTTCGGGCAGGTCGTTGCGACGCACCGCGGTGCGCGCGAACTGGCGGGCGCGCGGGTCCCCGCTGCGCGACAGCGTCTGCATGGACTGCTTGGCCACCCAGAGGTCGGCATCCGATGCAAAGCCGATGAGCGTCGGGATGCCTTCCCCGCGGTTGAACCCGGCCACCGTAGTCAGCGCATGCTGCCGGATGTTCTCGCCCTCATCGCGGTTCCGCACGATATCATTCAGCGCGCGCGCGGCCGCTGCGGCACCCACGCCACCTTGCTCGGAGCGCCGGCGCGCGAGCCACGTGATCGCGCTCCGTCGGATGTCGCGCGGCCGACCCTGATCGCGCGCGATCGCGAGCAGCGCCGTGGTCACGGTCGCACTGTCGGCCAGCATCGCCGGTGACAGCGCCTCGCGTGCCGGTCGTCCCTCCGCGCTCGCCGCAAGCGAGAGCAGGTAGTCCACCGCCTCCTTCGCACTCACGGTGCCGAGGTCCGGGCCGGACTCGGCGTCACGCACGAGCGGCCCGGCAAACGTCTCGACCTTCACCAGCTCGCGGCCGGCCCGCGTCAACACGACCCGCACCGGACCGCGCGCGCATTCAATGGACCGCTGTCCGTCACTCATAAACCCGCTCTACGACGTCGTCTGATACCAGCCGTCATCGTCCACTCTATAGAACGTCTGCCCGTTCCCGCACACGCCGCTGCGCGACGCAAAGTTGAACTGCACCGGTCCATCCGGCGCGGCGTTCACGCGCCGTTCGAGCGACTGCGCGCCGGCCGTGCCGGTTGTGCATGCGACCATCGTCGCAGGGACCAGCACTTTCACCCAGGATGCGATGCGCATGGCTCAGTCCTCCGGACGGTCGATCAACTGCAGGATCATCCGCGCGGCGCGTGGATCGTCCTTCTTGCTCGACAGCGCTTCGATCGCGCGGCGACGCAACTCGGGGTCCGTGCCGTTCTTGGCGATGTCGCCCAGCTTGTCCACGGTCTCCGGTTCCTTGCGACTGCCCAGCTGGCGGATGATCTCCGAGCGCATCTGCCGCTGGCCGGTCTGGTCGTACAGGCGGTTGAGCGCGGCGATATCCGCGGCCTGGCCGATCCGGCGCATGGCCTCCACACGCACTTCAATGGGCTCATTCTCGTTGTTGACCAGCGTCGTGAACCACCGCTCGTTCTGCGTGCCGCCGATCCGCGACATCGCGCTGATGATCCGCGAGCGGATGCGGGCGCTCTCGATCTTGCCGTACAGCCCCTGCAGCCACGCGACGTCTTCCTGGGTCGCCTGGTCCGGTTTCAGGGCATCGAGCGCCGTGATGCGCAGCGATTCGGGCGCATCGCTCTTCTCGACGATCGCCTTGATGGCCGCGCGGGCGCGGGGCGTGCCGTTCGAGGCCAGCGCGCCGATCACCAATGAGGCGGCGGCGAACTGCCACACCAGCCGCCAGTCGCGCGCGGGCGCTCGTCGCACGGCAAAGGCCTCAGCTTCTATGCCGCGCCAGAGCGCATCGGCGTCCGGGGCCCGGGGCACGCGATACGAGTCGCGCGCTTCGGCCAGCAGGGAGTCCAGCTGTGTGTCGTTATGTTCGTTCGTCATTCTGTCCGCTCCTTCAAGTGTGGACCGAGCGCGACGCGCAATCGTGCGCGCGCATCGAACACCCGGGCCTTGCTCGTTCCTTCGGCGATCCCGAGCAGCTCGCCCACCTCGGCGTGCGAGTAGCCCTCGATCGTGTGCAGCACCAGCGCCATCCTCAATCCGTCCGGCAATGCGTCAATCGCCGCGTGCAACTGCGCCTGCAGGTCCGGCTCGATCCGTCCGTCCGCGTGTTCGTGATGCCCGGAGGCATCGACTTCCTCGAGCACCGTCTCCCGCTGTCGGAACCGCTTCACCTTTCGCATCGCATTCAGCGACACCGTGAGCGCCACGCGGTGCACCCAGGTGCTGAACGCCGGTTCGCCGCGAAACTGGTCCAGCCGACGGAAGACCTGGACGAACGTGTCCTGCGTGAGATCGTCTGCCAGGTCCGCATCCCCCGCGATCCGGGTACAGAGCCGGTGAACGCGGTCCACGTGCGCCTCGTACAGGGCGCGCGCAGCCCGCCGGTCGCCTCTCGCGGCCTCCGCGATCAGCGTCCGTTCGTCCACCGCGGGCACGGCTCCGGTAGGGGCCACGGCTCTCAGCATCGGTCTCACGGCATTCGACACAGGTAGGCCCAAATTCGTTGGGAAGGGGGGGTCCCCGCCCGGGCCTGGCGGGCCTGGTGGGCCGCGGTCCCGCGTGGAATTGGTCACTGTGGCGGGGTATTGATCACGCTTCGCGCCGAGCGTACAATGAGATTGGCATCCAACTTCGAAGCGGTGGACTCAACCTACCGGAACGACCTGATCCGCCTGAACGACACCAACTACGCGCGATTCGATGCGAAGGTGGAGCAGCGCTTTGCGGAACAGGACACGCGCATCGAGCGTCGGTTCGCGGACGCCGAAATCCGGTTCGCTGCCCTCGAGATCAAGCTCGAAAGGCGCTTCACGTCGCTCGAATCCAGCATCGCCGCACTCGACGCTTCGGTGGACAAGCGCATCTCCGACGCCAAGAACTCGCTCATCATGTGAATGGTCGGCCTCTTGATCGCGAACGCGGCGATCGGGGCCATCCTGCGCTAGTTACGGCTTGGCATGGCGCGGGCCGCTCACCGCGGCTTCTCCACCTGTCCCAGCTTCCGCAGCCGCTCGCGCACCTGCTGCACCTGCGGCTGCAGCTCCGGATCCGCGTTCTTCCAGAGTTCGACGAATGCCGTGTACTGCTTGATGGCGTTGTCGCGGTCGCCCTTGGCTTCATACAGTTCGCCAAGGCGTTTCTGGCTTGGGCCGAGGTAGGTCGCATCGGCGCCGAGGCGGTTAAAGGCATCGAATCCGACGTATCGCGCGTAGATGGCGATCGCCGAGTCGGCATTACCGGCCAGATCGAACGCCCTTGCAAGGTCAGGCAGCCGACCCCACGGTGCGTTTGGGGTCATCGCGGCGCGATAGCCCGCCGCCGCCGCGTCGTACCGTTTCTCCGCCATCGCGATGTCAGCCGTCATCGCGGCCCGTTGGTACGGATCGGCCACGAGCCGGACACCGGTTCGCGTCTTCTCGAAGTCCGCGAGCGTGGCCTTGGCCGCATCAATCCGCCCGGCGAACGCCTGCGCGCGCACCAGGGCCACGTGCGGTCGGTTCACCGGGTCCAGTGATCCCAGTGGCGCCGCAGCAAGGGACGCGTCAATGCGCCGCGCCGCGCCGGCCGCATCGTTCCGGAACCAGACATCGCGAAACGCTTCGCCCAGCTCACTGCCCAGGCGTGCCGCAATGGACCCTGACTCCGTCAGCGCCTCCTGCTGCGTCTTTCGGAACTGAGCGGCACTCCGCACCTGACCTCGCGCGGCCGCGATGTTGGCCTGAACATTCGCGGCCGTGTTTCGCTGGGTCGCGCTCCGCCCAGCCATCGCCGGAAGCCGCTCGGCCAACTTCGCCGCCGAGTCCAGTTGGCCAGCTTGCCACGCGATTTGCGACCGGTTTGCACCGAAAACTGTCGCGTTTCGCGCGAAAATCCGCTCCGCGCGTGCCGCCGCCTGGTCTGCCTCGTGCAGGCGGCCCGTGCTTGCCAAGACGTCAATGATGCCGGAGTGTGCGACGTTACGGAGCGTGTCGAGGGCCAGCGCCCGGATGTAGAGTGATTCGGACCTCGCGAACTCGCGAATGCCGCGATAGATCACGCCAAGGTTGTTGATTGCAACGAAGTTGTCCGGCGCAAGTTCGATCGCCGCCTCGTACGCCGCGATGGCCTTCGCCTCATCTTGCTGCGGCCCGCTGTTGTAGTACGAGGCTTCCAGCGTCAGCCGCTCCACGTCACTCAACCGTGCGCGGTGATCGAACCCCTTTTGCAGCAGCGCGTGTACCCTTGCCGGCTGCGTTCCGAGGTTGTTCAGCGACAGCGCCAGGCGACGGTAGGCCATCGCAAAACTCGTGTCCAGATGAATGGCTTCCTCGAGGAGGGCGTGACCACGTTCCAGGTCGCCGTCGCTCACGAGCCGGTCACCTTGCACGAACTTCTTGAGAGCCGCGAGTGAGCTGGTGGTCACCCGCGCCATGGATTCGGTGGACTGGATGCTCTTCAGCGACTCGCCCACGCGCTCGCGCAGGTCGCGCGAGAGCTGGTCAATGGCGAGGACGATCTCATCGTCGGTCTTCGCTGTCTCACGGAAGGTCGCGAGCTCCTCCCCGGTCTGCGCCGCGACAAGCCGCGCCACCACCACGCGCGTGTTGCCGAGCATCAGCACTTCGCCGTCAATGATCGCCTTGTAGCCCTCGCGCGTGGCCACTTCGCGCGCGGTGGCGAAATCCACGTGCGCATTCGCCGGTTTTTCCATGCGGAGGAGCACATCCCGCACGCGTGGCAACGGCGCGAGCACGATGGCCTTGGACTTGGCGAGTTCGCTGCGGAGCGCTTCGGTGACGACGGGCCCGAGCGACGTGTCGGAGGCCGGGCTCGTGAAGTCCGCCAACAGGATTGGGTCGTCCTTCTTGAGGGCGCCGCTCGCCAGCAGCGACCCAAACGGCCCGATTCCCAGCTGGCGCATCGCCATGAACGCCGCGATCACGACGATGAACGCGCCGAACGCGTACATGCCGCCGCGAGCCGTGCGGTACCAACTCACATGCGGCGCCGCCTTGAGCGCCATCGTCGCCATCGTGCCGTGCTGTACCGCTGCGGTGCCGCCGGGTGTGTATGTCGGTGTTGCCGTCGCGGCGTGCCGCGCCACGCGCTGCACGTACCCGGTCCACAGGATCACCGGCAGGCCCAGCGCCATCACGATCAGCGAACCCGCGAACACCCAGTCGGGTAGCCCAATTCCCACGATCGCCGCCTTTGCGAGCACCGCGACCGCGACGAACGCACCGGCGTAGATCGCCAGCGCCTTCTTGAACATCCCGGGGCCGCCGAGCAGCACCGCCGGGAGCGCCTGGCCGCCGCCCGAGCTCGTCACGGTGTCGAGCACGCGAACGAGATCGGTCGCCTGCTGTGGGCGATCGCTCGATTCCTTGGCGAGGCAGCGCATCACCAGGTCCGCCAGCGCTGGCGGAGTGTCCGCGCGGAAGTTCGTGACCGGCTGCGGCTTCTCACCCATGTGCGCCGCGAGCAGCCTGCGCGGCGCCGATTCCACAAACGGCGGCCGGCCCGCCAGCAGCTCATACGCCATGCAGCCGAACGAATAAATGTCGGCGCGGTGGTCGGTGTCGGGGTCGCCCGCCGCCTGCTCAGGCGACATGTAGCTCGGCGTGCCGATGCTCGTCCCCACACTCGTGAGCGTAACGCCGCTCCCCTGCGTACGCGAGGCACTGATGGCCTTCGCAATGCCGAAATCCGTCACCGTCGCGGACCCGCCCGTGATCAGGACGTTGTCCGGCTTGATGTCGCGGTGCACGATTCCGCGCTCGTGCGCGTACGCGAGCGCACGGGCGACATCCCGGAGCATGCTGACCGTCTCGCCGATCCCGAGCGCGCCGCGGCCCAACCGCGCGCGCAGCGATTCGCCCTCGACCAACGGCATGGTGTAGTACGGCAGTCCCTGCGTCTCTCCCGCCGTAAGCACCGGCACGATGTGCGGGTGCTGCAGTTTGGCGGCGAGGAGGATTTCACGATTGAACCGCTCGACGTTCACGCCGGCGGTGAGTTCCGGCGGCAGCACCTTCACGACGACTTTGCGCCGTAAAGCGGTCTCCTCGGCCATGAACACGCGGCTCATTCCCCCACCGCCGAGCTCGCGTTCGAGTGTGTAGGCGGCGCCGAGCGTCTTCTGCAGCTGGTCGCGGATCTGCTGGCTCACATCGGCGCCGGTCTGGGGGAATCGGACGCGAAACTCTCTAATGTATTCGTCACGCCGGAGCCCAACCAGCCGTTCGGGTACTTAGTCCCCTCTCCCCCGCCGCCCCAAACCGGAGAGCGCGATCACCGCCGTGCCAACCACAGTTCCGGCGATGCTCGTCGGGATCCCGGCGACCACGCCAGCGAACAGCGCCTTGAGCGCCGCGCGAATCCGCGAATCGTTCGCCCGTTTTCGCTGGACCCACCACGTGCCGCCTGCCGCAATCGCGAACGCGGCGAGCGATGACACGACCGTCGTCAGCCCGAGAGAGAGCAGGTCGCTGCCGAAGAACGCCCAGTCCACGCCGAGGATCAGCAGGCCGGTGGCGGGGTGGAGTATCGTGCCGCGCCTGGGTTGCAGCTGACGCGCAGGAGAAGTCACGAGCCGCCGCCTACCGCCGCGCGCCGTCACCAGCACGTTCACCTCGTCCGGGCGCGGATTGATGAAGTCCAAGCGCACGCGCCCGTCGGCCAGCGTGGTCACCACCGCGGGAATCGAGCTGTTGGTGAGGGTCCAGCCGGCCGGCAACACAACTGCATTCGCGGGTCGCCCGAACGCGCGGTTCCAGATCAGTTCGTCGTTCAACACCTTGTACCGCGCGGTGTCGGTGTAGGTCTCGTACATCCGGAGCCGCGTGGAACCGCCCTTCGGCACCGGCGCAAACCGGAACACCACCACCTCGCTGCTCGGCGTCACGTTGCGCACGCCGATGTTCGCGCGCGTGATCGCCTCGCCCTTGAGCACTTCCCACTTCAGTTCCTCGCCGGTGTCGAGCACCCGCGCGCGCGGGTTGCTCACCGTGCTGCCCGCGCGGACCTCGTTCACGTAGTAGCTCACACCTTCGCGGCCCTCCGTGTAGTCGTGGTAGAGGTCGAAGGCATTTGTCTCCGGCTGCTGCAGGAAGTACACGATCTCCCGGTTCTGGTGCGCGCGTTCGTCGAGTCGCGTCCGGCGATCGGCCGGGGCGCTCGCGTTCGCCGCAGGTGCCGGCGTGCCGACGGTGGCGGACTTCCGAGCGCGCAGCATCAGCGGTGCCTCGGGCGGCGTGTTATTCAGGAAGGCGATCATCACGCGGCCGTCCGGCGCCTGCAACACCTGCGACGGATAGTTGCAACTCACCAGTTCGAAGCCGAGCGGGAGGACGACCGCGTTTCGCTTGATGCCGAGCCCGCGGTTGAAGACGATGTCGCCGTTCTCCTCGTAGTAGCTCTTTACGTCGAGGTATGTCTTGTCAATCAGTACGCGTCCTTCGCCCTCCGTCGGCACGGGCCGCGCGAGCTGCACGCGGATGTACTTCTGCTCCGGGTCGATCGGCCCCTGCCCTCCGACGCCACCGGCGCGCGCGACGTCCTGGCCGACTTCATCGAACCTGAGCGCTGCGCCTGTCATCCGGTCCCACACGCGCTCATCGCTCGCGACGCTGCCCTTCCGGATCGCGTTGAAGAACTGCGTGGCGCCCGGCGTCGTCGCCGTCACCTCGTACAGGATGCGGAACTTGCCGCTCCCCGGCGCCAGGAGTTCATAGCGCGTGTAGTCGTCGGATTGCGTCTGGCGGGGTGCCGGCTGTTGCCCCGGTTGCTGCCCCGGTTGCTGCCCCGGCTGCTGCGCGCGGAGCGCCGGAACGCAACACGGCGCGAACGCCAGGGCCAGGGTGAGGACCTTCACGTTCGCGCCGCGCATGGGACTCTCCGTTCAGTTGTCGTTGCCGATCCGTGTCGTGCGCGGATCGTCGAGCGATCCGGCTCGCGCCGCTACTTCTTCGCCGGCGCCTTGAGCTTTTGGCGCAGGCCCATCAGCGCGTTCGCCGTGCCGGGGTTCTTCTTCATGATGTCTTCGAGCAAGGTGATCATGACGCCATCGTCATCCACCAGCGTCGGTTCGGGGCCGAACCGCTTGCCGTGGCCCATGTGACGCGCGGCGTCGAGCACCATCGCGTCCGGCAGCACGACGTCAATGTCACCATGCACCACACGCACGGCCATGAACTTCTTGCCGGCCTTCTCCATGTACCCGATGCAGACGCCATCGGCACCCTTCGGCCACGCGGGGATCTGGTGCGCAGCGCCGTCGGTTCCATCGAACGTCGTCGCGCCGGCCTTGAGGTTCGGGAAGTTTCGCTCGAACCCACCTTGATACATGAAGCAGTGATTCATCGGAGTCGTGTGGTCTGGGGAATGAGTCGCCGGCGACCCGCCGGTGTGTCAGCGCCAAATGTCGCACTTCGCACAGGCGCGCGGAACCCGGGGAGGCGCTAGGCCCCGAACTGCGCGAGGTGGTGCGTCAGGTGCCGGGCATGCAGCTTGCCCTGATACTCGAAGGTATTCCGCTTGAGGATCGGGTGGAACACGGCCTCGCCGGACGGCGGCTTGGAGGCCAGCTCGTCCATCAGCGCCAGGACGCGTTTCCGCTCCGCCTCGAAGTCGTAGTTGGTCTTCGGTTTGAGCTGGGGCGCGGTCTCGATCTTGCCCTTCGGCCACGGCCCGTTGAGCATCAGCCAGCGAATCAGCCCGGCCGGGAGGGGCGGCACGTTCGGCATCTCGCCGTAGGGCACCTTCCCCAGCGCCAAGGACATGGCCTCGGCGCAGTGCCAGAGCATCTGGTCGGGGGACATCTTGCCGAACTGCCGCTGGGCGTCCGGCCGAAGGTTCATCAGGCGCGCCTTGATGGACTCGCGTGTGGCGGGATCATGCAGGGTCGGCATGTGCAGACTCTCCGGTGGACGGTTGGACGTTACGGTGTGGCCAGGATCTTCTTAACCCGATCGGCGAAGTCGGCCTCGGCGCGACCGGTCGTGGCGCAGACGACAGGATTCGTGGAGCTCCCGCGCATGTCGAGCCCGCTTCCGACCATGCCGATGCCGAGGCGCGATTTCGTGCTCGACACCGGCGAGACGATCGCCACCATTGCGATACTCAGCCGAAAATTGTCCGCATTCGGCCCAGTGATGGACATCCCGCAGTTGAATACCTGCGACATCGGGAACTTCTGGAAGTACGTGGATTTCACATAGCGCGTGGTCCCGATCACGCCTTCGACGGAATCGCGCTTGTCGGTCGCGATCTTGTAGTCGTAGAACACGCGTTCGGCCGCGGACCAGACCTTCCCGGCCGGCACCTCATGCTCCGTCACGAAGAGCATCGTGTCCAGCGCGACGGGCTGCCGGTATGCCGGAAGCGAAACGCGAACCTTGATTCCGCCCACGGCGGACTGGCCCGTCGCGGGTTGCGCCAGGACGGCCGCGCCAAGGATTCCACCGATAAGGAGGCCGCGTCCGGCCGATCGAGTTACGGGCGATGTGCGTAGTGGCATCTGGATAACCTCACCAAACTGGCCGCGGCGCGCTAGAATCTCCGCGACCCTCCTCCCCGCCCCTCCCATGCACCTGCGCATCGTCTCCACGGCAGCGACACTCGCGACCCTGATGGTCACCGCACTGGCCTCCGGCCAGTCGCCGACGACCGCCCTGGCACCACACCAGCAACTCGCCAAGGACATCTACAAGGAACTGGTCGAGTACAACACGTCCGTGACCACGGCCGGTACAACCGACGCTTCGGTCGCGATGGCCAAGCGGTTCCGCGACGCCGGGTTCCCGGAACAGGACATCTTCGTGGGCGGACCGGTCCCGCACAAACACAACATCGTCGTACGCTTGCGCGGACGCGGCGGCGCCAACGCGCCGAAGCCGGCGCTGCTCCTCGCGCATATCGACGTGGTCGAGGCGCTCAAGGCCGATTGGTCGCCCGACCTCGACCCGTTCAAGTTCATCGAGAAGGATGGCTTCTACTACGGCCGCGGCACCGCGGACGACAAGGCGATGGCGGCGATCTTCGTCGCCAACCTGATTCGCCTGAAGAAGGACAACTACGTCGGCGACCGCGACATCATCGTCGCACTCACGGCGGATGAGGAGGGCGGCCAGTACAACGGCGTGCGCTGGCTCCTGCAGAACCACAAGGCACTCGTGGACGCCGCGTTCGTCATCAACGAGGGCGGTCGCGGCGCGATGAAGCAGGACAAGCCATTGTTCAACGAGTTGCAGGCGACACAGAAGAACGTCGCCAACTTCACCGTGACCGCGAAGAACCGCGGGGGACACTCCTCGGTGCCGCGACCCGACAACGCGATCTACCAGCTGTCCGAGGGCATCGCGCGGTTCGCCAAGTACAACTTTCCGGTCAAGCTGAACGTCGTCACCCGGACGTTCTTTGAACGCACCGCCGCCGTGGAAACCCGCGAACTCGGCGCCGCCATGCGTGCGCTCGTCAAGAACGAGGGCGACCAGGCCGCGATCGCCACGATCGCCAAGGACCCTCGCTACAACTCGATGATGCGCACCACCTGCGTCGCCACGGGCCTCACCGGCGGCCATGCCGCCAACGCGCTTCCGCAGACCGCTGAAGTCCGAATCAACTGCCGTATGGTTCCCGACGCCGATCCGGCCGAAGTGCGCGCGCAGATCGAGAAGGCGTTTGCCGACACCGGACTCGAGGTGTCGCGCGCCGGCACGCGCAACTACGTCGAGCCGTCGTCCATCGGCCCGGAAATGCTGGGCCCTGTCGAACAGGTCACTCGCGAGCTCTACGGCAGCATCCCGGTGATCCCCGCAATGAGCACCGGCGCAACCGATTCACAGCCGTTCCGTGTCGCGGGCATCCCCGCGTACGGCGTCTCGGGCATCATGAGCGACGTGGATGACATTCGTGCGCACGGCAAGGATGAACGCGTGCTGATCAAGGCGTTCTACGACGGCCAGGAGTTCCTGTATCGGCTGACGAAGCTGCTGACGACGAACCGACCGATCCCGTGAGGCGGACCGTCGTTGTCGCGGCGCTCGCCGCGAGCGTTGCGAGTGTCGCGGTCCCTGCCGGCGCCCAGGACGCTGCCGCGGTCGCGACCTGGATTGCCTTCGACGCCCCGCCGGGATCCGAAGGTCGCGCTGCGCTGCCGAAACCACTGACGGGCTGGACGCGCGATGACTGGGGCAACTGGTCGAAGCGCGTCGGCAGCGGGCGGCCGCGGCGCGTGGTGGCCTGCGCGCTCGACTTCTCCGGGTACGTCGTCAGCCAGATCACGGACGACGGATACCTCCGCCTCCGCCGGACGGGCCAGGGCGTTCCGCACGATCTCTGGGACCAGTTCCACGAAGGCCAACGCACACGCATCCTCACGAAGTCCGGCGTGGTCAAGGCGATCTCCGCGGTCGCCAACGGCCATTTTGCGTCGCTGCATCGCGCGGATTCACTCCCGGCCACGGTGGACGGCCTCTGGATTGACGTCGGCGCCTCGACACGAGCGGACGCCGAGCGACTCGGCATCGCGCTGCTCGACCCGGTGTTGTACGATCGGCCGGCGTGGCAGTTCGAGGGCTACGCAACGGGCCCTGGCGCCGGCGCACGCGCGGGCTGCGCGGCCGTTGCAACGGCGGCGCAATCAATACCGTCTGCCGGCGAGACGATCTTCGTCCTCTCCACGCAGCGCATCTTCGGCTGGGTCGGGCTCGGCGCGTTCCTCTCGAGACTTGGGCCCGTTGACGCGATCACCGCGTTCGATGACGGGCGGCTTCAGCCCGCGGACGGTTTCGCCAAGGCGGCGTCGGCAGGTGGTCGTGGCGGCCGGGGTGGAGCGGCACAATCCGTGCGAGCGGCGCTGCAGGGCTCCTACAACGACTCCATCCGCGTGATTTCGCCGGCGGTGCGCTGGCCGGGGTCTATCGCGGAGTCCGTGCATGAGCGCGACATCACGCGACTGAACAACCTCGCTGCCGCTGCGGCCGGCGTGTCGCGCGGCTCGTCGGGCGCGCTTGCACTCTCCCTCGACACCGCGCGTGCGCTCGCGCCGAGGACAGACGCATACGGCGCGCTGGAAAAGCAGTTCCTCGCGCTCGCCGATCTTCCCGGCGCCCCGGGACACGAGCATCCCGTTCGCGCAGCTATCACCGCCGCACTCCCCAAGTGGGCGCGTGACAGGGCGCGCGTGGATTCCGCGGGCAACCTTGTGGTCGTCGCGGGTCCGGAACGCGACCCGGTGGCATTCATCGCCCACATGGATGAAGTCGGGTTTGAGATCTCGGGCATCCTGGGCGACGGGCGTGTCACGCTTCGCACCATGGGCGGCGCAGTGGTCACCGCGTGGGAAGGCCGACCGGCGTACTTGCACTTTGACCCGGGAACCGACGGGCGCACGGCCGCTCCGCTCCGGGGCGTCTTCGTACCGCGCGATTCCGCGCGTCTTCGTGCGCCGGGGATGATGACGGCCTGGTTTGGCGTGGATTCCGCAACGCTCGTTTCGCGCGGCGTCCGGGTCGGACTTTCCGTGCTCGCCTACAAGCGAGGCGAACGGCTGGGCGGGACGCGGCTCGTCGCGCGTGCCAACGATGATCGCGCAGGCTCCACGGCGCTGCTCGCCGCGGTGAACCGGATCGACCCCGCTACGCTCCCGCGGAAGACGTTCTTCGTCTGGTCGGTGCGCGAGGAAGGCGGCCTGAACGGCGCCCGCGCGTTTGGCGCCGAACACGGCCGCACGCTCACGAAGGTGTACAGCATTGACACCTTTGTTTCGACCGACACCCCGCTCGAGTCGCCGCACTTCGCGTACGCGCCGCTTGGAAAGGGCGCCGTACTGCGTGGGCTCGACAACTCAACGCTCACACCGCCGACCGAACGCGAGCGGATCCTCGCGATACTGCGCGCCCGCAACATCCCGGTGCAGGTCGGCACCACGATGGGCGGCACGGACGGTTCCGCCGTGATGGCCTGGGGGCCGGTACACACGTCGCTTTCGTGGCCGGGCCGTTACTCACACTCGCCTGCCGAGGTGCTGGACCTCCGCGACCTCGAGTCGCTCAGCCGTGTGATCGAGGCGCTGGCGATTTCGCGGTAGCGCCGAACACCGCGGCCGGAACAGGACCCTCAGCCCGCGACGATTCGCATCGCCGTGCCAGACGGGTCGCGCGCCATGCGCGACCCGTCGCTTCCATTCGTGACTTGGTAACCCGCGGCCGCAAGGCGGCCCTGCACAGCGGTCACCTCGGCCGCGTCGCGCACCACCAGTTCCCAGTCGAGCAGCTGGGCCTCGTTCGGTTGAGGCGCCGTGGCCTGCCGCGCCCACGTGTTGGCGCCAAGGTGATGGTGGTACCCACCGGCGCTCATGAACAGCGCGCCCGGATAGTCGCGCGTCACCAGGTCGAGCCCCAGCGTGTTCACATAGAACGCCTCGGTGCTCCCGAGGTCGCGCACGTGGAGATGCATGTGCCCGATCGTCGTGCCTGCGGGCGCGCCGTTCCACACCGGCTGCGGAAACTCCGCGAGCAGCGACTGCACGTCGAGCGGCTCGGTGGCCATCGCGATCGTGCCGTTCACCGTCTTCCACTCGACGCGCGGCCGGTCGCGGTAGATCTCGATGCCGAGCCCGTCGGGGTCGGAGAGGTAGAGCGCCTCGCTGACGAGGTGATCCGACATCCCGAGTTGCACGCCGCGTGTGTGCAAGTGCACGAGCGCGCCGGCGAGGGCCTCGCGTGACGGAAGCAGGATCGCGAAATGAAACAAGCCGAGGCGGCCGCGGGGCGGCACTGGCGCCGCCCCGCGATGCTCCACGAGTGTCACGAGCGCGCGCGAACCGCCCGGTGCCCCGAACGCGTTGCGTTCGCCGGCGATCGGGGTGAATCCGATGACATCGCGATAAAACGCGGATGAACGCTCGAGATCGGCGACCTGGAGGCGAACGCCACCGACACGGGTGGTGTCACTGAGCTTGATGCCCGTCATCGCGACAAGGAGAAGTTGGAATAGTGATCGTCGTCCGTCACTTCGCGGACCACATGCGGCGCGAGCCACTCGGGAATCGTCACTTGTTGCTCGGGGGAGCGGAGCTCGACTTCGGCGAGCACGAGGCGGCGATCAAGGAACTCGTCAATCTCCCAGACCAGCGGGCCGTCCGCGATTCGATACCGGTATTTGTGGATCCGCTTGCCCTTGGTAAGCGGCCAGAACGCGCGGAAGACCTTCGCCGTGGTGGGTTCCTCGAGTTCCGTGCGGACCAGGCCACGCCCGCCCTTTACCGTGCGGAACCAATTCACCGTGTCGCCCTCCGTCACGCGCCGGATCCGTTCGATGAGTTTCGCGCCCGGGAGGTATCCCTGTTCCAGCTCCTGGCGCGCCGCGCCGCGGGCCTCGGGTGGCAGCCGCTTCAGGAGGTACTTCCGTTCGATCTCCACGCCGGCGCCCGCCGATTCCGCCAGCGTGTCGGCGGCGCGCCGGACATCCGCGGCGAGCGCGGGCAGTGCGTCGGTCACCCAGCGATTCGAAAACTCGCTCCACGCCGCACGCCGCTTGCGCTCGACCCGCGCCAAGAGGGCCGCTCCGCCTTCGGTGGCCGGCGCACGCCGCAGGATCCGCGCGAGGACATACGCGTCGTGCATGTCGCCCAGCAGGTCCTGCCCGACCTTGAGGCGTACCACCGCCTCGCGGGCCCCCTCCACGAGACCGACGAGCGGCTCCAACGTGTAGCGCAGCCGTTTCCCCGCGATGCGCGCCTCGTGCGCCAGCTCGTCGCCGAACTCGCCACCGATCGCGAGGAGCGAGCCGTGGAATCGTTCCAGCGCGACGATCGCGCGCGCACTTGCCGTCTGGGCCCACACGTTCGTCGTGGCCGGGTTCACCACACGGAGCGAATAGCGAGCCAGCTGGCGGCGCAGGCGCGCCACCAGCGGCGCGTATGAGCGCGTGCGCACGTCGCGGAACGCCCCATCCGCGCGCCGTTTCTCCGCGGCGAGGCGCAGGCGCACCTGCCGCGCGGTGCGCCGGGCCGAGCGCGCCTGAGCGGAGTGTCCGCGAGTCCCGGCCGCGAGCGCGGCCATCATCGCAATCTGCACCTCGAGGTCGCGGCTGTCGTTGCTCGCGGCCGCCAGCGTGCGAAGGGCGTCGAGCGTGGAGCGCTTCACGCTGTCCCTCACCTCACGCTTGTACGCGCGCAGCCAGCTACGCAGCCGCCTGAGGGCCACGCGAAAATCATGCAGTGCCTCGCTGTCGCGCCGGTTCCCCAGTCGCGCATACGCGGCTTCCAGCGCGTCGAGCATGACCAGCGCCACGGCGCGCGCCGCGCGCGGCGTCGGCGCCGCCAGCAACGCGCGATAGTCAACCGCCGGCGGATCAGGCGGCGTTGACGCGGTCGCCGGTTTCTTCGGCTGTGACCCTCTTCCGGTAGGCATGCGGGGAGCATCATCATACCCGGCAGGCCGCGAACGTGCCATTCAGACGGCGTATCGCGCTGCCCTCTTCCTGCACCTCGGAGTCCCGATGGTCCCGCAACCCGTTCACCCTGTGGCCCGCTTCGCCCTCGCGTGCGCCGCGCTGCTCTCCACCGCTTCGGCAATCTCCGCGCAAACGGCGAACCGCCCAACCGGGGGCTCGGCTGTCCCGACGCCACGCTCCGCGTTCGGCTTCGACGTCGGCGCGGACAGCCAACTTTTCGACTACGACCAGTCCATCGGTTACTTCCGCAAGCTCGCTGCGGCCAGTTCGCGCATCAAGCTGATGGAAATCGGCAAGACGTCGTACGGGAAACCCTGGACGATCGCCGTGATCTCGTCGCCACAGAACCTCGCGCGGCTCGAGCATTACCGGCAGTTGAGCCAGCGACTTGCACACCCGGACGGCCTGACGGACAGCGCGGCGCGCGCCATCGCCCGTGAGGCCCGTATGATCGTGGACATCAGCGGCGGCCTGCACGCATCGGAGATCGCCGGCTCGCAGCACACCCCCCAGCTCGCCTATGAGTTGTTGGCGAACGCGAACAACCCCGATACGAAGGCGATCCTCGACAACGTGATCTTCGTGCTCTGGCCGTCCATCAATCCCGACGGCCAGGACATCGTGGTGAAGTGGTGCCGCGACCAGTACGCGGGCCGCAACTCGGGTCCGATGGAGCTTTACCAGAAGTACATCGGCCACGACAACAATCGCGACAGCTACATGCTCAACGTCGTCGAGTCGCGCGTGATCCAGAAGGTCTGGCGCGACTGGGAGCCCGGCATCATCTACGTGCACCACCAGTCGTCCCCGGAGCCGACGCGCATGTGGATCCCGCCGTTCGCGGATCCCGTGGGCTGGCGCGCACCGCCGATCGCGGCTCGCACAATCAACACGATTGGCACCTATATCGCGCAGGAGCTCGACGCCAACGGCAAGCCCGGCGGTGTCCACATGCTCGCGACGTTCGACGCGTGGTACCCGGGATACATCGACTACATGCCGGTTTTCCAGAACATCCCGGCGTGGTGGACCGAAACGCAGGGTGGCAGCTGCGCCACGCCGAAGCCGGTCGGGCGGCCGGAGAACTTCCCGGCCGAATACCGCGACCTCCGTCCGCAGGCGATGTACTTGAGCCCGTGGCCCGGCGGTCCGTGGAACCTGCGCAACGCCGTGGACTACATGGTCACCGCCTCGCGCGCCACGCTCAAGTTCGCGGCGAAGTTCCGCGAGGAGCTCAACTACAATCGCTACCAGTCCGGCCGCGACGTCATCAGGAAATACCGGAACACCGCACCCTACGCGTACATCGTCTCGCAGCAGCAGCACGACCCGATGGCGCCGGTCGAGCTGCTCCGCCGCTTCGCCTTCCACGGCGTGCGCGTGCACCAGCTCGATCGCGATGTGTCGCTCGGCGGCACGAGCCACGCGCGCGGCAGCTGGGTGATCCCGATGGACCAGGAGTTCGCCGAGCTGGTGCGTGAGGTGTTCGAGGTGCAGAAGTACCCCGAGATGGGCGATGACCTCCCGTATGACGCGGCCGGCTGGACGCTGCCGTTCCAGATGGGCGTCAACGTGGCCGAGGCCGGGGTGCCGCTGACCGCAGAGTTCCGCGCCGCGATGAAGCCGGTTCGTGGCACGCCGGACGCCTGGGGCAAGAGCGCGGAGTACCCGTTCACCACCAATGCCGTCGCCGCGGGCATTACGGTTCCCGGCGGCATCACCGGCAGCGGCGAGCACGTGCTGCTCGACCCGGCACACAACAACACGTTCCGGTTTGTCACTCGTGCACTTGGGGCTGGTGCGACCGTCCGGTATGTGAAGATGTCATCAGGTACGCGTTGGGCCGTGAGCGGAGTTGCCGCAGCGCAGGCGGATGCCTGGGCCAAGGAATTGTCTGTGCGCGCCGAGCGCGTAGCCGCGCTGCCGGCAGGGCCCGAAGCCCCCAAGCGCGTCGCGCTCTACAAGGCGGCACCGGGCAACATGGATCAAGGCTGGACCGAATGGCTCTTCGACACGCACGGCTACAGCTATTCGCTCATCGGGCCGGCGGACTTGCAAAACGGTGACCTCGGCTCGCGCTTCGATGTTGTCGTGATGGCGTCGCAGTCGTTCGCTACAGCGGGCGGTGGCGGACGCGGGGGGCCGCCGCCCGGAGGCGGTGGTCGCGGAGGGCGCGGTGGCGTGGACAGCACCGCACTGCTGGCCGGCGAAGCGCGCACGCGCGCGGTGGAGTCCTTCGTGAACGGTGGCGGAACCGTCGTAGCGTGGAACGCCGGCGCGACCGCCGCGGTGAATGCGCTGCGGCTTCCCGTGCGCAACGTGGTGCAAGGTCTCCCGCGCACGGAGTTCTTCCCCAGTATCTCCGTGATGCGAGTCGAGGTGGACAAGGCGCACCCCGTGATGGCGGGTATGCCGGACACGGCCGACGTCATGGTGAGCGGCGGGCCGGTGTTCTCGCCGTCGGAGGGCTTTGAGGGAAGCGTGATTGCGAAGTACCCAGCAAGCACTTCACCGCTTCGTTCGGGGTATCTCACCGGGGCGAAGTTGATGCAGGGTCAGGCGGCCGCCCTCGACGTGAAGCGCGGCAAGGGCCACGTCGTGCTCTTCGCCTTCCAGCCACAATGGCGTGGGCAGCCCACGGCGAGTTTCCGGATGATCTTCAACTCGATGATGTTCGCCGGCGCCGTGAGCGCCGAGGCGCAGGGCACGCCAGGGTTCTGGCGGCCGCCGACGGTTCCATAGGGCGAAGTCACGGCGCGGAAACACGCGGGGCGGCGCGAGTGATCGCGCCGCCCCGCTTTGCCTGCTCCCCGCGTGCTGACTATTGCGGCGGTTTCCGGACTGCCGTCCGTTCGCCTCCGCCAGAGCTGCCGCTCGAGGAACCACTGGACGAGCCGGCCGTTGATCCTGAACCGCCGCTGCCCGAGGATGACCCGCTGCTGTAGCTGGGCGAGGATCCCGAGGAACTGCCGCCGCTCGAGTATCCGCGTCCATTCACGACACGACCGTGTGACGTACCGATGCTGGGCTCGGGCGGCCGATTCACGACGACGATCGGCTGGGTGCCGGGGTAGTAGTAGCCGCCGTACGGCGAGTAATAGCCAGGACCCCAATACGCAGCGCGATAGTAGCTCGACCCGTAGAAACGGTTGCAACCGGTCTGGTATGCGTAGTAGGGATCAAACCAGAAGGGATCCCAGTAGCTGTAGCTCCCGTAACACGAGCTTCCGAATCCGCCGCCCATCGAGCGCGACGCGACCTGCCCATAGCGCGCGGGCGCCGCGGTCTCAGGGGCGGCACCGCCGGCCTGGAACACGAAGTTCTCCGGGTACGCGATCGCGACGACCGCGTCAATCACGGCCGGGGGAACGCCTTGGTCCGCGAGCAACACCAACTGTTTACCCGTCACCGACAGCTTCACGTCGCGCGTACGCTCGGCGAGCCAGATCGTGCTGAGCGAGCTGTCCACGCGGATCGCGACGTCGGCGATGTCGGCAAGCGACAGGGGCGCCGACGCGGCCAGG
>Ga0194131_10001388_pt1 | contig 41533 bp, 33 predicted proteins | sample TA2KigO120mmetaG_FD_148631 | JGI IMG/M metagenome (GOLD analysis project Ga0194131, IMG submission 148631) | Freshwater microbial communities from Lake Tanganyika, Tanzania - TA2015053 Kigoma Offshore 120m | ecosystem: Environmental > Aquatic > Freshwater > Lake | place: Tanzania: Lake...
CCTGGGCTTCTGCAACTACCTGGGGGAACTCGACAATCCCTGGCATGACCGGACCCTCCGTGGTCGTCGTGCGCCATGTGAAATTACCAGGAATTTGAACGAAATTGCCCATTTTGACAAGGCCAGCTGCAGCTTTGCAAAACCTTAGCTTAAACTCTGCCTGCTCGGCCAGCCGGCGAGCCAGCGTGGACTTTCCTGTGCCGGGCAGGCCGCCTACCAGAACGAGGCATGGTCGCTGGCGCGGTTCGGCCAGTTCGCTCAGCGCCAGCAGCCAGTGGCCGCGCGACTGCACCCGGGCCAAGTCGCGCTCTGTCGCGGGAATCTCCTTCTCCGCGAGCTTGAACCCTTCAACCTTGCCGCGAACAATCGCTCGGTAGGCCGAGTAGAACGACACCAGCGCCTGCCCTTCCGAATCGCTGGCAAATCGAAAGTAGGCGGCGCGAAAGGCCTCCGCAAGATCTCGGCGCCCGTGAAACTGCAAGTCCATGACCAGGAATGCCATGTCGGCCACAGGATCACAGCAACGAAAGCGCTCGTTGAACTCGATGCAGTCCACGATGACCAGGTCCTTGGGCGCTGGCTTGCCGGGAAAGTAATAAACATGGTCCAGGTGCAGATCGCCATGCGCATCGCACGGCACTCCGCGCGCCGCCCGCGCCTCGATCAATGGCCGCCGCTGCGCCAGCGCTTCCTCGTTCAGCCTGCGCAAGCGCTCGAACACCGCCGCGCTCACGGTCGTTCCCACCTGGGTTGCTGCCTGCTCGAAGTTTTCGCGGGCATTGCGGGCCACCACGTCAAAGCGGCCGAAGGCGGCGATCGTCTGGCTCCGCGCGGCATGCGCGTGAAAATCGGCGATGCGACCAGCAAGCAAGTCGATCACATCAGCGCCGGCCGTGGCCTGGCGGAGACGGTTTTGCAGCGTCGCCTCCTCGGGCAGGCGCTCCATCTTGACGGCCCACTCGACCACCTCGCCCGGGCAATCAATGTGAATGGCGGAACCGCTCCGCGACACCGGCACGACATCCAGATACACCGACGGCGCCAGGCGGCGATTGAGGCGTACTTCCTCCTCGCAGAATCGCCGGCGACTCTCCAGGCTGCGAAAGTCCAGAAACCCCATGTCCACCGGCTTCTTGATCTTGTAGGCGTACGCTCCCGCGAGAAAGACAACCGAGATATGAGTCTGGCGGATATCGACCTCGGATACCGGGTACGGGTAGGCTTCCGGAGCGGACAGCGCTTGGATCAGGCTGGCGAGTTCCATCAGAATTCTCCGGACCAACGCATGCGATCACGGCAAGGTCCCGGGATTGCTACGGCGACGCTGCCAGCCGCGCGATGACCGCATCGGCATCGAAGACGCAGCCGCCCCAGCTGCCGCCGCCGACACTTTGCAAGGCGGCCCACAGACGCGTGTCGGCCGGCAAGTCCGGGTCGGCGGCCAGGTCCGACCGAGCGGCCCGCCTGGCCAGCACCAGCGCGCCCTCCGCCGGCGTGTAGCGACTCTCCCCATCCCCTATCAGGTCGATCGTCCCTTCCAGGCGATTGCGGTCAATGACGATCTGGATGACATCGCCATCGCGAACCTTGCCGATGGGGCCGCCAACGAGGGCCTCGGGCCCGATGTGGCCGATGCACGCACCGGTGGACACGCCGGAGAAGCGCGCATCGGTCAACACCGCCACGTGCTTGCCGAAGCTCAAATGCTTGAGGGCCGAGGTGATCTGGTAGATTTCCTCCATGCCGGCGCCCATCGGACCGCGGCAGATGAGCACGAGGACGTCGCCCGGCTGGATCTTGCGCTCCTTGATGGCCGTCACCGCGGCACGCTCCGTCGTGAAGACACGGGCCGGCCCGATCTTGCGATAGATGCCATCGGCATCGACAACGCTGGGATCGATGGCTGTGCTCTTGATAACCGATCCTTCCGGCGCCAGGTTGCCGCGCGGAAATGTCACCGTCGAGGTCAAGCCGCGTTGCCGCGCTCGCGCCGGGTTCATGATGACGTCGTCCGGATCGATGCCGTCGCGCTGCGTCAACACCTGCCGTAGCCGGCGGCGCCGCGCGGACTGCTCCCACTCGTCAAGCACCTTGCCAAGCGGCACACCGGCCGACGTCAGGCAGCTTTCGTCGAGCAAGCCGATCCGGCGCAGATGCAGCATGATCTCCGGGACGCCGCCGGCCAGAAAGACGCGCACCGTCGGATGGCCGACCGGGCCGTTAGGCAGGGCATCGACGATGCGCGGCACCAGGCGATTGATGGCGTTCCAGTCGTCCACGGTGGGCCTTCGCCTTCCTGCCGCGTGGGCGATGGCCGGGATGTGCAGCAGCAGATTGGTGGACCCGCCGCAGGCCGCATGCACGGTCATGGCGTTGCGGAGTGACGCTTCGGTGACGATGTCCTTTGTCGTGATGCCGCGCTCGGCCAGCTGCACCACGGCATGCGCCGCGCGCTTCGCGATGTCGAGCCAGATGGCCTGACCGGATGGCGCCAGTGCGGAATGCGGCAACGCCAGCCCCAGCGCTTCACCGACGACCTGCGACGTCGCCGCCGTCCCCAGAAACTGGCAACCGCCGCCGGGCGATGCGCAGGCCCGGCAGCCAAGTTCTGCTGCCTCCTGCAGCGACAGTTGCCCGTGCGTGAAGCGAACGCCGATGGTCTGCACCTTGCCCGCGTCCTCACCGTCGCTCGGTGGAAGCGTGACTCCGCCGGGCACGAGCACGCAGGGCAAGTCGCGCATGCCGGCCAGGGCCATCATCATGGCGGGCAAGCCCTTGTCGCAAGTAGCCACGCCGATGACGCCGCGCCGCGTCGGCAGCGAGCGGATCAGTCGGCGGAAGACCGTGGCTGCGTCGTTGCGATACGGCAGGCTGTCCATCATGCCCGGCGTCCCCTGGGTTCGGCCATCGCACGGGTCGGTGCAAAAGCCCGCAAAGGGGACGTTGCCCAGTTCCTTCAGCACGCGGGCCGCCTCCTGCATGAGCAGACCGACTTCCCAGTGACCGGTGTGATAGCCAAGCGCGATGGGCCGGCCGTCTTCCGCACGAATGCCCCCCTGCGTGCTGAGAATGAGGAACTCGCGGCGATTCAGTCCGGCCGGATCCCAGCCCATGCCCACGTCCTGCGTGAGGCCGAAGATGTCGCCGCTCGGCGCCTGCCGCAGCATCTCCTCCGTCAGGGGCAAACTACCTTCCGGCCCCGCGGCGCTGGTGCGGATGTCGTAAATGTCATCTGCAGTGGCGTCGAATAGGTTCATGACGGCTATCATAGCGGCATCGTGTCCGATGTCCGTCCCGGCCCCTTGCCGTATGGACGGGCGCTCGTTAATGTTGGGAAGGATCGTCGCCAGGATCGTTCTTTTTTTGAAGGAAAGCGCTCATGTCCCGAAACGACGACTGGGAATATGATGACGACCGCCCACGCCGGCGGCGGGAACGGGACCGTGACGATGATTATGAAGATGACTACGTGGACCGCCGACTGCGCCGCACCGAGCACAGCGGTGCCGTCACTGCCGTGGGCATCATCAACATCATCGTCGGCTCGCTCGCCGTCCTCGTCGGTTTGTGCGTATTTCTGGGCGGCGCGTTCCTGGGCGGAGCAGCCAATGATTTTCGCGGCAATCCGGGCGCGGGCCTGGCCGGGGCCTTCGCCGGCGCCATCATCATCGTTGCCTTTCTCATTCTGGTCGTTGCCGTGCTCGAGATCCTGGCCGGCGTCGGCGTGCTCAATCGCAAGAACTGGGCCCGAATCATGACGCTCGTCCTGGGCGGACTCAGCGCCCTGCTTGGCCTGCTGCATATCTTCGGCGTGGTCGGCGCCATGAACAATCCGTTTCCCGAAGATCGCGCGGGAGCCGTGCTGGTCAACCTGCTGCTGATCTTCCTGTACATCGGCTACACGGTGCTGGTCTATGTCATTCTCCTGAATCCGGCGTACGCCGATGAGTTTCAATGACGTCGTAAGGCACACGTTTGTAATTCGCCGCGCCAAATACCATGCTCTTCCTGCCGCTCACGCTGACTTCTCCCGCGGAGAATCTCGCGCTTGACGAGGCTTTGCTGCTCCAGGCCGAGGACGGTGGTCTGGAAGTGTTGCGTCTGTGGGAATGGCAGTTGCCTCTGGTGGTTCTCGGCGCTGCTTGCCCGATCGCCAGTGATGTGGATCGGGCCGCCTGTGACCGCGACGGTGTGCCGATCATGCGCCGTGCCAGTGGCGGCGGCACCGTCGTCCTGGGCCGTGGCTGCCTGTGCTTCAGCCTCGTCCTCAGCTATGACCGCGACCCGGCCCTGCGCGAGGTTCGCTCGTCCTATCAATTCATCCTCGGCCAGGTGCGCGACGCTCTGTCAGCGCTGGTTCCCGGCGTCACGCTGGCCGGAACCAGCGACCTGGCCTGGGGCGATCGCAAATTCTCAGGCAACTCGCAACAGCGCAAGCGCCGCCATCTTCTGCACCACGGGACCATTCTCCATGATTTCGACCTGACGCTCTCGGACAGATATCTACGGATGCCGTCGCGTCAGCCGGACTATCGCCGGCAGCGTCCGCACGCCGCGTTTCTCACGAATCTACCGGTTGCCGTGACGACCTTGCACGAACAGTTGCGCGAAGCGTGGCACGCCGTCGAGACACCGCCTGCCTGGCCGGAGGAGCGCGTTGCGCACCTGCTTGAAGCGAGATACTCGCGCACAGACTGGACAGTCCGCCGCTGAGCAACCAGCTTTGAGCACATCAGAGCACGCTCATGCAGCGAGCCTTCGTGTCGCTGCCGGTTGCAGAATGTGCATGAGCCGCTGATAGTGCTGTTCGAAGGTCCAGCGGGCGGCAGTCTGGCGTGCTGCCTGGGAGCAGACGAGACGCCGCGAGGGGTCGAGAAGCTGTGCCATGCACCAGGCCAGATGGTTTGTGTCGTGCGGCGTGTCGATGACGTAGCCCTCTTGCAATGGCCGCAAGAGTTCGGTCGCGCCGTTTTGACGCGTCGTGATGACGGGCAGGCCACAGGCCAGCCCCTCGAGCACGACCAGCGAGCAGGGATCGTAGAACGTGGGATGGACCAGGAAATCGGCGGCGAAGAAGCCGCCGGTGATATCGTCGCAGTTGCCGAGGAAGCGGACATGCTTGTCGATGCCGAGTGATAGCGCCATGCGGCGAAACTCGCGCGTGCGCGAGCTGCCGGCGACCACGAGCCGAAACCCGCTGGAACGGCGGAACTCGGCGCGCCGAGTGAGGCGTTGCACAGCCAGCAGCAACGGCTCGAGGCCCTTGAGTCGATAGTTTCGGGCGACGAACAGGGCCACGGTTTCCGTCGGCGCCAGGCCATGCCTGTGCCGCCAGTCCACGCGATGCCGCGGCCGGTCCGGTTGCTGGAATCGCTCGGGATGGATGGCGCTATGCACTACATGCACCGAGTCCTCGGCGATACCGTAATAGCGTTGAAAGTGTCTTTGCACCATCCGGCTGTTGACGACGATCAACGGTCGCTGCGCTTCCAGGTACTGCCGGCGTTCCAGACGGCTGAACGACCAGTGTCCGAGATCAAAAGTCTTGCCGAGCCTCGCCAGGACACGGCCAAGTCGGCCCCGATGCTTGTCGCGATTGTGCTCCACCGTGGCGGCGTGCAAGCCTCCCTGTGGGAAGAGCACGTCGAGCCCCCAGGTCTTGTCGAAGCCGATCGTCAGGTCGTGTCTTGCGTTCGCAAGCGCTTCGTGACAGCGGCGGCTGAAACGCCATGGCCGCAGGAAGCGCGGCCCGGGCACGCGCGGCAGGCGATGATAACGGATGCCCGCAGGCAACGCCGCCACATCCCAGCGGCACGCGTACAGGTGCACCTCGTGCCGGTCTGCCAGCAAGCGCCGGGCAAGATCGGCGATGTACGTCTCGCAACCGCCGCGCGCCGGCTTCACATGCTCATGGCAGAATGCGAAGTTCATGCTTGACTCTTGAGTCGTTTCTTGTCGTTGTGCCGCTGGTAGAAAAACGCCTTGACGCGGATGGTCCAGGCCAGCCAGCGTCCCCAGAAGGATCTGCGCGCCGCACCCAGGTAGGTCCGCCAGAATCGCAGCCGGTCGCGAGCCTCGATGCCTTCAAGGTCTGACGAGAAGAGCAGCTGCGCCAGATCCTTCACGCGCCAGATGGTAGACAGCACGCGATGATGTGCCAGGCGATGGAGGTCAATCAGGTGGACCTTGCCGCGCCATGCCGTACCCGGCCAAAGCTCGTCACGGCGAATGAAGAAGTGGCACAGGTACAGGTCGCTGTGGAAATGCCGGCGCAGGTGCAGCTCTCGTGCCAGCCGCGCCAGTTCGCTGACCAGACCATTCTTCCACGCCTGAAAGTCGGCGGGATGCAACATCCGCGCCGCTCGCGGAATCGCCTGGTGCAGAGGCAACATGTCGACGAGTTCCTCGATGGCGAGAAAGCTCTGCATCTTGCCCCACGGTCCGACAAACTCGCCGGCCGCCACCGGTACCGGTACCGGTAGACCGTTGCGCTGGGCCCAGCGCAGATGACGGCATTCCTGCCAGGCCGGCGACCAACCGTTCCCGGGCCACAGGGACGCCAGCCAGCCGGCCCAGCGCGGCAATCGATAATGCCGCTTCAGGTAAACGGCGAGCCGCTGTCCATCGCGCTCGACAACCAGGCGTCCGGTGGAACGGCCCTGCTTGGCGTGAAACTGATCCGTGACCTCGACCTGCATGACACGCTCGGCCCAGTTGTCGCCGAGCAGAAATCGCCAGTCCGGTCTGGCAAAGATGCGTCGCCAGCCGTGCGTGAGTCGCCGCCACGGGGAGGTGGGGGCGCAGTCCCCGCGCAAGGACTCGGTAGCCTCGAACTGGACGGCCTCCCGCTTCATGCGGAGAGCACCCCCTGCAACTTGTCGCGCTTGCCGGCTCTCGGGACGTCGCGCAATCGCAACGCCAGGATGGCCGCGATCCAGCCGCGCAGTTCTCGCGCCGATACCGTGCCATCGGTTCGGGCCCTTGTGCCGGATCGATCTTCCCAGCACGCCGCCAGCGCGCCGTCACCGCCGTGGAGATAGGCCTGCAAGAAGCGCAGCGCTTCCGTTCGAGTGACGCAGGTACGCGCCTGTTTGAGCAATCGCCGCAGATCACACACGGCGTGCTTGCGGCGGGGTCTGCGGTCTCTCGTGAGACTGCACGCCGAGCGCAGCCACGCACCCTGATCCGCACCCGAAACGCCGAAGGCATGCAGCACGTCCGAGCCGGCGCGAAAGCGGTAGCCCGCCTGATGGATGCGCCGCAATTGCTCGGCAACTTCGCGAAGCGTGCGATGCCGCTGCCAGTCAAATGCCTGATTCAACCATGTTCCCAGCGGCCGCAGCGCGACTGGCTCTTCGGTGAGCAAGAACGAGCTCGATTGCCAGGGGCGCCGCCGGTGCTGGCCCACTGCCAGTACGCGCGGCAGCGCCACGCCGAAGCGTTGCAGCCGAAAGACCGTCGCGGCAAGTTCCAGTTCCGGCGACGGCAGCGCACGCAGGCGCAGGCAATGCCACAGCCAGCGGAATGGCCGCATGGCTTGACGACGGATCAGCTTCGCGGAGCCGCCGCCTGGCAACACAACGTTCTTCTCGACAACCGCCTCGGCTTGCCCTTCCGTCCGAAGCCGCGGCAGCCAGTCGGGCACTTCGCCGCGCAGCTCGTTACGAAACTCCTTGGTGACGCACAGCGCTTCGCCATCGAGCCAGACGAGATTCTGCTGCTCTGCCGGCAAGGGCGGCTGCCGCAACTCGCGGATGTGACGTTTGCGCAGCATCGTTCGCGCCATCGCTCGGATCGTGCTCGCCAGATACGTTCGGTCTTGCCGCAAGATCACCTGAGAGGAGCAGGCCCGGACATACGCGATCAGGCAGGCCAGGCGCTCGCGCGGCGTTGCCAGACCGTCGGCCAGCGTGGCGTGCAGCGTCCCCAGGTCGCGGCAGCGCTGGCCCCACGAGACGCTGCCGGCCAGGCGTGAACGTTGCCAGTCCAGAAAGTGAAACAGAAATCCGTCGCCGGCCGGTTCCACGAGCACGTGCTTCGCGTACAGGTCGCGATGGGCCAGTCCCGATTGATGAATGCGTGCCAGCTCCGCGCCCAGTTGTCTGGCCAGTTGCCGGCGCATGCGCGGGTTCGGGTTTTCCTGAAGAAAGCGGCGCAGGTCGCTGGCCCGTTCCATCTCGCGCGCCAGCAGGAAGGCCTGTCCGCCGCTCTCCCCGGCCGCAAGAATCTCCGGCGATGCAATGTTGTGTCTGGCCAGCTCCGGTCGTAGCTTCATCTCCTTGCATGACTTCGACACGAAGCCGAAGCCAGCGAGCTGATTCGTCAAGCGATCGCGCCAGCGGACGCGGTGTTCTCGTTTGAGGTACAGTGACAGCGATCGCTCGTCATCGCCGAGACGGACGTGGGCGACGTTGCGGTCGGGGTGGCCGCAAATGATGACACCGGACAGCTTGAGGAAATCGCCGGCGGCGCAGAGACCGAGTTGTTGCAGCCAGTCGTGATACCGCGGATGAATGAACAGCTTCGCCATCACGACGCCTTCCGTTCAGGAGAAAGCAGGGACACCGCTGCCGCAAACACATCGTCGACTGTGAGCAGCTTCATGCATTGGTGGTCCAGAGGGCATTCCCGAAGCTGACACGGTCCACAATCGACCTTTTTCTGCAGGTGCACGGCTGCCGGGTGATAGGTCTCTGTCCAGGCAATGTGCGTGGGACCGAAGAGAGTGACAACGGGCCGGTCGAACGCTGCCGCGAAATGCCGCGGGCCGCTGTCCGTCGTCACCAGCAGGCTCGCGCGCTTGATGCACGCCTTGGTAAGTCCCAGCGACAGTCCACTACCGCTCAACTCGCTCAGGGCATGGACCCCCGACCGGCGCGCGTCGCGGGCGATGTCGCGGGCCAGCTCTTGTTCCTTCGGCCCGCACAGCACGAGCACGCCACAGCCGCGGCGATCGACGAACTCCCGAGCTACCTGCACGAATCGTTCTTTGTCCCAGTACTTGGCCGACCCGAAAGCAGCGCCCGGATTCAGGCAAACGACCTCATTCTTGGCAGCAAGACGCGACGTCTCCCAGACCTGGTCGGCGGCCTTCTCATCGGCAGCGGTCGTGGCCAGTTCCATGCGATAACCGGGATTCGGACATCCCAGCACAGCCACCAGACGGTTGAAGGCATCGATGGCTGGCGCCGGTTTCAGCCAGCCGCGCTCATCGCGCAGTGGCTCCAGGCGATCGCTGAGCAAGAAACCGCGGCCGTAGAGCCGGTAGCCGATGCGGCGCCGGCAACCGGCCAGCCGCGCCACCAGGGCCGCGCGAAAGGTATTTGGAAACAGGATGGCGGCGTCGATCTTCTCGCGGCGCAGCTGCCATGCGATGGCCGGACCGCGGTGCCGCCATGCGCCTCGCTTGCTGAGCAGCACCTGCTCGTCCAGCAACGGCGAGCCTTCGAGTACGCCGGCGACATATGGCCGGGCAATGCCAAGGATTCGCGCATCGGGAAAAGTGTGCCGCAAGGCGCGCAAGGCCGGCGTAGCCATCACCACGTCGCCAACCCAGTTCGGCAAGAATGCAGCAATCTTCATGATGGTTCTTCTGGCTACTCCCTCGGGTCATGCGAGCCTTCTGCCTTCGCTGTTCTCTCTCAGGGCTCTCTCAGGCGGCGCGCAAGCGCTCCAGCAGCGAACTTGTCGAGAAGCCGTCCTGGAATGTGGCCAGGTGAATGCGCCCGCCGTAACCGCTCACGAAATCGCCGCCGACGACCTTGTCGCGCGTGTAATCGGCGCCTTTCACCAGCACATCGGGCCTCACTGCCGTGATGAGTTCCAAAGGAGTGGCCTCTTCGAACACCGCGATGAAATCTACCGCATGCAGTGCCGCCAGCACCCTGGCGCGTGCGGGCAGCGGTTGTACCGGCCGTTGCGGTCCCTTCAGGCCGCGCACGCTGGCATCGCTGTTCAGCCCGACCACAAGCACGTCGGCCTGGGCCCGCGCTTCCTGGAGATACTGCACGTGTCCGGCGTGCAAGAGATCGAAGCAACCGTTGGTGAAGGCGACGCGCTGGCCCATGCGCCGCCGGCTGTCCAGTTCCCGGCGCAGAGCGTCCCAGGCAAGCAGCTTGTCGTTGTTTTGCGGATCGCGCGAGGGACGCGTTCGCAGCAGGTCGCGAAGGATCTCATCGCGAGTGACAGTGGCGACGCCGATCTTCTCGACTTCGAGGCCGCCGGCGACGTTGGCCAGCGCGATGGCCGATTCGTAATCGGCGCCGGCCGCCAGCGCCATTCCCAGAACGCTCATCACCATGTCGCCGGCGCCCGTGATGTCGTATACCTGCCGCGCACGGGTGGGGAACAGCTTGTAGCGACCGTCGCGGTGCTTCAGCGCCATGCCGTCCTTGTCCAGCGTGATGATGGCGGCTTCGAGATCCAGCTGTTCACGAAGTTGTGCCGCGGCTTCCATGACCTCGCCGGCATTGTGCAACGTCCGGCCGGTGGCGAGGCCCGCTTCCAAACGGTTGGGAGTCATTGCCGAGCAACCATGATAGCGACGATAGTCGCTGCTGCGGATGGGATCCGCCAGCGTGCGCAGATTCATGGCCCTTGCCGAAGAGATGATCCCGGACAGCAGCTGCGTCGTGCACACGCCCTTGTCGTAGTCGCTGATGAGCACGATGTCCGATTTCTTGAGCAGATGCTGCGCGACGCCGAGTAGTTCCGTTGTCAGGGTGTCGGACAGGGGCCGGCGATCCTCGTAATCGACACGGATCATTTGTTGCGGATGGCGATGCTGGGCCCGGCCGATGTAACGCTCCTTGACGGTGCTTGGCCTGGCAGGATCGTTGAGCACCCCTTCGTGATCAATGCCAAGGTCGCCGAGCATCTGGCGGATCCGGCCGCCGTCCGCGTCGTCGCCGACCACGCCGGCCAGCGCTACCTTGGCCCCCAGGGCCCGCAGCATGGTGGCCACGCTGCTCGCCCCGCCCAGGCGTTCTTCCCGGCGATCGGCATGCAGCAGGATTACCGGCGCCTCCTGGCTGATGCGCTCGGCATCCCCCCAGACGTAACGGTCCAGCATCAGGTCGCCCACCACCAGTACGCGCGGCTGGCCGAGACGCTGCACCAGGTCGATCAACTCCGCAGACATCCATGTCTCCGTATTCTTGATTCTTGGTTTTTGATTTTTGATTGGGCGATCGCCCGGCATGACTGCATCCGGGCAATCATGAATCAAGAATCGCAAATCAAAAATGGTTTCACGCCGCCTGGGCCTTCTCCTTGTCCCTCGGAGCCTGGCCGGCAAGCTGGCAGGCGAGGGCCACATGCAAGAGCGGCAGCAGGATTTCGTGGTGGCCGATCATTTCGATGCCCTCGGCGGACGGGCGTTCGAGGACATTGACTCGCGAGCGATACTGCACCTGCTTGTCGAAGTTGACCGTGATGAGGCCGTCGAGATTGTGGCCAAAATTACGAGCGACCGCGACGGCCTTGACGAACACCTCGGGCATGACGACGGCGCTGCCGAGGTTCATCCACACGCCCTCGCACATGGAGGCCACCACGCCGCACAGCCGGCGAAAATCGATGAGCGACGCCTCGCCCACGGCCGCGCCGGACACGTGCGGGTGCATGTGCACGATGTCGGTGCCCAGGGCCACGTGCACGGTACAGGGAATGCCGGCGCGATACGCTGCGAGCACGATGCTGCTCTCCGCGTGCGGGCAGCCGATGTTCTCGATGTGCTGCCCCAGCGCCCAGCCTAGCCCCAGATCCTTTTCCGAGCCAAGACGCGAGGCGACGGCAAAGGCATCGGCCGTCTCGCGGGCCATCCCGAAGTCGCCGGTGGGCAGTTGCTTGCCAACGTCCTCGCTGGTCTTGCCGGCCAGAGCCAGCTCGAAATCATGGATCGCCGCCGCACCGTTGAGGGCAACCGCCTTTAGCACGCCTTGCCGGATCCAGTCGATGAGATAGGGGCCGCAACCCGTCTTGATGACGTGCCCGCCGATGGCGGCGGCAACCGTGCGGCCCGTGTAGAAGGCCCGTGCCAGGTGCTGGCACAGCCGCCGCAGGTCGTTGCCGGCGAGTTGCCGCGGCAACGCCGCCAGCCAGTCCTGCACCGTGGCATCGGCGCAGACGGGCCGGCCAAGATCGTCGTGAAACACCTTCGATGGGCGTGAGTTCAACTCATAGGTCTTCAGACCGCTCAGGTCGAAGGGCCGATGGGTTTGCAAGGCGTCGCCCCACGAATGGCAGCACGGCCGTGGGCTGACCGGAATTGTTCCTTCCATCCGACCCTCCTTGGTTGGATTGCAACTCTTACTCTTGAACCTGTCCGGAAAGGGAGGGCGAGGCTCCTGCCGAGCCGCGAACCCTCGCCAACTCAACGCCTTGACGGCTCGGCGGGAGTCTCACCCTCCCGAAGACCGCAAGCGGTTAGCAACTTCTCTTGCAGCGCTTCTTGCCCCGTCTCCACTTCCAGTTCGATCCGCAGGGCCCACAGCTCGCGCGCGCCGAGACGACTGACGCGCAGCTTGACCAGATCCTTCTGCGTGGTGAGCAACGGCAATCCCTCAGGCTGGCCTTGTCCCCAGGCGCGCAGATCCTCAACATCCGTGCGCGTGTATTCGTGATGGTCGGCGAAAGTCCGAAAGGCGACCACGTTTATGTTCAGGTTTGCCAGGGTGCGTTCAAAGGCGTCGGGGTTGCCGAGGCCGCAGAATGCCGCCGCCGACCGCCCCGCTAACTCCTCCAGGTTCCGTGTTGCTCCGTCACTGTTGACGAAGCAGGCCGGGCGATGTCGTGTCGCCGCCACGGCCGCGGCAGGGGCCAGGCGCTGGACACGATCTGTCAGCTTCCGCAACTCTTCCCGATCCACCAGGTCGCAGCGTGTCAGCAACGCCATGTGGGCGCGTGCCAGGCTCGAAACCGGCTCGCGCAACAGTCCCGCCGGGAAAAGCCGGCCATGCCCCCACGGATTGGTCGCATCGATCAGCACGATGTCGAGATCACGGTGCAGCCGGCGATGCTGAAACCCGTCGTCGAGAACCAGGACCTCGCTTTCCAGTTCCGTCACCGCCGTCTCCGCAAGGGCCACGCGATCGGGATCCTGCAGGTGAGGCACGTCCGCAAGATTCTCCTCCAGTACAAGCGCCTCGTCATTGCGCCCCTCACGGCCACCGTAGCCGCGACTCAGGATGGCCACGCGCACGTCGTGCTGCCGGAAGTAGCGAGCGATCCACTCGACGCATGGCGTCTTGCCCGTGCCCCCCAGCGTCAAATTGCCGACGCTGATGACCGGCACACGAGCGCGATGACTGGCCAGCAGGCCCCAGTCGTACAAGCAATTCCGCAACCGAACCGTCATCCCGTAGGGCACGCTGGCCGCCCACAGTCCCCCGCGCAAGAGCATCGCCCCGAGCCCCCGCGCTTCGCCGCGGACCAACGAATGATAGCGCTCGTGCACGTCCGCTCCCGCTGTCCTGTTTTCGTCCGTGATCCGGGGGATGGGAAAATACCACGATCTTAATTTGGGTGTCAACCGCGACCGGTTTCGATGCGAGATTGCGTTTCACGCTTGCGGAATGCCGCCAGCAACGTGCTGGCCAGTGCCAAGCGTGAACAGGCCGTTGATTGCGGAACCTGGGCACATGCGGCAAGCGAGGGAACTTTCTCGCTGCCCTGGCCTCCAATAACATAGCACAATGGATCGCACCTGGAGGAGGAAGATGATGGGGTCGCGGAACAGGGCAACATTGCTGGCCTTGATTGCGCTGCTGGCGTTCGGCCCCGCGTCGTGGGCGGTCATCAAGGTGCTGACGCCGTTGCGTTCGCTGCTGGCCGATGGCCAGTTCGTCATCGTCGCCAGGGTCGAGAAGCTTCTTCCCGACAGGCCGGCGATGGTGCTTGCCGTTGCCGATGACCTGAAGGGAAAGGCGCCGTTCCGTTCACTCCCCGTCAATCTCACCGGGGACCGCGAAGGCAAGAAGACGAACGACACCGCCAGGCTGCTGAAGCGTCTAGCGAAAGACATGCCGGTCGTCCTGTTTGTCAATCAGCGCGGCCAGCGCTTCACGGCATTCGCCTATTCCAGCGGCACCTGGTTTCAGATGATCGGCCAGAAAGTGGACGAGCGCGTCGTCTGGAGCTTTACCCACCTGGAACCGTATCTGCGGCGCACTTACAAGGGCGATACCGTCGTTCTGGCCAGGATCGTCAGGGACGCACTGGCCGGCAAGATCAAGCCGCCGGAAGCCGATGCCAAGGAAGCGCCGGGCATCGGTCCGGAGATCGCGCCGAGCAAGGCCAAGACCCCCAGCCCCTCTGCCGGAGACAAAGGGGGGCAGAGTCATGCGGCAACTGGCGCCCTCTTCGCCGTCATCCCCACGCTCGGCATCGGCGGCCCGCTCGCCATCCTGGCGCTGCTGTTCCCGTCGCTCTTCGGCGGCGTGCTCGTTCTTTTCCGGCAATGGGCGTCGTTCCTCATGCTCATCAGCGCGGTGAGCCTGCTCTATCTGTTTCACTGGTTGTTCGGCGGCAGTTTCCGCGAGGCGTGGTGGACGTCGCCGGGCGGCATGTCCACCATCGTGATCGCGGCGACTTTCCTGTGCGGCATCTGGTCGTGGCGGCGCAACTGGAGCGCGCTCGCCAAGGGCCAGCCGTCCATCGCGCCGCAGAAGACCGAGAATATCGTCCTGATCGTGCTCAGTCTTACCTGCCTGGCCATCGTGCTCCTTTACATGGATGCCCGGCTGGACGCGCTCGACTGGAGCCTGCTGCTTGGTTTCTCGGCCGGCATCTGGGCGGCGCTGGCCTACAAGTTGTTTCGCTGGCTGTCGCGCTCCGCCGCCGGCATCCCGCTGCCCAGCGAGGGCATCATCCTCTGGACGTTGCTGTTCACCATGGCGGGGCTGGCAATGGGACGAAAAGGGCAAGCCGTCGAACAGGTAGAGGTCGGCGCATCCACGTCGGCCGCCAGATGGGTTGGCAAGCTCTGGGAGTTCCAGGCTCCTGGCAGCGGCTGCATTGTCTCGGCGCCATTCGTCACCGACGACCGTGTCTATGTTGCTTCGGCCCATCCGACCTTTCGCTACGGCGCACTCTTCTGCCTGGATCGGGCAACGGGCAGAGGGGCCGGCCCGGACAGGAAATTCATCTGGGAGTTCATTGACGAGGGCAACCTGAAGCAAGTTTTCTCCTCGCCGACCGTGTCCTACGGCAAGCTGTTCATCGGCGAGGGATTTCACGACGATGCCAACTGCAAGGTCTACTGCATTGACGCCGATACCGGCAGAAAGCTCTGGGATTATCAGACAACGAGTCAGACCGAGTCCACGCCTGCCGTTCGCAGCAATCGCGTCTACATCGGCGCCGGCAACGACGGACTGCTCGCCCTGCACGTCGCCACCGGCAAGAAACTTTGGCAATATCCGCCGGACCCGGGCCAGGGCCGGTTGCTACGCTTCGGCGCGGGCCCGGTCGCCGTCCCGGGCGGCAAGCTCTATGTCGGCACCGGCGTGGACCGCAATCGCCAGGACGATCCCGGCGAAACCGCCTTGCTTTGCCTCGAGTCCGCCACCGGCAAGCTCGTCTGGAAAACTCCGGTCGATCTGCCCTCGTGGGGCGCTCCCGTGGTCAAGGGCGACGACGTGTTTTTTGGCATCGGCAACGGCGACATCTTCGACGACGCACCAAAACCGGCCGGCGCCATGCTGTGCCTTGATGCCGCCTCCGGCAAGATTCGCTGGCGAACTGATTTCCCCAATGGCATCCTGGACAGGCCGGCCGTGGACAAGGAACGTGTCTACTTCGGTTGCCGCGATGGCCATTGCTACGGACTTGATCGCGCCAGCGGCCAAATCAGGTGGAAGAACGATCTGGGCAGCCCGGTCATCGCAGCACCCGCCCTGGCGCCAAACAGCATGACGGGGCGAACCGCCAGCGTCTATGCGCTCGGCTCGCGCGGCAAGGTCCGCTGCCTGGACCCGGTCAGCGGCACCGATCAGTGGACCTTCAGCCTGGATGACAAGGGCAGGCAGTTCGCCCATCTGTCAGCGGCGCCGACCGTGGTCGTGTCGCGCACCAGGGAAGGCGACCGCCGCCACCTCTACTTCGCCGCCGCTCTCGACAGCCCCACCTCCGGCCGGGCCATGCTGTATTGCCTGGAGGACCTGTTGCCCGTGAATGGTGAGTAGACTCGTGTGATTCGGCTCACTTGTTGTCTCGGTGTTTGGAGCACCTCAAACAGCACTCCGCAAACTTCACTTGTACAGCCACCCTCGGATGACGAAACATATCTACTTCTTCGGTTCCGGCCAGGCCGACGCCGGCAACGACTTGCGCCATCTTGTCGGCGGCAAGGGGGCGAGCCTGGCGGAGATGACCCGCGCCGGCCTGCGTGTACCGCCGGGGTTCACCATCTCCACCGAGTGCTGCAATGCCTACTACCAGCACAACGGCGTCTGGCCTGACGGCCTCGAGGACGATGTTCGCGTTGGCCTGCGCCGCCTCCAAGAACTCGCGGGGCGGCCGTTTGGACGCGGCGACGATCCGCTGCTCGTCGCCGTCCGCTCCGGAGCCGCCCAGTCCATGCCAGGCATGATGGACACGGTCCTCAATGTCGGCCTGAACGCCGCGTGTGTGCCGCTCATGGGGCGGCGTGTCGCTGACACGCGCGCCGCCTGGGAAGCCTATCGCCATTTCCTCGTCATGTTCGGGCACACGGTGGCTGGCATTTCGGAGTCGGTGTTCGCCGACGCCAGCGCAGGCGTCCTCCGCGACACGGGTCGCGATCGCGACGAGCAGTTGAACGCCGACGAGATGGCGGAACTCTGCCGCCGGCTGGAAGAGACGTATCGCACGCACGCCGGCACGGACATCCCCGCCGATCCGTGGCAGCAACTGGTCGAGGCCATCAACGCGGTCTTTCGATCGTGGAACAGCGAGCGGGCCGTGACCTACCGCCGTCATCACGGCATCGATGCCTTGCTCGGCACCGCGGTCAACGTGCAGATGATGTGTCCCTCCGAGGTCTCGGGCATCATGTTCACCGCCAACCCGGTCAATCCGGCGCTCCAGCAAATCCTGATCGAATCGTCGTTCGGCCTGGGCGAGGCCATCGTGCTCGGCAAGGTCACGCCGGACCGGTTCGTCATCGACAAGTCATCGTTGCAGATCACGGAGCGCGAGATTGCGCGCAAGGAGCAGCGCGTGGCCACGCTCGCCGCCGGCCCGACCAGCGTTGCTGCGGCGGACGCGCCGTCACTCGACGATACCCAGATCGCGGAACTGGCCCGGCTCGGCATGCAGGTCGAGACATACTTCGGCCATCCGTGCGACATCGAGTGGGGCATTTCGCGCGGAGACATCTATCTCTTGCAGGCCCGCAAGATCAAGGGAATGCGGGTCGGCCAGGATGAAACGCAGATTGCCGGAACGGAACTCGGCGAGGATAGGGAACGCGTGCGGCGCGAGGAGATCGAGGCGTTGCGCGCGCTGGCGGCCCCGAAGGGCACCGTGTGGAGCCGATTCAACCTCGCGGAAGTGCTGCCCGAGCCAACGCCGATGACCTGGGCCATCGTACGCCGCTTCATGTCCGGGCGCGGCGGCTTCGGCCTCATGTATCGCGATCTCGGCTTCGACCCCGATCCGGCACTCGACGAGATCGGCATCTTCGACCTGGTGTGCGGCCGGCCCTACTGCAACTTGAGCCGCGAGCCGCGCATGCAGTACCGCGCGCTTCCCTTTGAGCATCCCTTCATAACGCTCAAGAGCGATCCGTCGCGGGCCATGTATCCGCAGGCGGTCTTCAATCCGGCCAGCGCCGGCTGGAGATTCTGGTGCTTTCTCCCCATCACGTTTGTCAAGCTGTTCAATTCCGGCCGGCGGCTCGCACGTATCAGCCGCGAGTTTGCCTCACATTTTACCGAGCGTATCGTGCCCGCATATCTGGAGGAGATTCGCCGCGCGCAGACCGACAATCTCGAATCGCTCGACGCCGCGGCGGTCGTGGAACGGATGAACGCTTGGATCAAGCGTACTCTGGACGACTTTGGCCGTGAAAGCCTGAAGCCGACGGGCCTGGCGGCGCTGGCAATGGAAAACCTGCGTCGGCCCCTGGAACGTGTCGTACCGCGCGCGCAAGCCGAGACCGCGCTGCGTGAACTGGTCATGGGCGCTCGTCCCGGTCCCGAGACGGACTTGCCGGGCGCCATCAACGACTTGCTCGCCGGCAGGCTGGAGCGAGCTGCATTTCTTGAACGCTTCGGCCATCGCGGCAGCCTGGAGATGGAACTGAGTCAGCCTCGCTGGGCCGAAGACCATGTCGCGCTGGATCGGATGTCCCAGTCCGGCAATGAACCTCAGCCTCGTTCGGCGCAACATCCCGACCCGGTTGCCCTCTGGCGGACAATCGCCGGCGAGGCCAAGCTGGCCGACGCCCAGACTCGTGCTCTGGAGGCCGACGTCCGCTCGCTGCACACCTACATGGGTCTGCGCGAATCCGGCAAGCATTATCTCATGATGGGCTATGCGCAGATTCGCCGTTGCCTGGTCGAACTGGATCGGCGCTACCAGCTTGATGGCGGCCTCTTTTACTTGACGCCGATTGAGCTGGCTGAGATGACTCGCAGTCCGGAGGGGCAGGTCGATGCCCGCTTGATCGCGCTGGCCGGCGCGCGTCGCCGCCGCCGGGAGATTGCTTTGAGCTTGCCGGTTCCGGCGGTGATTTTCAGCGATGACCTGGAAGCGATTGGCCGCCCGCTTGAGACCGCAACCACGACCTCCCTTGTTGGAGTTGCCCTTTCTGCCGGCGTCGCCGAAGGCAACGCCCTGGTTCTCGATCGGCCGGAGCAAGCGTCAACGACCGAGCCGGGTTACATCCTGGTTTGTCCATCCACCGATCCGGCGTGGGTGCCGCTGTTTGTCAAGGCCAGGGGCCTGGTGATGGAAACGGGCGGCGTGCTTTCACACGGCGCCATCGTGGCTCGCGAATTCGGGCTGCCCGCGGTGGCCGGCATCCCGGCTGTCCAGCGCCGCCTGCGCACCGGCCAGCGCCTGCGCGTCAACGGCGCCACCGGCGAGGTGACCGTCCTGGAATGACTCGCTTGCCAGACCGTCCCAGCTTTTGCAGATTGGCAACGGTGCGGCGCGGCTATTTCCGGTTGTCCGCCGCGAAAAAAACGGTATGCTCCCTGCGGACGACCTTGAGCACCAGCGAGGGCAGCACCTGGGGTTGGGATGAGCTACTTGACGGAATGCCGCGAGTTCTACGGGCAGTTTCGGCAGCGGTATTACACCACCGGGTCGATCCTGCCCAGCAGCCGGGCACTGGCGCGAGCACTGGTGTCGGAGTGTCGCAAGCGCAGCAGGCCGGCCCGGGTCCTGGAGGTTGGCCCCGGCACCGGCGCGGTGACGGCCGAAATCGTCCGGCAACTGCGCGCGGGCGACCACCTGGACATTGTCGAGATCAACGAGCATTTCGTTCAGGTGCTCGAGCGCCGTTTCGAGGACGAACCGCTGTTTCGAGCCAGGCGCGACCAGGCGACGCTGATGCACGCGCCCTTGCAGGACGTGCCCGGCGTCGGCATCTATGACTTCATGATCTCCGGCTTGCCGCTCAATAACTTTCCCGTGGCTCTGGTGCGCGACATCTTTCGCAGCTACCAGCGCTTGCTCAGACCCGGCGGCGTCCTGTCGTACTTCGAGTACCTGTGGATCCGTCCCATGAAAAAAACGCTGGTCGGCGCCGGCGAGAGGCAGCGCTTGCACGTCCTGACGCGGTTTCTGGAGCGCAAGATCGCCGCCGCGCAGTTTCGCGAAGACTGGGTGTTCTTCAACATGCCGCCCGCGGTGGCGCGGCATTTTCGCTTCGATTGATTCGTACGATCCGCTCACGGAACGAGCGTTCCCCACTCACGGAGGAGGCATTTCATGACCCCCAACAGGATCCTGGCTGCGCTGGTCACCGGCTGTCTCTGGCTCGCAAACCAGGGCATGGCCAAGCCGCCCGACCTGCCCATCGATCTCACGGTGCGCTGTCAAGAAACGGGCGCGCCGGTCGATGCGCGGAGCGGCGTGCCGGAGGAGTGCTTCCCATGTCCCGACGCGTGCCTGGCCGTGGGCGGCTGCGTCGGCTGGGCCACCGTTCAGGCCTTGCTTGGCCAATTCGGATCCGTACAGGCGGAACAGCTGACCGTCACGCCCAAGGTTGTTCGCCGCAAAAAGACCATCGTTCCGGCCGTCAGCCATGAGGAGCAGGATGCCCGCGAGCTGGAGGAACTGCACCAGCGCTCTCATCAGCTGCGGTTGCAAAGCCGGTCGGCGCCGGCAAATTCTTCGGAGCAAGCCGAGGCGGCCTGGCGCGAGCGCATGGCCCGGCAACTCTACCGCATCGCCGAGGGCTGCCTCCGCAAGGGCGATCACGAGATGGCATACTCGTGCTACTGCGAGGTGGAGTTGCTCGTGCCGGATTCAGCGCTCGGCGAGCGCGCCCGCCAGCACATGGACCAGTGCCGTCGGCAAATGAACGGCGCTGAAGAAGCCGAATCGACGGAAGACCAGGAGGAATTGAAGCAAGGCGACAAGTTCGACATCGAGTAACCGTCGCCCGCTTGCGGCTTGATGTGCCGACTGCGAGCAGCTTAGTTCAGCGGAATGCCCGGCAGGAACTCGTCCGTGTTGTCGATCTCGATTTCGTTCTCGATGAGGATGTCAGGGCAGGAGTCGCCGAGCACGTGCTCGGCCAGCTGCCGGGACACGGTACTGCTGGCCTTGCCGCTCATGAAGGCCCGGTCGTCGCGGATCTCGATGGTCAAGTTCCGCACGCGCCAGCCGGTGCGCCGCTGAATTCGGCGTTCCAGCCCCTCGACCAACGATGGCTCGACGGCAGCGGTCATTGGCAAAGCTCGTCAAGAAATGCGAAGTCAATTCCCCTTGCATGTAGTATGACCCAACTTTCTTGCCGGACCGGACAACTCGAGCCGAATTCCCGGGATTCACGCAGATTCGCATCTGCCAATTGCAAAAGCTGTCAGAGCCAGAATAAGCCACAGATGAGGCGACACAAAAATGTGCTTCAATTCCGGAATTCACAATTTGACTGATTGTAAGGCTTGACCTATAGTTGCCGAGAAGGCTGGGTAACGTGCTGGTGCAGCTCATTCCACCTTTCATGCCGTCGCCTGTTGCGAGTTCGGAGAAGGATGCTGGGCTTCACGATAAGGGCAAACCATCCGCGAGGATGGGACGCAAAGCCATGGATCTCACGCGTCGTTGCGCTTGAAGATTGCCAGGCTGCCGAATGGACTGGTCCGCTCGGCTGTCAGATATCTTTCTCTGTTTCCGCACCGGTATCCCGAGCGTTTCGGGGGCCGAGCCGTTTATCTGTTTCTGTATGGTCCTCATTCCTGGACCGGAAAGGACGACGCACATGTTGTCTCGCTTGACACGTCAGGTTGTGGAGTTCGTTCGTCGCGAAGATGGCCCGACCGCCGTCGAGTACGCCGTGATGCTGGCCCTGATCATCGTGGTCTGCATCACCGCCATCACGGCGATCGGCACCAACGCCAACGCCAAGTTCGCCACGGTGGCGACCACGCTCGCATCGTAGAACTGGCAAGCGCGAATCTGCTTCGAAACAGAAACCGCCACCCAGGTGACTTGGGTGGCGGTTTGTGTTTTGTCCTCGTAAACGCGAGTACGGCGTGCGAGGTTGTGGGAACTGCCAGTCTTAGTGGCAGCCGTGGTGCCGGGTGCGGCAGCCGTCGCAGCACGGCTGGCAGCGGCACGGGCAGCAACAGGTCGTCTGGCAGCAACCGCAAGCGGCGTTGCAGCACGGATCGACCGGGACTTGCCGTTCCACTTCGCTGGCCACCATGCGGCAGCAGGTCACGGTCTCTTCATAGGGCACGCAGACGCGAACCATGCGCGTCGCCTTGCAGGCGACCTTGCGGCACACGACCTCGGTGTACTTCTCCGTGTGCTGCTCCTGCACGCAGCGGTAGTGGCAGCGCTGCACCTGCTTCTCGACATAGTACGGCTTGCACACCTTCACCTTGCAGATTTCCGGCTTCTGGACGCATACCTTCACGCACTTGGTGACGGGGCACTCGATGTATTCCGGGCAGTGGACCCAGCACTTCTTGCAGACCACGCGCGGGCAGGCGCACGGGTTGCAAAGCTTTTCCAGGCAGCCGGGCTGCTTGCACACGGCCTTGCACTCGTAGTGGCCCTTGCAGACGCACTTCTTCTGCATGCAGGTCACGGTGCGATACTCGTAACACTTCTTCATGACCACCTTGTCCTCGCAGCACCACTTGTGGCAGCAGACCTTGACGGTCTCGGTGCGGTACTCGTGGATCTTCTTGGTGACGGTGCAGACGCGCTCGCGCGGCTCGCACACGGTCTCGCAACGAAACGTGTCGTAGGTTTCCTCACGGCACTCGATGCGGTAGCAAGTGCGCTTCTCCTGATATTGCTCGGGAACGCACTCGATGCACTTGATGGTGCGCATCGCCGGGCCGGCAACCGGTGTGATTTTCTCCTGGGCGCCAACGGTGCTCGCGCCCGCTGCGACAACGCCAACTATTAAGCCAATGCGAACAGTGCGAAGGGACCAGCCCATGCCAACTCCTTATTCTCTGGTGCGACTCTCGCCGATCGCTCGTCCACGGTCCACGTGCCCGGGAAACCGGATCGGAACGCTGGGATTCAGACCTCACCTGTAATATGCCCAATCCAGGGGCACTGGAGAAACAGCGGGAATTGCAAAGACGAGAAAAATAGCGAAAAAAGTCCGGACTGGGCGAACCGTGCCGGTGGCTAGGACCTTGCCGGTCGTGCGGCCTTGTGCACGACGCGAATCGGCCCCATGATGCAGCTGCGCAACGCCTTGATGGATGAACTGTTCCTGCTGAACGTCAAGGCGGATGGCCTGGAAACGGCAATTCATCTCCCTGTGGCCGATGTACATGTACATTCACGCGAAATCTGGCGTGAAAGCGTGAATCTTGCCGCCAGGCCCGCAGGCTTGCGTGGGAATGGCTACCCAATAGAATCCCAGCACTCTTGCCGCCCTTCACACTTGCGGTCCTTTGAACAACGCCGCGCTTCAACGAGACGTCGAATGCGCTACCGTACCCTTGGCAGAACCGGGTTGACCGTATCCCTCGCCAGTCTCGGCACGGGAGGCCCCAGCCGCCTCGGGCAACAGACCCACGGCGACGCGGCGAAGGCGCGGCAAGTCATCCGCCGCGCCCTTGAACTGGGCGTCAACCTCATCGACAGCGCCGCCAACTACGGCGACAGCGAGGCCATCCTTGGCCGTGCCCTCTCCGGCGTGGCACGCTCAAGCTACCTGGTGGCGACCAAGTTCTTTCCTTATCGTGACGACGGTTCCATCATCACGACGGAAGAAATGGTCTCATCGTGCGAGCGCAGCCTGCGCCGGCTCAGCGTCGACGTCATCGACATCTACCAGTTCCACAGCGTTGTCCCGGAATCGTATCGCGACGTGGTGGATCGGCTCTATCCCGCCGTCGTCCGTCTGAGGGAGCAGGGCAAGATTCGCTTCATCGGCATCACCGAGTATTTTTTCCCCGATCCGGCCCACAAGATGCTCGAGCTGGCGCTGGCCGACGACCTGTGGGACACCATCATGGTCAAGTACGGCATCCTGAACCTGTCGGCCGAGTGGCAGGTGCTGCCGCTGGCGCGCAAACGCAACGTCGGCGTCATCAACATGTCGCCGGTGCGCGTGAAGTTGACTCGACCTGATGAGCTTCGCAAGGTCATTTGCCGCTGGAAGGAGACCGGGCTGCTGCCGGGGGACGTATCCGACGAGGGAGCGCTGGACTTCCTGGTGCGCGGCCCGGTTTCATCCGTGGTGGCCGCCGGCTACAAGTTCGGCGCCGCCCACGACGCGATCGCCACGGTTCTCTTCGGCACCGGCAACGTCACGCACCTCGAAGAAAACATCGAGGCCATCCTGGGGCCGCCGCTGCCGGTTGCGGATTGCGATCGGGTTCGGCAACTATTCGGCCACCTCGCCGAGTCGGAAGGGGACACGGGATGAATCCAGACTCCGATACTCACAGGTCCATCGAGTCAAGCGCATCCATCAAGTTGTCGAGATCATCCTTCGGGCCCTGCGGCTTATCGGCTTGCCGCTTGGCGATGCCGACGGACATGCCGACGGCATCGCGGCCGTCGGCGACCAGCTCGCGGTCGCGCTCGGCCACGGCCTGGGCGACGGCGTCCTTGGCCTCGCCGCCGAACAGGCGCGTGAGGTCGATCTTGAGGCTGCCGATGGCGCCGACAGGAGCGCCGGCGATGGCGGGCGTCTTGTAATCCGGGAACATGATGGCCTGCTCGGGGCAAACGCGGCTGCAGGCCGGACAGCCGCGCTTGCAGTTATCCTGGTTCTCGACGGCGATGCGCTCCAGGCCATCCACGCCGTAGACGCCGAACAGGCAAAAATCGATGCACTCCATGCAATTGGTGCAACGGCTGTAGTCGATGACCGGATACCAGCGCCGACCAGGCGCTTGCAGGAGTTGCTCGGCCGTGAAGGTCGGCATCGTCGCCGCATGTTCGCCGATAACGCCGTTCGTGCCGTTCGTGCCGTTGGCCGTCAGCGACGTGCCCAGCTCGACCATCATCGGCTTGCTGGCGGCCCTGTCCTTTTCCTCGCGGCGAGTCCGGCACTCGGCGGCGATGCGGCGGACTTCGTCAATGAACGGATCGTGCGTGGCGGCGTCGCGCAGGTCGATGCAATAAATGTGGCGCTCCGGGACATCCACGGCGCCGATGCCGCGCGGCGCTTCGGGCTCGCCGTCGTCGTCGTCATCGTCGGCCGCCGGTTTGAGCAGCGTCTCCCCCAGATGCCCCTTGATGCCGTCGCGGTCCAGCAGCCAGAAGGCGGCTCGCGGAAACAGCCAGCTGAGCACGACCATGTCGCCATGCACCGATTCCAGGAACAGCCGCCCGGTGTGGTCGGGTGACAGATCATACAGGCTCGGAATGACCGACACGTCCAGGCCCGATTCCATGATGAGGGCCGCAACCAGCGCTTCCTCCAGGGCCCGCTTCACCGGATGCTTGCCGGCGGCCTGCGATATCACGACTGTCAAGCGATGACGGCTCATTTTCTAGATTTGTCCCTTCAGGATGCGCTGGGTGTTTTCCCAGTTGGCCTCCAAGAATTGATAATACTCCTGGACCGACATTGTGCCAGCGTCGCCGCCTTCTGCGTGCTCCATGTCGAAGAGCCAGCCGGTCCCATGATTATCGACGTTGATCGCCGACGGATCCTTCAATAGCTCTTCGTTGATGACCGCCAGCTTGCCCGCGATGGGCGCAAACAGATCGGACTGGGCTTTGGACGTCTCGATGTGGCCGATGGACTGCTTGACTTCCAGCACGTCGCCGACATTCACCTGCCAGTCGAGAAAGTACACGTCCTGCATCAGGCGAACGGCGTAGGAGCTGAAGCCGAAGCGTGCCCGGCCGTCCGCGGCACGACACCACATGTGGTTGCGCGCGTATCGCAACTCCGCCGGCAACACCGCCGGATACTTGCCCATCATGAATGTCAACGGTTCGGACACACTACCCATGTCTGCCGTTCATCATCAGTCATTTGTCATTTCAAGTATATCGTCCGCCGCGAAACTCCGGCTCGAAGAACGCGGGCAGCAAACGGTCCACTTGCAACAGCCCCTGGCGGGTCAAGACAACGTCGTCGCCGAGCGCGGCAAACTGGTCGCGCGCCATCTGTTCGAACGCCTCGGCAAATTCATCGCGGACGCTGACGCCAAACTTCTCCTGGAAGTAACGCGTCTCCAGCCGGCCGGTCTTGAGTTGCAGGATCATTTCGCGAATGAGCCGCTGGCGAGGAGTGAGCGGCAGCGCCCGGCCCAGCGGCAGCTTGCCGGCTTGCAGCATGTCCACGTAGTTCTCCCAGGCATCGACATTCTGCACATGCACGCCGTTGACATGGCCGAACGACGCGACCCCGGTGCCGAGCATGTCTGCCCCGTGCCACAGGCAATCGCGATAGACAAACCTGGTTCGGCTTCGATCACGGACCATCGTGTAGCCGCTCGACACCTCGTAGCCGGCCTTCTCCAGCTCCTCGAAAGCAAATCCGACCCAGGCGCGCTTGGTCGACCAGTCGGCGACGGCCACCGGCGGCGAGCCGTCCGAGCCGAGCACGTGCAGCTCTTTCGTGAAAACAGTGTTGAAGGGCAGCTCCATCTGGTAGATGGTCACGCTTTCCGGAGCGAGGTCGATGGTCTTCCTGACGCACTCGCGCCAGTTGTCCCACGTCTCGCCGACCATGCCGGCGATGAGGTCGATGTTGATCTGGTCGAAGCCGAGGTCGCGGGCCCAGCGATAGGCGCGAAAGATCTCGGATGAGAGATGAGCCCGGCCATTGGACTCGAGAATCCTGTCGTCGAAGTTCTCGATGCCCAGGCTCAGCCGCGTCACGCCCTTTTCCTTCAAGGCTTGCAGCTTGTGCTCCTGCAGCGTCCCCGGCTCGCACTCGAAGGTGACCTCGGCGGCCTGATCCCAGGGCATGACGGCTTGCAGCCGGGCAAACAGGTCGCCGAGCTGCGTCGCGCTCAGGTAGGAAGGCGTGCCGCCGCCGAAGTAGACAAAGTGCAGCGGCCGACCCTCAGCCACCGGCAGCCGCGCATACAGCTCGACCTCGCGCGTCAGGGCGTCAAGATACGTCTCGACATCGCGGGCGTTCTTGTCGGTGTACACGCGGAAGTAGCAGAACTTGCAACGCTTGCGGCAAAAAGGGATGTGCAGATACAGGCCCAGCGGCGTTGCCGGTTCCGGCGCCGAGTGCATGGCCGCCTCGGCGTCCGGCACATGCGCCGGCTGCCACGCGGAGAACGGCGGATAGTTGGCGACGAAGTAGTTGCCGGGGCTGGTCTTTTCCTTGGTGGGTTCGGCCGTCATGCGGGAGTCCAATCGCGAGCGGGTCAGCAGTGTCCATTCTCAGGCAACTGCGCAATCCGTCGGGTGCCTCTTTTCTGGCGCTCTGCAAGCCAGGACAATATCAAAGTCTATTGTGAACGGATAATGGGTGATGGTCCAGCCGTCTTTTGACCAGGGCCTGCTTTACCGGTTCATGGATGTCATCCGTCGCGGGCGCGAAGCCTGCTGTGTTCGCGCCATCTCGACAGTTTCACTTTCCTGCCGGCACCTTGCCGCCGAGATAGCGCCAGTTTTTCAGATATGACAGCAGATCGGCCATCTCGGGGACAGAGATGGTCTTCTCCAGCCCGTCCGGCATGAGCGAGACGCCGGTGGATTGCAGCTCATCGATGTCTTGACGCAGGACCACGTCGCTCTGACCCTCGGCGCGACGCAGCGTGATGCTGGAGGCATTCTCGGCCGCGATGACGCCGGTCAGGCTCTTGCCCGATCTGGTCGTCACCAGGTAGTTGACGTAGTTGTTGTCGATGGCCTGGTTGGGATTGAGGATATCGACGAGCAGAGCCTCGATGGTCTTGGTGCGGGTGTCGGCGATATCCGGGCCGACGTCAGTGCCGATGCCGCCCACACGATGGCAGGTGGCGCAGTTCTTCTTGAATATCTCACGGCCTCGGTCCGCGTTGCCTTCAAGCTTCAATGCCTCACGATAGCGCGACAGTACCTCCTTGCGATCCGCAGGCAGGCTGTCTTGCAACAGCTTGCGGGCGCGATCGCGAATGTCGGCGCGGCCGTGACCGAGAAGTTGCCGGGTACGGGCCACGTCTATGTCGCCGGGCTTGACACGCCCGGCCGCGATCTCATCCAGCAGGAACACGATGCGGTCCGGTTGCCGCAGCATCGCCTCGGTCACCTCGCGGCGAATGGGCGGTGTGTAGCTGCGCCACCCTTGCATGAGCGTCTTGCTCACTTCCGGTTGAGCATGTGCCGCCAGGGAACGCACGGCAGCCAGGCGAAGCTCCTGCGAGCCGTCCGTGTTAACCAGGCCGGTCAACACCGGGCCGGACTGCGCCCACGCCGCGTGCGCCAGCAAGCGCACCGCCGGCAGCCGCTCTGCCGGCTTCGCCTTGTCCTTGTGAGCCAGCGCGACGATGGCCGCGAAGAACTTGTCCATGTCGCGCCTGAGGTCCACGTTCTCAGCGGGCAACTTCTGAAGGAACGCCGTCAATTGCGTGCCGCGCCTGCCCATGCCCTCGACCAGCCCGCCGACGACGGCAATCTGGCGGCTCAGCGAATCTTGCGGCGCTGCTCCAAACAACCGCGACAGCACGCCGGCGACTTCCTTGCCGTCCTGCCGGGCGCCGACCTGCGCCGCCAATTCCTGCAGCAAGACCGCATCCGTCTTCTCGGTCGCAAGCAAGGACGCGAGCAGCTTCCCGGCGTGACCGGGGCGATGCAGGGAGCTTGCCACCGCCAGCCGAGTCCCGCGATCCTGGGCGCCAGCCAGGGCGATGTCCGCCAGCGGCGCGAGAATGGCCTCGCTGTCCCAGGCGCCCAGCGTGAGTGCGACCTGGTAACGAGTTCGATCGTCGCCATCCTTCGCCATGGCCACGAGCTTCTTCTGAAGCGCCTTCGAGCCTGGCAAGCGGCCTTCGCTCAACCGAACGGCATGCTCGCGGACGCGCGGATGATCCTCAGCGAGTAGCTTCAGCACGAAGCTGTCCGAGAGCGACTCCAGATTCTCCAGCAGCCAGACAGCATGCACACGCGCCAGCGGGCTGGGCGATGTTGCAACCGTCTTGCGGAGAGGCTCGACGCCGTCCTTGTCCCGACGCTCCAGCAAGAGCCTTTGCGCCGTCGTCCGCCACCAGGCGTCTGGATGGGCAAGCAGTTCGACGAGATGGGGCGTGTCGGCCTTGCCGAGGTCGGGCCTGACGGTTCTCGTCGCGTGGCGTTCGGGCACGATGCGCCAGATGCGGCCACGGTCCTTGCCCAGCGTCAAGTCGGGGCGTTTCTGCAACTCCGGCGGCATGAACTCTGGATGCTCGATCACGGCCCGATACATGTCCACGACGTAGAGGGCGCCGTCCGGACCGGATGTGAGAAACACCGGCCGGAACCAGTCATCCGGCGAGGCCAGGAACTCGATGCCCTCGCGATCGGGCCGCGACTTGAAGGTGGCGCCGCTGGGTTCCATGATCTCGCGATGGACGAGGTTGCCGGTAGGGTCGCAGGTGAAGACCGAGCCCCGGAGATTGCCGCCGAGCAAGCCGCCGCGATAGACGAAGACGCTGCAGGCTGCCGTGAACCGCCCCTCGTGCAACGACGAGGTCGTCCAGTTGCTGCTGATGGGAAAAACCTTGCCGCCCGATGACAGCGGGCCATCATCCAGCACCGAGATATCTTCCACAAGCTCCGGGGCGGCCAGGAACGGATTTCTTTTCAAGTAGCGATTGTCCATGACGACGTGCCGCAGGTGATGGCGATTGTCGCACACGAAGCGCCGGCCCCAGTCGTCGAAGGTGTTGCCGTACTGCCCCATGCCGGTGATCGCTTCCGCCCGATCGCGAACCAGGTCGAAGCGAAAATCCATGCCCGAGAGGTTGATCGGCATGCGCTTGCCGCCGCCGGCGCGAACGACCTGCCCGCCGCGTAGCCCGTTGGCAACGTAAATCCAGTTATCGATGCCGAGAGTGGGATGGCTGACACGCAGCTGCGGATTCTGGGCTGCGAAGCCTTCGTAGAGGACTTCGCGCCTGTCAAAGACTACGGAGTCCTTCGACTTCGACAGGAAGACGATGTGCGGGGCCGCCGTGACAATCAGCCCGCCCTTCCACGGCATGAGGCCGTTGCCAAAGAGCAGCTTGTCGGCGACGATGCTGCTGCGTTCATAGACGCCGTCGCCGTCGCGGTCTTCCAGCATGCGAATCCGGCCGGCGGGCGGCTGTCCCTTGCCGGGGCCGTTCGGATAGTCGAGCATCTCCATGACGTAGAGCCGGCCATCCTCGTCGAAGGCCATCGCCACAGGACTTTGTACCTGCGGCTCGGCAGCGACCAATTCCATCCGCAACCCCGGCGCGAGCTTGAAGAACTGCAACGCTTCCTGTGGCGACAGCGGGACCTTGATGGGGTTGAGTTTCTTCGGGATGTCAGCGGGCGCTGTCGCCGCAGGCCAGGCTCCCAGCAGCCACGCCGAAGAAACAACTAGACCAAACCACACTCTCACAGGCTGTTGCATCATCGCTCCCGGCAAAACGCCATCAACCGCACCGTGTCTTTTTATCAGGAAACGGAATTAACGCTGCCTGAAATCCAGGCGAAAGATGTGGATCGTTCTTGGATTGAAAGAAAGATGCCGATGCACGGCACACGCGAGTTGTTTACCTGCTATCGACGCTTTCGCGAGCCCCTTGCAATGGGCAACTTGAATGCCATGCTCATGGCGCCGCGGCCGATGCTGCATCACGTTCGTATGCGTCAACCACGATCCGGCAGGCTTCCTGCGTGGAGTCGGTGACGCTCACGAGGTCCAGGTCGCCGACGGAGATCTTGCCGCCGGCAAGCACCTGCTCTTTCATCCATGCCCACAGGCAACTCCAGTAGGTGGAACCGAACAGGATGACGGGAAAGCGTCTGATCTTCTCGGTTTGAATCAGCGTGAGGGACTCGAAGAGTTCGTCGAGCGTGCCGAAGCCGCCGGGGAAAAGGACGAAGCCTTCGGAATACTTGACGAAGCTGGTCTTGCGGCAGAAGAAGTAGCGGAAGTTGACCGCGACATCGACGTAAGGATTGATGCCTTGCGCCTGGGGCAACTCGATGTTGCAGCCGATGGACAGGCCGTCGGCCTCGCGGGCGCCGCGATTGGCGGCTTCCATGATGCCCGGTCCGCCGCCGGTGATGACGGCGAAGCCGCTATGGGCCAGCCGGCCGGCTAGTTCGCGGGCCGCTTGATACATGGGGTCCGACTCCAGCGTGCGAGCCGAACCGAAGATGGTAACGGCGGCGCCAACCTCGGCAAGTGCATCGAAGGCGCCGACGAACTCCCCCATGATGCGCAGCACCCGCCACGGGTCGCCACGAGTGAACTCCGCCTGCTCCGGTACGCGCGGCGTGGGCTGAACGAGCTTGCGACGTTCCAGCAGCAGCTCATCTTCAGTCTTGCCGCCAACGCGCGCCTTGCGGTTCAGCGTTATGTTGGGGATCATGCCGCGCGAAGCGTGCGCCTGGCCGTCCGCCACGCGTTTCTTTTTCGCCATGGTAACCGACTCACCGCGCCGCCGGCCAGCCGTAGCCGTAGGGGGAGTAGCTGGGCCATGATTGCGGCATGTTGTAATTCGAGTAGTGTGAATAGCCTGAGTAAGGATACGAAGTGTACGAAGTGTTGCCGTAGCGTGGGTCGTAGTTTTGCTGCCACCCGTACCCGTAGCCGTGCTGGTTCGGCATGCTGGCAGAGTATGCCGCCGGATACTGCCCGACGCCGGCTGGATACGATGTCCAGTATCGCTGCTGGGAATATGTGGGCGGCATTGGCGCGCTGCCCGGCCACTGGCCGACCGTGGAGTAGTTGCCGTAGACCTGGTTGGGATAGCCTGTGTAGTTGACCGAAGCATACGGGGATCGACCGATCCCGGAGGCCGCGCGGCAGCCGTTGATCGATCAGCTCGCGGCCGCTGACGACATTCGGCCGCCAGTCAAGAGTGCCATGGCCAGCAGCAATAGACGTCGTGTCATGGGATCTTCCCTTGGGGCAAGTTTCAGCTTGTCGGTGAAGGTCTGCGCGCGGCATCGCACCGGGCTGATCACCCGAATATCATCGGCATCGCGGCTTGCTGGGGATTCGGAAAAAAGCGATTTTGCGGAGACTACGGGCAGGCTGGTGAGACTGGATCGAAACGATGGGCTAGCCGGCGGCTGTTGATGTCGAGAGCCTCGAGAATTTCTCGGACCTGCTGCATGCAGATCCCCCAGTCGAGGGCCCAGATAATTACGTCGAGGTTTTCCTGACCGGCTTTCAGACGATCCAGAATGCGATCAAGGAGGAGGGAGGTCTCCTGGAAGCGACGCTGGAGAAGACCAAAGTCGCCGCGGTCCAGTTCGACCCAGAAACGCCTACCGTGGAGATGCTCGAGCCAGCGGTCGCGCAAGTAGCCCCACCAGTGCTGCTGCACCCAGCGACGGATGGCCGTCTCACCCAGGTCACAGCCCGCTTTCTCGCTCTCGATCCACTTATATTGAAGGGCTTCTTTTTCGCTTTCGATGTAAACGCTCGACTTCTCCACGACTGCCGTCTCCATCGCCAACGGTTTTCACCCTTGCCTGCATCCGTGGCCCTTGGGGTAAAAGGAGAGGAGCCATTTGGCTCATGCTTCACTCATTAATCCTACTCTCCTATTTCAATACGTTCAAGTGAGTTCTTCGACCAGTGTGTCCGGTGCATTCAAGAAAACCGTGCAAGTGGACGAAATTGATTAGGATTCACGCCGGCCAACTGGGTCGGCAGACCAACGGCAACGGCGGATGCTGTTCCGCAAGCCGAGCACGTTACCCGGTTACTTGGAGGGGCACGCCGTGCGCAAGTTATGGATTGCCATCCTGATAGGTGCGATGGCGGGCTGCGGCAAGTCGGCGGACTCCAATGCCGAAACGACCGCCGAAACGCCGGCGGACGTCGACGAGCCGGGTCTCACCAGCCCAGGCCTGCTGACCTCGCCTGACAAGGCCATCCACAATTGCACCCTGGCGATCGAAAAGCATCCGAAGAATATCGAGGCTTATTGCGACCGGGGCGATCTCTATTTCCGCGTGGGCCAGTTCGACAAGGCCATCGCCGACTATACCAAGGCGCTGCAGTTGCAGCCAGGCGCCAAGATCTACTACAACCGCGGTGTGGCCCATTCCGCCAAGAACGAGCTGGATTTTGCCTTTGCCGATTACAACAAGGCGATCCAGCTGGACCCGCGCGACGCCGCCGCCTACTTCAATCGCGCCATGGTGTTACAGCAACGAGGCGAGGCCGCCGAGGCGATCAAGGACCTTTCGGAGGCCATCAAGATTGAGCCCGCCGATGCCTTGTCATTCTTGCATCGCGGACTGACGTACCTCGGTCTGGAACTGATTGACCTGGCCGAAAATGACTTCACGAGTGCGATTCAGCTGGACCCGACCCATGCCGACCCGTTCATCAACCGCGGCTTCATTCGTTTCAATCGCGGTCAATTCGAGGCGGCCGTCGCCGATTTCAGCGCCGCGATTCGCCTCGCTCCGGAGCACGCTCAGCCGCGGATGAACCGGGCCATCTGCCTTGAGCAACTCGGCAAGCTGGACGCGGCCCTGCAAGACCTGGATGAGGCACTGCGCCTGGAGCCCGAAAATGCGCTCCTGTTCAACAAGCGCGGCACGCTTCGCGCCGCCAAGGGCGACACCAGATCCGCCGTCAACGACTTCACCAAGGCCGTCGACCTGCAACCGGAGTTTGCCCCCGCCTTTCGCAACCGTGGCAACGCCTACCTGAAGATGGGCGACAACGCCAGGGCCCAGCAGGACTTTGAGACTGTGGGCAAACTCGATCCAACTGAGCTGGAGAAGAACCCTCCGACGACGAATCGCAGTGAATGAGCCGAAATCCTGCACTCACGCATCTTGGTTCAGCTCAACTTCATGCTTCGGGCGCGTGCGCCCCTCAAGGGTGGTCGCTTCGAGACCGTCAGGCGCGACTTCGGCCGATGCGTCTTCGGCCGATCCGGCCGCTTCTTTCTTGCGCACCTTGAACAGGCGGATCAAGGCAAAAAAGGGTCGCAAGAATATCGCTCCCACAGCCAAGCCTGCCCAGGCCAACAGGCCGAGCAGATAAGGAATGAACTCGATGCCCATTCCCGGGCCTACATAGGCCAGGGGAAGGACGGCGAGGTTATGGTCTGGCATGGGGCCCTCCCTTGAGAAACGGCAATTGTTCCGATGAGAATCGCCTGCCGGACGTGATGAATCCTCCAGTCGAACAGGACCAGACGACTTCCTTGTCGTGAGTGACTTCCAGAATGTTGCCGGCGTCGGAGTTGACGATCAGCGTGTTGCCGTTGGGCAAACGTTGATTCATGCCGCGAAGCTTGCTCAGAAATGGCCTGGTGTTTTCGCCCGAATAAGACCCGGGAAAGCCCTGAGTTTCGGGGTCATACTCGACAACGCGCGATGCCGTCGGAGAACCACGATTGTCGAATAAAAGCAGATTGCCATTGTCAAGAAACTGAGGATCGTGCTGGGCTTCCCAGGGGCCGCGCGCTGCCCAGACCAGCTTGCCGCTGTCGACATCAACAACGGCAATCGTGTCGAGGTGACACATGGACGTGAGCACCTGTCCGGCCTTGAACATGGGGAATTTCGGCGCCAGTTGCCTGGTCAGTACCTTGACGGAATTCAGGTGCAGGATGTCTCTACGGCGCGCGTCGGCAAAAGTCGCGCCCGGCTTCGCCCCGATCAACGAACCGCCCTTGACCTCGTCCAGTAGCGGAGAATAAGGCGAATCGCGCCGCCATGATCGTCAGAAGCGTGAATCCATCAAAGTTCTTGTCTACCGTGTCATAATCGATGCGGATGTCCGGCAATGCGTCGCCGGAAGCCGCCTCGTTCGAGCCGGACAAGGCCTGCTGCCGCTCGTAAGCGGCTTGCGCTCCAAGGAACGCTTTGCGCAGAAAGTCCGCCGAAGGGAGATCAAAAAAAATCACCGCGGCGCCCAGCAGGAAGCTCAGAGAGGCGATGCCGATGGCACTCGTGGTTCGGAACAAGAACTTCCGTGAACACATGAGGCGTGACCCTTCCGGTTCCGAGCGAAGGACGAACAAGCTGGCGAAGTCGTTGCCAGTGCCCAGGTCGAAGAGTTGGCTGCGGGTGCTCGTCCTCTTCCACCCTGTGAGCTTAGCAACAGAAAATGAATAAAGGGTGAATCAAGCATTAAAACACGGGGGCGAGGCGAGGGGGGGCAGGGCGGAGGTAGGGCGGAGGGGGGGATGCTATCAGAATATTGATTCTACGCGTCATCCACGACGCGACAAGGAGCGCGACGCCGGGAAATCGTGCGCAACACGAGGAACCGCGATGTGGTCCGTGCGAAATGGATGCAAGGCAAACTGCTGTTTCAATCCGCTTGCAAGCTCTCGCTCAGCTTGCTAAGCGCCTCGCTCTCGATCTGGCGGACTCGTTCGCGAGTGAGGCCCAGACATTCGCCGATTTCCTTCAGCGTCTTGGGTTCTTCATCGTCAAGCCCGAAGCGCATGCGCAGCACCGTGGCCTCGCGCTTGTCCATCTTGTCGAGGAGGTGGAGGACGTGGGAGAGGTCGTCGGCTTCCACCATTTCCAGGTCGGGTGATTTGGAATGACCATCCATGATCATCTCGTCGAGCGACCAGCCGGCCTCGGTTTGCTCGGTCTGGGGCGCGGAGTTGTAGACGCGGATGGCTTTCTTGATGATCGCCAGCTTCTTCTTGGGCAGATTCAGGCTCTTGGCGATCTCCTCATGCGTCGGAGCACGGCCCAGCTCGTCTTGCAGCTTGGCGGACGCGCGTCGCCATTTGGCGAGCAGTTCCACCATGTAGGCGGGGATGCGGATGGTCTTGGCGGTGTTGACCAGGGCACGCTTGATTGACTGCTTGATCCAGTAGCTGGCGTAGGTGCTGAAGCGCGTGTTCATCGTCGGATCAAAGCCCTCGACGGCGCGCAACAGGCCCAGGTTGCCTTCCTCGATGAGATCCTGCAGACCGAGTCCCTTGCCGGTGTAGCTGCGGGCGATATTGACGACCAGGCGGAGATTGGCGCGGACCATGCGGTCACGGGCCTCGCTGTCGCCTTCCTCGATGCGGTAGGCCAGCTGCTTCTCCTCATCAGCGTTGAGAAGAGCGGTTTCGTTGATCTCGCGCAGGTAGGTTTCCAGTGGCGACTGAACGGAAGGACCTCGTTGCCGACGTGGTCGTGTCATGTGGAGGTTCCAAAGGTCCTGGGGGGCGGCCCTGGGGGCTCCGGCACCCCGCTTTAGTTTATCCTGGTCACGCGGCGACGCCAATTGTATCTGGGCGCGGTCCGGCATTTTGCTCGTCAGAGAGGGTATCGTCACGCGTTGCATTGACCTGCACGTCCGCGGCGCGGAACATAGGTCGCGGAGAGAGCTTACCGGCAGCAGCCCTGTCCCATCAGCCATGACCGCGTCAGGGCACGTTGCTGACACATCGGCCATAACCGGTACAATCGGCGCCACCCGCGCATTTTTGGGCGATGGCCGCAGCGCGAAAGATCTTGCAAATCAAGTTCGAGCACCGATCCATCGTCCCGTTCGTCGGCCACCGAGATCTCTCAAGGGATGTAGATGAACTCTTTCAGGTTGAACATGGCGTGTGCGAGATTCGCCCACACTTGCCGGCTGCTCATGATCTCGCCTGGCGCGACTCTGCCGAGCTCCGCAAAGCGCTGAACGGCCCGCTCGAAGCGCTCGCGCTCTTGCTTGTCGGGAGCGCGTCCGAGGGCCATCGCGAACATGCTTTCAATGCGCGCCACGGGCGTGGCGTGGTGCTGCTGCACGAGCCGGCCGCTCCAGTAGGCCGCCTGGTCGAGTACGAATGGATCGTTCAGGAACGCGAGCGCCTGGGCGGGGACATTCGTCAGGTCGCGACGGCCCTGCGTGACCTTGCCGCCGGGAAAGTTGAAGGCGCCCAGAAAGGCAGGACTCTCCATCAAGATATTCTTGATGTAGATGCTGCGGCGACCGAGGCCATCAAGCGGGCCGGGAAACAGCCGCCGGTCCGCGTTTTCCTTGTCGCGATAGGGTGCGATGCTCGGGCCATACAGGGAACGGTCCAGACGGCCCGACGCCGCCAGGATGGCATCCCGGATGGCTTCCGCCTCCATGCGCCTGGCCGGATAATGATGCAGCCAGCGATTTTGCGGATCGATCTCGCGTGCCCTGGCCTCGGGCCGGTTCGACATCTGAAAGCTGCGTGACAGCACGATGGCGCGAATAAGCTTCTTGATCGACCAGCGCTCATCAACGAACCTGGCCGCGAGATGATCCAGCAGCGCCGGATGCGACGGCAGTTCGCCGACGCGGCCGAAGTCGTCCACGGTCCGCACCAGCCCCGTGCCGAAGAGATGATGCCAGACGCGGTTGACCATGACCCGGGCCGTGAGCGGATTACCGGCGTTGGCGATCCGCTGGGCGAGTGCGAGGCGACCGCTGCCGTCAGCTGGAAACCGCTCGCGCTCGGTGGACAGCACCTCCAGGTAGCGCCGGGCGGTCCTCTCCCCGGGCCTCAGACAGTCGCCGCGCACGAAGATCGGCTGATCGATGCCCGGTCCCCAGTCCGCCAGCCCCGGTACGATCCGCGGCCGGGCCAGCCCTTTCTCGATGGCACGATAGCTGTCAACGAGGTTGCGCAGCCGCGGCGTCGCATCATCTCGATTCGGCAGCAGGCCGTTATTGAGCAGGTAGGCGAGCCAGTGGACGTCGTGGTCGCTGGCCTTGCCTGTGTGCCAGGCACGCACGGCATTCGCAATGGTCGCGGCATAGCGATCCGCCAGCTCTGGCACGGTCTTGGGCGCGGGCTCGGCGAACAACGGCCGCAGGTGGCCAAGCTCCGCCCGCGGCGGACCATCCTCATCGTGCGTGACCACGTGGGTCACGCCCCAGAACGAGTGTGGATCGGCGGCGGCCTTGTCCCATGGCACGCGCTGGTTCGTCGAGTCGCCCCCCAGCGTCCCCAGTTGATCGGGATACTTCGGATTGTCGAACTTCGTCATCAACTCGGCGTAGACGCGCAGGCCGTCCGCATCTTCCGGCGGCGACAAGGTGATCCAGTGCCGGTCGCCGCTGGTGAGCGCCCGGAAGTTGCGATAGTTGAGCTGGCACTGATTCGACACCAGGCGGACGGCGGCACTCTTGCCGCCCATGACCTGAAAGCTGATGTGTTTGAGGCCGCGTGGCAGGATCGGCGAGCGCAGTGTGCCATTCAGTTTTTCGGAGACGGCGTGTGTGAAAACGCCGGCGGGAAAGATGGCCTTCACCACAGCGTCGCCGTCGCAATCCAGCGCAAAGTCGCCGGCAGCACCGGGACCGTGGCGCAGCGCCTGGCCGCCGGCTTGCCAGCCTGCGAACCCCTCCTTGCGAAAATCAGCCCAGGTTCTGAATCGCTTGGCGTTGAACTCGGCACGCTCCCGTTCATCTTTCGTGAATTGTGCCGCCGCCTGCCGCCAGCGCGTCGCGAATGGCGCCCTGGCATCCATCATGACTTGCCGCCAAACCTTCAAGGGCTCCTCCGCTCCGGACTTGTTGTTCCTGAGTGCCGCCTGCCAGTGATTCAGCATTTTCCCGTCGGCCTGGCCGGCGCCGGCAGTGGATGCCGCCATCAGATAGCGCGCGACTTTTTCCGACTCGGTCAACCAGGCCCGGCCAAGCTCTTCGCGAATCTCCTGCTTGAGCTGTCGTAATCGACGGATCGGTCCAGCGTTGACCTCGGGAGCGTCGATGGTGTGAGTGACCTGTCGCGAACTCCGAAGCACGCCGAGCAGGCCGTAGTAATCCTTCATGGACACGGCGTCGATCTTGTGGTCGTGGCAGCGGGCGCAGGCGACCGTCGTCGCCTGGAAGGCCTTGGTGAGCGTATCGATCTGGTTGTCGAGCAGGTCGTAGCCAATTTGCCGCAGGTCGATGCAATCGTCGTGGTTGACCTCGCCGAAACGATAAAAGGCCGTGCCGATGACCGACTCATTGATCCTGTCGTGCTCGTTCCGACGCGGCCGCGGCAACAGATCGCCGGCAATGTGCTCGCGGATCAACTGATCGAACGGGACGTCGTCATTGAAAGCGCGTATGAGGTAGTCGCGGTAGCGCCAGGCGTGATGCACCTCGTAGTTCCACTCGTTGCCGTGCGTCTCGGAAAAACGAACGACATCGAGCCAGTGCCGCGCCCAGCGCTCGCCGAAGTGCGGCGACTTGAGCAGCCGATCGACCAGCTTTTCATAGGCATCCACGTCGGAGTCGCGCTCGAAATCGGTAATCTCCGAGGGCATGGGCGGCAAGCCGGTCAGCACCAGGCTGAGCCGACGAATGAGCGTGGCCCGCGGTGCCGGGTCCGCCGGTTCGAGCCCCGATTTCTCCAGCGATGCCATCAGGTGCTGATCGATCCTTTGCCTGGACCAGGTGATATTCTTGATCGCCGGGACGCCGGGTTCGATCACAGGCTTCAGGCTCCACCAGTCACGGCGCGTGCGCAGCATCTCGTCCCAGGTAGTCGCCGCAGCCGGGTTGACGCTGCGCGTGCGCGGATCCGGCGCCCCCATCTTGATCCACGCTTCCAGGTCGGCGATCACGTTGTCAGGCAGCTTTCCCTTCGGAGGCATGCGCAGCGAGTCATCCGAGTAGCTTACCGCCTTGAGCAGCAGGCTCGCCTCCGGCTTGCCGGGAACCACGGCCGGCCCGGTCTCGCCCCCCTTGCGTGTTGCCTCGCGGCTGTCGAGCCACAGCTTGCCTTTGACTTTTTTCGCGCGCGTCGAATGGCACGAGTAGCAGTGCTCCGCCAGGACCGGGCGGATCCTGGCCTCGAAGAAGTCCAGTCCGTGCTGCTCCTGGGCGCTTGCGATAGCCGGTGCGCCGGCGATGAACCCAAGAAGAATGATGGATTGACGCATGAAATCCTCGCAAGGCGGGACGGCAGTGGACTCATGGGGCGGATTGGCCATTATACCGGAACGCCTGCTGCACCACCTGAAAAAACCGCCTGGCAGCAACGGCGCACCGGCGCTTCGTTTTTTCACCAAATGTTTCTATGTATATGAGGGAATGAACTGCACTCTCAGGGCCGCAACCAATGGCCGCGACCACCCAGGCTCCTGTCCTCGACCGCCCGCCGGAGTCCATGCGCCCGGACCGGCCCGAAGTCATGAGCCAGGTTGGCGTGAGCACGCTCATCGAGATTGACCGCGGCGTGACGTTTGAGTGCCTGGTGGGCAGGCATGTACGAGCCCGCAACCTGACGACCGGTCTGGTGACGATTCGCGCCTCGGCCGGTCTGCCATATCACACTCATCCGTTCGGTGAGGCCATCACCGTGCTGCAAGGCCGGGCAGTGGTGGGGGTGCAAGGGCGCGTTTACGAGCTGGGCCCGCTCGACAACATTGTGATCCCGCGTGAACTCGCCCACACCGCCAGCAATCCTTCCGACCAAGACGCCGTGCTGCATATCGCCATGGCGTCGCATGCGCCGACACGCACGCTGGTCGAGGACAGGTTCACGCAGCAGGCAATGTCGACCGATTCGACAGGCCAGCCCGGGGCCGAACGCGTCAATCGCCAGGCCACTGCGCCGCGCTTCGCCGCCGGGCCGGGGACGGAGTTCATTGACTTCTTCAATGTCGATCTGCTACCCAACATCGAGATGAGCGGCGGCTACGGGCTGTTCCATCCCGGAGGCCGGTTGCCGGCGCACGTGCACGACTTCGACGAATCGATATCGATCATCGACGGCGCGGCCACGTGCATCGTCGAGGGCAAGCGCTATACGCTGTCCAGATGCGCCACCGCCCTGGTGCCGCGCGGCCGCGTCCATTACTTCATCAACGATTCCCAGGCGACCATGGCCATGATCTGGGTATACGCAGGTCCCAGACCGGAGCGGATCATCGTCGCCGAACGCTGCGCCACCATCGAAGGAAGTCCCTGGAAATGAGGCGGCCGGCAACTCCGATCCGCAAGCATCGGCGCGATGGATTGCAGGGGGTGTTGGCGACATGAGCCGTACCTTTCGCGTGGCCCTTACCGGCGACTTCAACGACGAGGCCGGTCGGCCGCGCTATCCCGACATGGGCCTTCCTCTTCTCGCGAATGCGGGCATCGACACATCCACGCTGCCGCGGCACGCCGCCGAGATCGAGCCGGAGCAGCTGGCAAATGTCAACGGTGTCATCGTGCTGTCGCCGCGCGTGACGGCGCGCACCCTGTCCGGGTCTAGCGAGTTGCTGGCCGTCGGCCGGTTCGGCGTCGGCTACGACAGCGTCGATGTCGCCGCCTGTACCGCTGCCGATGTCATCCTGTTCATCACCCCCGGCGCCGTCGATCGCCCGGTGGCGGAAGCGACGCTGGCGTGGATGCTCGCCCTGTCGCATCACGTCCGCGCCAAGGACCGCCTGGTGCGCGAAGGCAAGTGGGACGAGCGCTCCGGCTACATGGGCAGCGAACTGCGCGAGCGCACTCTCGGCGTGATCGGCCTGGGCGGCATCGGCAAGGCGCTTGTCAACCTGGTCGCCGGCCTCGGCATGAAACCGGCCATCGCTTGCGATCCGGTGGTGATGCCCGAGCAGGCGGCTGCCATCGGCGTCCGGCTCGTGTCACTCGAGGAGCTGTTGCGTTCCGCGGACTATGTCTCGATCCACTGTCCACTCAGCGAACAGACGCGCAACCTGATCGGTGCGCGCGAGATCGCACTGATGAAGCCGACGTCATATGGCCCGTCGCAATAAATCTGCAACATATTAACACTTGAAGAAATCAGCAACGCAGCAGCGAAAAAAGATTCCTCTCAACAAACTCGGTCTATTAGACATGTTTGCCAATTTATGTTCAGTTAGA
>Ga0194131_10001389_pt1 | contig 41518 bp, 35 predicted proteins | sample TA2KigO120mmetaG_FD_148631 | JGI IMG/M metagenome (GOLD analysis project Ga0194131, IMG submission 148631) | Freshwater microbial communities from Lake Tanganyika, Tanzania - TA2015053 Kigoma Offshore 120m | ecosystem: Environmental > Aquatic > Freshwater > Lake | place: Tanzania: Lake...
GCGGATGCCTCCCGTTGTGGTCATCCGTTGGCCCAGCTCATTCGGTCAGCCGGGAGGTTGCGTTCCGACGATTCTCGTCTTGACGAGTCTTCGAGCCGAGATCCCTCGGCGAGTTGCTCTCCAGCAGAGCTCGCTTCCGTCTCTTCGACTACTGCGATTCTGCTAAAACTAAAACTAGCTGTCCACTGCTTTTTTGCAGGGGCCGCCAACTGTCTCTAAACTTTTGTCTCACCGTAGGGGACAACCTCAATCAGTCACTACAGGCTGACGCGCGATGCGCAGCTTGATCTCTCCGATGTTCGAGATCAATATCAACGCGAAGCGGGCTTCGTGCGTCGCGCCGGCTGGCGAGGGAACTTGTCGATGCGTTTCGAATGCTGGCTCGGACGCCGGGAGCAGGCCATACCCGCGTCGACCTTGCTGGCGCAAGACCCCCACTATTCTGGTCTGTACGAGAGTATTTGATTCTATATCGACCGCGCGGTAACCGTGTTGAAATTGACGCCATTCTGAATGGGACCCGTGACGTAAGTACTGTTCTAAGCCGGCGCGGCAGCTAGTCCACCCGCTACACTGAGATTCTTGCCCACCTCGCGCGAACTTGCTTTTGACATTCTGCTCCGGGTTCATCAGGGCGCGTTTGCCGACGACTTGCTGCGGGCGATGCGGGCGGACTCGCAGCAGGACCTCGATCTTGCGAATGAACTCGTTTATGGGGTTCTCCGATTTCAGTTGCAGCTCGATTTCTTGATTGCGCACTATGCGGGGAATACGAAGAAGCTCGATATCGAAGTGCGTACGGCGCTGCGGCTTGGGGTGTATCAGATTCGTCATCTCGATCGGGTTCCGGTGCATGCGGCTGTCGCCACGAGCGTCGATCTTGTTAAGCGCGCGCGCAAGCGGAGCGCGGCGGGGTTTGTGAATGCCGTGCTGCGGAAGGCCAATAAAGACGCCGTGGTGTTTCCGTCGAAGGCAGTCGAACTGAGCGTGCCGGAGTGGATGTTGGCGCGATGGGAAGCGCATCACGGTTGCGCTGAAGCGATTGCGTCGCAGGCGCTGCGGAAGCCCAAGGCGTATATGCGCAACGGGCGGTTTATGGACATTGGCGCGCAATCGATCGTGCCGCTACTTGCAATTGCGCCGCACCATCGCGTGCTCGACGTCTGCGCGGCGCCGGGGAACAAGACGCTGCACATTGCCGAGTATTCCGAGCATGTCGTCGCGTGCGATCGGACGGTTGCGCGGCTTGCGACCGTTCCCGTCGACCGGCGCGTTCAACTGGACGCGGCGTCGGCGCTGCCGTTTGGGCCGGAGTTCGATCGGATCCTGGTCGATGCCCCTTGCAGCGGGACGGGCACGCTGGCGAGGAACCCGGAGATCAAATGGCGCGTCACGATGGAAGAGATCGAGCGCCATGCCGCGAGACAAGTGCAAATTCTCACGAACGCGCTGGCCGCGCTCAAGCCCGGGGGCAGGCTGGTTTACTCGACGTGTTCGCTTGAAAAGGAAGAAAACGAAGGGGTTGTGGCGCACTTCGCACACCGTCTCCAGTCGGCCACATACCGGCTGCCGGGCAGGGAAGCGGGTGATGGGTTCTATCATGCCGTGTTAGCATGAAAAACAGCGTTCCAATGGTGGAAATCCTGCCCTCTCTGCTTTCGGCGGACTTCGCTCGCCTTGGCGATCAAATTGCACAAGTGGAAGCCGCCGGCGCTTCGATGCTGCACTTCGACGTCATGGACGGGCATTTTGTTCCCAATCTCACGATGGGCACGCCGGTTCTTCACTCGATTCGCAAGATCACCAAGATCCATCTCGATGTCCATCTCATGATCACCAACGCCGACCAGTTCGCGCCGATCTTCATCGAAGCCGGCGCCGATAGCGTTTCGGTGCATCAGGAGGCCTGCCCGCATCTGGACCGCACGTTGAAACTCATCCAAACCGAGGGCGCGCTGGCGGGTGTTGTTCTCAATCCGTCGACGCCGGTCAACACATTGACCGAGGTCCTGGGCATCGCCGATTTCGTGCTCGTGATGAGTGTGAATCCGGGCTTCGGCGGGCAAAAGTTTCTTCCGAATTCGTTGAACAAGATTCGCCAACTCGCCGCTCTGCGGGCCGAGCGGGGACTTGCTTTCAAGATTGAAATCGATGGGGGCGTGGGTTCGTCCAACGCCGCCGATATCGCACGCGCGGGCGCCGACTGGCTCGTGGCGGGCAACAGTGTTTTCGGCGCGGCCGATCCGGCCGCCGCATTTCAGGCGCTGCGATCCGCCGCGCGCGAAGCCACACAACAAGCCGCATAAGTGAGACCAATGAAGATCAGCAAGTCCATCGTCCTCGTCTGCCTCCTGCTCGTCGCCGCGACGGGCTGCCGCAAAAAGAAGTACGAAAATCCGATCGGCAAAGACACGCAGCAGCCGGACAAGATTCTTTTCGACAAAGCCGTCGCCGATATCGAAAGGGGCCGCTACGAGGTCGCGCGCATCACGCTCAACACGTTGATGAACACCTACGATACATCGGAGTTTTTGGCGAAGGCGAAACTTGCCGTGGCCGATAGCTGGATGCGTGAGGGCGGCTCGCACGGCATGGCGCAAGCAGAGGCGGAGTACAAGGACTTTATCCTGTTCTATCCGACAATGGAGGAGTCGGCCGAGGCGCAGGAGAAGATCTGCATGATTCACTACAAGCAGATGGAAAAGCCCGACCGGGATCCAAAGCACGCCTACAAGGCCGAAGAAGAGTGCCGGCAGTTGCTGGTGCAGTTCCCGAATTCGAAGTTCGCGCCACGTGTTTCGCAGCTGCTGCGTAATATTCAAGAAGTGGAAGCGGAAGGCGAGATGCGCACCGCGCGGTTCTATCACGGCAAGGGATCGAACCCGGCGGCGGCGAACCGTTTGCAGGGTTTGGTCGATCAGTATCCGCTGTACTCAGCGGCCGACGAGGGGCTGTGGCTGCTTGGCGACTCCTACAGCAAGATGGGCGCACGCTTCCGGCTGCAGACGATTAAGGCGTATCAGCGGCTGGTGAAAGACTACCCGCTTTCGGCGTACGCCGGCGACGCGAAGACGAAGCTGAAGGACATGGAGGGCGAGATTCCCGAGGCCGATCCGGTGGCGGTGGCACGCATGAAGTACGAGCAGGAGAACAAGACCAAGACCGGCATGATGCACACGGCGCTCGGCGTGTTTAAGAAGTCGCCCGATACGACGACATCAGCCAAGAGCGGTACGCCGGCGATGACGAATCCCCAGCGCACGATTCCGGTTTCGGTGCCGACGCCGGCGGGCGCGGCGGGCGGCGTGACCGATGTCGGCGGCCAAGTGGTCACCGGCACAAGCGATCTCGACAAGAAGCCAGACGCTCGGCAGAGCGAAGAGAACAAGGCGAGCGGCGCGACAGCGGCGGCGGCCGAGCAACAGCAGCAGGCGTTGCCGGCGAATCGACAGCCGGTGAAAGGCAAGAAGGCGCCGAAGCCGCCGAAGAAGCCCAGTAAGTAGATGAGCCGCATCTTGCTCGCCGACGACAGCCCCCACGCGCAGCGCATGGGGGAGCGGTTGTTGCGCGATGAAGGACACGAGGTCATCACGGTTACCGATGGCGACGTGGTGTTAGCGCGGCTTCCGGATGTCGATCCGGACATATTGATCCTGGACGCGAATCTGCCGCTGCGCGACGGTTATGAGATTGCGCGGTTCGTGAAGGGGTCTTCGTTTTACCGACACGCGGGGGTGCTGCTCACAGGGTCGATCGCCGAGCCGGTCGATGAAACCAAGGCGAGGCAGTCCGGCGCCGATGGGATGATCCACAAGCCGTTCGAACTGAAGGCGCTGACGGCGTTGATCAACCCGCTTGTGTCCGCTGTTACCGAGAAGCGTGACGCGCGCCCGGCGGGGCCGCCGCCTCCGCCGCCGGGCGAGGAGCCGAAGTTTGTGAGGGGTGTTGTCGCATCGACGCCTGAACCGGAGAAGGCAGCGCCCGCGGCGCCGGCGAAACCAAGCGAGGCCGATCGCGTGCGCGCCGCGGTAACGTTGGCGTTGGATGCGGCGTTTCCGAAGCTTGTCGACGAAGTCACCCGCCAAGTGCTCCGCGCGTTGCATACTAAACAATAGTCATGCCGGATAACAGCTTCGACATCGTTTCGAAAATTGAACTGCCTGAAGTGAACAATGCGATTCAACAGGCGCTGAAAGAGATCACGCAACGTTTCGACTTGAAGGACTCGAAGTCGACGATTGAGTTGAAGGAGAAGGACAACAAGATACTGCTCGGTTCCTCCGATGAGTTCAAGCTGAAGGCTGTGACCGATGTGTTGCAGTCGAAGCTGGCCAAGCGCAACGTGCCGCTGAAGGGGCTGGTGTTCGGCAAGCTGGAGCACGGTTCGGGTACTTCGATGCGGCAGGAGATTACGTTGCAACAGGGCGTTCCGATCGAGAAGGCCAAGGACATCGTGAAGGTGATCAAGGACTCGAAGAAGAAGGTGCAGGCTTCGATTCAGGGCGATCTGGTGCGCGTGGCCGGCAAGGACCGGGACTCGCTGCAAGAGGTGATTGCGCTGCTTCGCGGTAAGGACTTCGGCATCGACATGCAGTTCACCAACTACCGGACGAACTAGTGCCGCGGCGAATTGAGACGCACCGCATCGCGGGTCCGGCGGGCGCGTTGGAGGCTCTGCTGGAAGAACCGGAGAACGGCGAGCCGCGCTTTGCCGCACTGGTGTGTCATCCGCATCCGCAGCATGGTGGGACGATGCACAAAAAGGTCGTTTACCGGCTGGCACGCGGGCTGCGAACGTGCGGCGCGGTTGTGCTACGGTTCAATTATCGTGGCGTGAATTTGAGCGAAGGCGAGTACGATCATGGCGTGGGCGAGACCGAAGACGCCCGCACTTGTTTGCACTGGCTTTCCGAACGCTATTCCGCGCTGCCGCTGGTGATCGCCGGGTTTTCGTTTGGCTCGCGGATCTCGCTGCGGATCGCATCGCAGCGGCCGGATTTGCGACACTGCATCGCCGTTGGATTTCCGGCTGTTTACAAAGACCGATCGTATTTGGAACCGTGCACGGTACCGCGCACGTTCATCCATTCGACCAACGACCAATTCGGTTCGGTCGAGGAGTTGACGGCGATCGTCAACGAATTGAGCGGGCCGCCGCAACTCCACTTTGTGCCCGCGTCCGATCACTTTTTCGCGGACGCGCTGGACGCCTACGAACAGAGGGTGATCGAATGCTCCGCCGCCGTTTCCTAGCCGGTTCACTTGCCGCCGCAGCGACGCCGTTTACGAAGCCGCTCGGGCTTAGTCTCTATACAATTCGCGGGCCGCTGGCCTCGAAGCCGGCCGAGACGTACAAGGCTGTAGCGGCGCTTGGCATCACGCAGCTTGAGGTCCGCGCGGACAACCTGAACAATCACGAGGCGATGATTCGCGACGCCGGTTTGAAGCCGGTGCATCTGTTTATCGATTCGGCGGTGATCACGGGCGCCTGGGACGAGTGGGCGAAGTTGATGGCGCGTATGAAGGCCGCGCCGCCGGCGGTGAAGCCGACGCTCGACGATGTGATCGCGACGGCAGTGAAACACGGGTTGAAGCGAGTTGGCATTAGCATGCTTCTGCCGGGCGAGCGCGAGGGGGCGCTGGACAAAATCAACAAGGCCGTCGAGACTTGCGCGAAGGCGAAGATCGAGTTCTACTACCACAACCATGCGTGGGAATTCGAAGGCGAGCCGGGCGAGCGCTTTATCGACAAACTGCATAAGCAGTTGGACAAGCGCGCGAAGTTGGAGCTCGATTGTTTCTGGGCGGCGATCGGCGGCGACGATCCGGCGGCTGTGTTGAAGCGGTGGCGCGGGCGAACGGGATCGTTGCATTTGAAGGATGTCGCGGCGAATGCTCCGAAGAAGGGGAGCGAGTTTTCGATGCCGCCGACGGCGTTTAAGGAAGTTGGTTTCGGCACGCTCGATTGGAAGAAGATATTGGCCGCGGCGAAGGCCGACTACTATTTCATCGAGCAGGATTCGACGCCGGGCGATCCGATCGAGAGCTTGCGGAAGAGTGTGGCGTACTTGCGCGGCATGTAGCGCTTCATTTCGCCGAGGCGGCGTCGACGAGTTTGATCACGGTTCTGAGCTCTGCATTGGAACTGTCAATGGTAAAGGCCAAGCTCAAGCGTTCGCGGAGCGGCGTGGTATGAATCATCACGCCATTTGGGTTCAGTCCGCGCTCAAGCATGATCCGCAATGAGCGCCAATCGCCCGCTTCGGCCGCGGCGGCGAGCGGGCCTCGTCCGCGGTTGTTGACCCCTTCGAGTTTCAAGCCATGCGCGAGGTAGAGGTCGAACATGTCCGCGCCTCGATAAACACCGCCGTAGAATTCGCCAAAGACGTTGAACCAGACGTGGCCGCCGTGGCCTTTTTTGTTCGGGTCGGCACCGTGTTCCACCAGGAGTTTGACGATCTCAAATTCGAAAGTTCGTTCCAAAGGCAGCGTGCCGTCCGGGCTGCCGGCATTCGGGTCCGCGCCGACTTTGAGCAGCGCGGCGATGATCTCTGGGTTTGGTTTTTTGCCGCCCGGCGGAGTAAGCAGGGCAAATATCAGTATGGGCAGCCCTCTCTCCCCAGGCGTTTTCAGGTCGCCCGCGGCCGGCAGCGCGGCCCTCACCGCCGCAACGTCGCCAGCGGCGATCGCATTGGCGAGCCGTTTCTTACCGGGCTCTTTGAAATCGGTGTTGCCTGCATCTTCCTCGCGGTTCACGTAGTCGCCCAGTTGGTTCTGAACGAACAGCACGGGAATTAGGAGAAGTGGCAGGCACAGGGCCGCGAGCGCGAACTTCGAATTCGTGAAATAGAACCAGACGCCGATGAGGGCGAGGAGAAGCGTCACCGCGCCGGCGGGGACGATCAGCAGCAGCATGCTGTTCAGCGATTGACCGGTGAGAACGCCGATCACGCCGGCGACGGCGGCGAAGAGCGGCACGGCGATTTCGAGGGCGAAGAGGATCCAAAAGACAATGCGCAGCATCACCTTATCCTGCGCATTCGCGCGCTCTACGTTCTCACGGGCTTCTTCAGAAAATATCCGGCCACGAGTCCGACGGCCGCGATGACGGCGAGTGTGTAGAACATCTGGTTGTAGCCTTCGGCGACCGCGCCGGCCTTTTTCTGCTCTTCGAGGATCGCGGCGATGTAGCGGGGAATGGTGAATCCGGCGGCGCCCCAGGCGGTGAACAAGATGCCGTAGTTCGCGCCGATGTTCTTTGATCCGAAGTAATCCGCGCACAGCGACGGCATCAGCGCGAGATGGCCGCCGTAACAGAATCCGACGAGACAAATGCCGGCGAGCACGCGCCAGAAATCGCGGGTGGCGGGCAACAGCAGCGCGCACGTGGCGATCGAAATCGCGAACATGGCGTAGACCACTTTTTGTTTGCCGATCCTGTCGGAGGCCGCGCCCCAGGCCAAGCGGCCGACACCGTTGAAGAGCGACATCACGCCGAGGGCGCCGCCGCCCGACATCACCGCGGCCGTTCCGGCTAATTCACGTACAAGCGGCGACGACTCGCCGATCGCGGTGAGTCCCACCGAACTGCCGAGGAAGTAGACAACCCAAAGAACCCAGAACGACGGCGAGCGGAGCATCTCGCGCGGCGTCCATTCCGCCGCGGCGCCGGCCGCGGAAACGGGCGGCGTCCAGCCGTCGGGCTTCCAGCCGGCGGGAGGGACTTTGTACAACTGCGCGCAGCCGGTGACGACGATGAGGAAAATCGCCGCGAGAAGCAAGAAAGTATTCGGGAGCGTCTCGGCGTAGCGAGTGGGGTCCTTGCCGAGCAGCGCTTCAAGGAGCGGCGCGAAGATCAGCGAGCCGATGCCGAAGCCCATCACGGCCATACCGACGACCATACCGCGCTTGTCCGGGAACCACTTCACGCAGGTCGCGATCGGCGTGACGTAGGCGAAGCCGACGCCGAGTCCGGCGACGACACCGTATGCGATGTTGAGGCCCATCGGCGTGTTGCCGATGAACGCGGCGAGCAGGCAACCGGCGGCGAGCAAGAGGCCGCCAACGCTACCGACGAGACGAGGGCCTTTCTTGTCCTGCCAGAAACCGGCGACGATCATCGCGAGTGTGAAGAAGAGAATCGACCAGCGGTAGGGCGCGATCGATTCGGTTTTCGACCAACCGTAGTGCTGTTCGAGCGGCGCGCGGAAGACGCTCCACGCATAGATGATCCCTAAACAGACCTGCATTAAGACAGCGGCGCCCGCGAGCAGCCAACGATTCGGCGAAGAAGACATGTTCCGCAATTGTACGTCATCCGGCTCCGGTTGCATTAGAATCGAAAGACACCCGAATGCGCGCCGTCTATATTCAGAAACCGCTTGAAGCTGTTGTTGGGGAAACCGCCGAGGCCGTTTGCGGGCCGGGGAGCGTTCTACTGCGCGTCCGCTACGTTGGCATGTGCGGGTCCGATTTGAGCAGTTATCGCGGGAAGAATCCGCTGGTTTCGTATCCGCGGATTCCGGGGCACGAAGTGTCGGCGACGATTGAAGCCGTTGGCGCGGATGTTCCTTCGAAGTTTCAGCCGGGCATGTCGGTGACGCTTTCGCCGTATTCGAATTGCGGCGAGTGCGCGTCCTGCAAGCGCGGCCGGCCGAATGCGTGCAAGAACAATCAGACGCTTGGCGTGCAGCGCGATGGGGCGATGACGGAGTTTATTGCCGTTCCGTACGGACGGTTGATTGTGGCGGAGAATCTATCGCTGCGCGAACTGGCGCTTGTCGAACCGCTGACGGTCGGCTTTCACGCGGTCCGGCGCGGGAGGGTGACGGCGTCCGACACGGTTCTGGTGCTGGGCTGCGGCGCTGTGGGGCTCGGCGCGATCGGCGCGGCGACGCATCAAGGCGCCAGTGTTATCGCCGTAGATGTCGACGACCGCAAGCTCGATCTCGCTCTGCGCGCCGGCGCCAAGACGGGCGTAAATTCGAAACATCAACTTCTGAACGAGCGGCTGCAAAAGCTGACCAGCGGCCACGGGCCCGATGTGGTGATCGAGGCGATCGGCACGCCGGAGACGTTTCGGCTCGCGGTTGAGATTGTCGCTTTCACGGGGCGCGTTGTCTACATCGGCTATGCGAAAGACGAAGTGCGTTACGACTCTCGGCTGTTCGTGCAGAAGGAGCTGGATATTATCGGCTCGCGCAATGCGCTGCCGGAGGACTTCGAAGGCGTGATCGCGATGCTGTCGAAGGGCGATTTTCCGCTGGACGAAATGGTATCGAAGATCGTCTCGCTCGACGGCGTACCGCAGGCGCTGCAGGATTGGTACGCCGCGCCGGCATCCATCAGCAAAATTTTGGTTGAACTCTAACTCATGATCATTCGCATTCTGCTCCTCGCGGCGTTGAGTCTCTCCGCGCAAACGAAGAAAGACTGGATTCCGCTGTTCAACGGCAAGAACCTGAAAGACTGGACGCCGAAGATTACGGGCTATCCGCTGGGCGATAACTTCGCAAATACGTTTCGCGTTTCGAACAAGCTGTTGCAGGTTCGCTACGACGGCTACGATGAGTTCGCGTCGAAGTTCGGGCATTTGTTCTACAAGAATCCGTACTCGTACTACGTGATCGCGGCGGAGTATCGTTTCGTTTCCGATCAGGCCAAGAACGGGCCGGGTTGGGCGACGCGGAACAGCGGCATCATGGTTCACGGTCAGGACCCGAAGACGATGACGAAGGACCAGGACTTTCCGATTTCGATCGAGGTGCAACTGCTTGGCGGGCTCGGCAAGGGGCCACGTGCGACGGCGAATCTTTGCACGCCTGGCACGAACGTGGTGCGCGAGGGGAAGCTGTTTACTCCTCATTGTTTCAACTCGAAGTCGAAGACCTACGACGGCGATGGGTGGGTGCGCGTGGAAGTGAAAGTGCTTGGCGATGAAAAGATCGAGCACATCATCGATGGCGAGGTGGTGCTGTCGTACGAGAAGCCGCAAGTGGGCGGCGGCAATGTGTCGAAGCACGATCCGGCCGCGAAGCAGGACGGCAAATTGCTGACGGGCGGGTCGATATCCTTGCAGAGCGAGAGTCATCCGGTCGATTTCCGCAAGGTCGAACTGCTCGACCTGGAGGGTTGCATGGACCAGAAGGCGAAGAACTACAAGAGCTATTTCGTCAAAGCCGCCAATGGCCGCTGCAAGTACTGACGGGTTGCGATGAACCAAAGGCCCGCACCGATCAGCAGCGAAAGGGCCGCGGAATAAACAGAGCCATCCCATGTGAACCGGGCGGCGAGCCACGGGAATGCGAGCGGGGCGGCGACCTGCGCCACGCTGCCGCACATGTTGACAAAGCCGTAGGACGCGCCGGCGCTGTGTGGCGCGGCCGTGATGACGGCCCAGGAGAAGACGCCTTCACAGGCCGTCGTCAAGGTGTAGGAGAGAACAATCAGAGCCAGTACGAGTTCGGAGTTGTTCGTAACGACGCTGGCGGCCAAGGCGCAGGACGCGACCGTGAGCGCGACGATCGATGGCCAGACGCGCCCGGTGCGGGGCGCGATCTTGTCGATGAACAAGCCGCCGAAGAACATCGCGAGGCCACCAGAGATCTGCAGCAGCAGCGTGAACAGCGCGGCGCGGTCGTTCGAAAAACCGCGCACTTCGCGGAAATAGTAGAACGCCCATGTGTCCGTGAAGTTGTAATAGTAAGCGATGGCCATGCTCTGCACGGCGAGCAGGAAGACGCCGCGATTGATACGGAGCGGGCCGCCTTCGACGGGTTTCGGCAAATGAACGATACGAAGCCTGGCGATCCACAGCGCGAAGAATACAGCTGTTATCGCGGCGGCGCACGCGAGGCCCATGCGCCACGAGCCGGCGGCCGTCATCAGATAAGGGGTCAGGGCGATGCCGAGCGAGCCGCCGCCGATAACGAAACCTTGCACGGTGGATTGCACCGATGGCGCGAACTTGTGAGAAGTGATGCTGGCGCATTCGGGATAGAGCACCGCGGACGCAACGCCGAATGCGCCGCGCACGAGCAGGAAGAAGAGTAGCGTCGCCGCGGGTATTGTGCCGAAGAGCAGCGCGGCCGTCGCCAAACCGCAAAGGCCGAGGACGCGTGCGCCGCCGAAGCGATCGGAGAGCCAGCCCGAGGGCCACTGCATCACGGCGTAGCCAAGCCAGAATGCCGAAAAGATCTCGCCCAACTGCGCTTCGGAGAAGTGAAATTCCTTGGCGATGTCGGCGCCGCCAACGCTGATCACCGATCGCCCCATGTAGTTGATGAGGCTAGCGAGCGTCATCCACACCGTCAGGCCGCAGTGCCAGCGTTGATGGACAGATCCAGTTTCGGGCAAGCTTCGTACTCTATCATGGAACGGCGGGCGGCCCGGACTGCCGTGAGCCCCGGAAGCACGCGTCAGGTTGGGTTTCGCCGTTCCGTATCAGTTTGGCAGTGGAAGCGGTAGGAAGTCGTAGTCGAGAATCATCTTTTCCGTCAACGCCCGCATGAGCTCTTCCTGGACGGCGGCGTGTTCGGGGTTGCCTGCGAGGTTGTTGAGCTCTGACGGATCGTTATCCAGATCGAACAGTTCAAGAACCGGGCGCGGCGAGGTGAAGAAGGCCTTGTCGATTTCGGGCGAAAGTTTTCCGGCCTTGTGCGCGGCGGTCATCTGTTGCCAGCCGGCGTCGCGGGCGCTATCGACCGGTGAATACTCCATGTGCGGCGTGCAGTTGTAGATGAGTTTCCAGCGTGCGGAGCGGACCGAACGCGATAAATCAAACGTGCTGGATTTTGTTTGCGGCGTCATCGGCGAGTTTCCGTGCGCGAGGCGCTGGCAGAAGACGTACTTGCGCGGTTCGTAGGCGCGGCCGCGCAGGAGATTGGCGAAGCTACGTCCGGACATGTCCTTGTGGGGGGCGACGCCGCAGGCGTCGAGAATCGTCGGCGCGATATCTTCGCCGGAGAGCAGATCCTTGGTCATGCGGCCGGGAGCGACGACGCCGGGCCATCGGACCAGGCAGGGCGCGTTGGAGCCGGGATCGTAGAGCGAGCCTTTGCCGTGTGGAAGCGCCACGCCGTTGTCGCCCATGAAGATGATGAGTGTGTTCCGCGCGAAGCCGCGTTTGTCGAGCGTGTCGAGCACGGTCTGAAATTCTTCGTCGACGCGGGTGATTTCACCGAGGTACTTCGCGAAGTCCTCGCGCAGGCCGGGCAGATCGGGGAAGTGTTTGGGCAGCGGGAGTTTGGCGGGATCGTAGGGCGGATCGGCGGCGGTGGCGTCCCAGACGTGATGCGGATCGCTAAAATTGACCCAGAGAAAGAAGGGCTTGCCGGCGGGTTTTTTGTCGAGGAATTGATTGATGATGGCGGGCGTCTTCGCGCGGTCGTTGGTGCGGTCGACGAAATCGAGGCGCTTTGCAAAGGTTTGCAGGCCGTGTTTGTCGAACACGGGTTGCGAGTTGGAGGCGTTGGCGGGGCCGTCGAGATGATAGTTGCGACGGCAAACGCCGGTGAAGTAGCCGGCTTGTTTCAGAAGGTCGGGGAGGGTGACGATGTCGGGAGGCAGAGGGGAAGAGAAGCGGCCCATGCGCACGGCGACGGGCATGCGACCGGTCATCAGAGCGGTGCGCGACGGCACGCACTGCGGCGCGGCGGTGAACATGCGTTCGGCGCGGAGGCCCTGCGCGGCGAAGCGATCGAAGTTCGGCGTGCGAATCGGAAAACCGTAGCAACCGAGGTAAGGAGCGCTGTGATCGTCGCTCAGAACGAGCACGACGTTGAGGCGTTGCGAGGCTTGCAGCGCCATCGGCGCGGCGGCTAAAACTTGACGGCGGGTCATTGCGATAGGATGACTCAATCTATGGATCGCCGCAAATTTGTTTCCGCGCTCGCTCTGGCGACGCCGCTCGCCGCGCAGGAAGAATACGAGCAAGGGCCGGATTCTTTCCGCCAGCCCAACGTGCCGAAGGGCAAGGTCACGCAGCACTCGTGGACAAGCAAGATTTATCCCAGTACTTTGCGTGACTACTGGATTTACGTGCCCGCGCAGTACGATGCCGCCAAGCCGGCATGCGTGACGATCATTCAGGACGGCGGCGGCTCGGTGCGCGAGGATGGCGCCGGGTACAAGTATCCAGTCGTCTTCGACAATCTGATTCACAAGCGCGAGATGCCAGTGACGATTGGCGTTTTCATCAACCCCGGTGTGATGCCAGCGGCGAACGCGAACGCGATGGGGCGCTACAACCGGTCGCTGGAGTATGACAGCCTCGGCGACACCTACGCGCGTTTTCTTATCGACGAGATTCTCCCCGAGGTCGCGAAGTCGTATAACCTTTCGAATGATCCCGATCACTACGCGATCGCCGGTTCGTCGAGCGGGGGCATCGCGGCGTTCAATGCGGCGTGGGAACGGCCCGATAAGTTCCGGCGCGTGCTGACCTTCATCGGCAGCTTTGTGAACTTGCGCGGCGGGCAGAATCTGGCGACGATCATTCGCAAGATGGAGCCGAAGCCGCTGCGCGTGTTTCTGCAAGACGGATCGAACGACAACGATATTTACGGCGGCAGTTGGTGGATCGCGAATCAGGATGTGGCGCGGTCGCTGGAGTGGTCCGGTTATGAGATGAAGTTTGTGAAGGGAACGGAGGCGCACAATGCCAAACATGGTTCGGCGGTGTTGCCCGACGCGCTGCGCTGGCTTTGGAAGGACTTTCCGCAACCCGTGAAAAAGGCGCACAATCCGAGCGATAAACACTGGATGAACTCGGCGTTGATCCCGGGCAAGGACTGGGAGCGCGTGTCGAGCGGGCATCGCTTCACAGAGGGTCCGGCCGTGGACAAAGCGGGCAACGTTTTCTTCACCGATATTCCGAACAACCGTATTCATCGCATCGGCGTGGATGGCCGCGTGACGGTATTCAAGGAAGACTCCGGTGGTGCGAACGGTTTGAAGTTCGGCCCGGATGGGCGATTGTATGCGTGTCAGAACGGACGGAAGCAGATTGTCGCGTACACGATGGATGGCGCGGAGAGCGTTATTGCGCGGGACGTGAATTCGAACGACCTTTGCATTAATGCGAAGGGCGAAATCTGGTTTACCGATCCGCCGAACAAGCGCGTGTGGTTTCTTTCGCCCGATGGCTCCAAGCGCGTTGTGCACGAGGGTCTGGAGTTTCCCAACGGCATTGCGCTGTCACCCGATCAGACGTTGCTGATGGTCTGCGATTCGCGCAATCGATTTGTGTCGTCGTTTTCGGTTCGCGCAGATGGCTCCTTGTCGAACGGCCAGCTCTTTCATCGCCTTGAGACCTGGGACGTCAATAGCGGAAGCAGCGCCGACGGCATGTGCGTCGACACCGAAGGGCATCTTTACGTCGCGTCGCGCCTGGGCGTGCAGGTGTGCGATCAGCCGGGCCGAGTGGTTGCGATCATGACGAAACCGCAAGCGGGGCCGTTGTCGAACGTCGTGTTCGGCGGGCCGGATCTTTCGACGATGTTCGTCACCGCGGGCGATAGCGTTTTCAAACGGGCACTGAACCGCAAGGGTTTGAATGCATGGACGGTGATGAAGCCGCCGCAGCCGCGGCTATAGGCCCCAGCGAATCGCGATGACGTAGCGGTCGGCGCCCCGGGAAGGGTCGTCGACGCGAATCTTTGCCGTGAAGTTATTGGCTTCCGAGGGCCGCTCGACGACGCTGACCGTTCCGCGGCCGCGTGTTTTGCGGGCTTCGAACACACGGACCGGCGCGAGCGGAAGTTCGCCGTTGCAGCCGATGCTCGCGTCTTTTTCCGCCTGGCCGTTCAGCACTTCATACTGCGCGGCGGCCTGGCGAACGCTGATGACGACGCTGCCGTCGATGGACGCTTCGAGTTGGCAACCGCCTTCGGTGACGGCGGGTTTTTCTATTGGCGGCGTGGGCGCTACCGGCTCGGCGGCAACGCCGAGATACGGATTGTAGGTGTAGTTCAGATCGACGGGCAGATCGGCGGGCCACGTCAGATTTTTCGTCACAGCATAGGCCGGATCGAGGGCCCATTGGCCGGTGTTCAGAACTTTGCCGCGCCGCGTGCGTTCATCGTGCCAGCCCCAGAAAGGCTTGGCCTTGTTGGCGCCATGTTTGCGGCCGAGAAATGATCCGGCGTAGCGCGTGCCGGCCCCAGGGCGGCCGCCGAAGGGTTGATAGACGTACTCGGCATCAAACGTTTTGCCGCCGCTTTGTTTCGCGCGCGTCCACCAGGCGTCTTCGATGGAAATGAGGTCGTAGCCGATTAAACGGTCGTCGCCGTGTTTGGCGCGATCGGCCGCCCCTCGATAGAGAAACGTCATGCCGGTGCCGGTCTTGAAATCGCGCGCGGACGCCGAATAGGTGCTGTGATCCGAGGTCGTCGACAACGCGCCGTGACCGCCGGCCTCGATGAACACCATTGGATGATGGCCGTCGTACAGATCGATCTTGCCGTCAATATTGTGCGCGCCTTTGCGGAGTTTCGATTCGTTCGTGAACGAGTAGACATTGTTGTGCGCCAGCGTCTCCATCACTTCGAGCCTGCCGAATTCGGAGCCGTCCTTGCGTACGGTGAGGATGATGCCTTCGTTGTCGTTTTCGTGACAGGTTCCCACTACGCAGTTGTCGGAGTAGTCGCGCGGGTGGAAGAAGTTGTAGTGAACAAACCAGTGTGTGGACGTTTCGACGGCGGCGTAATAAACATAGGCCTGCGAAGTGCCGGTGTCGGCGTTGTCCCAGTTGTTGTCGCCGGCCCAATCGCCGTCGAAGTCGAAGCGGGTTGGAATGTCGGCCTTCGGCTGCCACCATGTTTCTTGCGCGATGAACGGCGCCCAGTGTTCAGCAAGACGGCGATAGCGATTGTTGTCCGGTTCCTTGGCGAAGTCCTGCTTTTCGGCGATGCGCCTGGACGGTGCGTCGGCGGCGACTTCTATCTCGGCCGTCGCGCGCACTTGACCCTTTTCGGCCTCGATCGTGTAGCGGCCTGGCTGCATGGGCGCGGTGTAGAGCGCCGCGTCTTTGTCTGTGAACTTGCCCGCGACGTTTTGGAAGATTGACGCAACGCCGCTGCCTGTCTGGGCGAAGCCGCCGTCATCGGCGCCATGAAACCGGTACGGTTTCGACACCGCGCCCTGGCCGGGAGCGGCCTTGATTGTCGCGACTTCGCGCTGCCGCACCTTCGACTTCGTACCGTCGGCGGCGGTGACTTCGTTCCATACTTGCACTTGCGCCGAGACCGTTTCGCCCGGGCGCACGCGTGGCGCGGGATCAAACTTGAAGCGCAGTTCGGTTTGTGCCCAGAGGGTAATGGAAAAGAGAGCGGCGGTGAATCTCACCATTCCACTATAATCAGCGCGCGGGCAAAAGTTGGATCCGTTCCTTCGCGGCGGCCTCGACCGCTTTGCGCGTGAACGGCATCGGATGATATTTCCCTTTCACCCAATCGTCCAGCAAATCGTCGTAGTGCGGACTGGCCGGGTCGCCCGATTCTCCTGGAGCGTTGGTCATGCGCGAGCGGTCCCAGTCGGCGAAATCGAGAATGATCCGCAGGCTTGCGCCGAACGAGGCGCGAAAGCCGGCGCCCTGATAAACGTTGATGCTGTATGCATCGCCGGGGAGGGGAATCGGTCCTCGATCGAACGACTTTTCTTGCGCGAAGTGCCGAAGGTAGAGAAAGTGCAGGTTGCCGTAACGCCAACGGTTGCGGTCCGCGCCGAGGCCTTTTTCGAACTCGGCGACTGTTTCGTTGAGCGTCTTTTCCAACAGCGGGAAGTTTGGTCTGGCTTCGAGTTCCTTGAATACCGCCTCGATCGACGCGTACACGCCCGGCGAGCCGATGCCCGCTTGAATGCGCGACATCCACATTGCCCATACAGCGGCCGCGGAGGAGTCGAGCGACATCCGCCCGTCCCAAGCTTTCAACATCGGAAGCACTGACGCAGCTTTTGATCCGGCGCTTGGATACCAACTCCTCACAAGCTTTAGAAGCCTCACGGCCGGGGGAGAAACGACATCCTGCTGTAAGCTTTCAAACGCCTCCACCGTCCAACCGCGTCGTGAGAGCAACTGCTGCTCAATGCGTTGCGCGCGATAAGGCGGCGCCCATTCGTATTGCAACGCGTTCTTGTAGCCGGGCGGCAAGATGTTGTTGTTCGCGGTCGCGATCAGCCCCTTGACGGGGTTGAATTGGCGCGGCAGTTCTCCGGGATCGAGATAGCCTTGCCACTCATATTCGCCCGTGTGGCCGGACACAGGAACGATGCCGGTCCAGTTGCCGCGCTTCGGGGCGAGTCCCGCGACGGCCATGCCGATGTTGCCGGCGGTGTCGGCGTAGACGATGTTCTCCGCGGGGGCCTTGAAGCGCGCGACGCCGCCGAGAAACTCCTGCCAGTTCTTCGCGCGGGCGATCGACAGCGACGCGAGATAGCCCGCTGTGCCTGGTTCCCCGCCGATCCACTTCATCACAAACGCGCGTTTGTTCGGCAGGTCGACGGCGATCACGGGGCCGTGAATCGTGTACTGCGTCTCAACGATGCGCGGCTTCTCGCCCTTTACGAAAATCTGTTGGCGCTCGGTTTCGAGCTTCTTCCATTCGCCTTTGTAGAGATATTGCGTCGAATCCTTGGTGTGCAGCTGTTCGACGTAGAGATCCTGCTGATCGGTGCCCGTGATGGTGAAGCCGAAGCCGATCGATTCGTTGTGGCCGAGCGCGATTCCCGGCTGCGCGGGTTCGCCCGCGCAGATCGCATTCCATCCCGGGGCGACGAGATGGAACGTCTTGCGCAGGGATGGAATTTGCAGCGTGCGGTGCGGGTCGTTGGCCAGCAGCGGTTTGCCTGTCGCCGACAACTTCGAACTAATGACCCAGTTGTTCGAACCCTGCACCGATTCGGCCACGCCTTCGACGCCGTCGCCGAACGGGGCGAACAACTCGCGGCGCACGTCTTTCAGGTTGATCCCGCGCGGCGTTTCCAGCTTTACGAAGGGATCGGGCGGGTTCCACTTTTCGAGCGTTGCCGCGCCGTAGGCGTCGAGCTCCCTGGCGCGGGCAATCTCGCGGACGATGTTGCTCAACATCGAAAACACGCCGACTCGCGCGACCACGTCGTTAGGCGTCCACAAGCCCGCGTCGTAGCGGAGCTTCTGAAACTCCGCGGTCTTTTTTCGCGCGGGGTTTTGGATGTAGGCGTTCACGCCGCGCACCCAGGCGTTGACGATGTGCCAAGTATCGGGCGCGTAACTCGGCCATTCCTTCTGCCAATCGCCGCGGAACCGCAGCAGACGCGAGATGCGGTCCTTCTCGACATACTCAGGCCCCAACACTTCGCTGAGCGTTCCGTTCGCCTGGCGGCGCCAGATGTCGATTTGCCAGAGCCTGTCGCGCGCGGCGATGTAACCCTGCGCGAAGAACAGGTCATCCTGATTCTGTGCGTAGATGTGCGGCATGCCCCATCTGTCGCGGATGATTTCTACCGGCTGCTTTAGGCCGGTTACGCGCACCTCTTCGGCGAACCCCGCCAGCGATGCCAGCGCGAGCGCTATCCGAGAGACGGCCATACCGGCTTGCGCTTCTCCTTGAACGCAGCGACGCCCTCGGCGAAATCGGCGCTGCGGAAGATCCCGGTGCGCAGAGCGCGGGCGATCTCGCCGGCTTGATCGGAGTTCATCGAACGAGCTTGATTCAGATATGTCATGCCCGCGTTCATGACGAATGGGCTCTGGTTGGCGATCGTGTGCGCCAGAGCGTTGGCGCGATCATCGAGTTCAAATTCGGGCGCGACCTGATGGACGAGGCCGATCCGAAGCGCCTCATCCGTTTGGAAAATTCGGGCGGTCAGCGTTAACTCCAAAGCGCGGCGCTCGCCCATAACGTGCGCCATGGCGCGGAAGATGACGAATGGAAACATGCCCACGCGCATTTCTGTGACGCCGAAGCTCGATCCCATGGCGGCGACGGCGACATGCGCGTTGCACAACAGGCCGAGCCCGCCCGCGAGCACCGGGCCTTGCACCGCGGCGACGATCGGCTTACCGATGCGGAAGCCGACGGTGAACAGGCGCTCGTGCGCTTCCAGTTCACCGCGCGGGCCCTTTTCCAGCGCTTCGTCGAGGTCCATGCCAGCACAGAACACCTTGCCTTGCGCGTCGAGCAGGATCGCGCCCGTGGCGGGGTCGCTCTCGGCGTCGTCGAACGCGGCAAGTAACGACTCGCACAGCTCCACACTTAACGCGTTGCGTTTTTCCGGCCGCGCCAGCGTAATGCGGCGGACGCGCCCTTCCTGGCTAACGACTAAGCTCGGACTCGTCGACATCGATCTCCATTCCCAGCAGCCCGGCGGCCAGTGTTTTTCCTTGTGCGTCGATGCGGAGCGACAACGTGCCGCCGCCGCCGAGCGCTCCGTAGCAGAGAAAATTCAGCGCGCCGAGGTTTGGCAGTTCGTAACGCTCGACTTTGCCATCGAACATTTCGCCATAGTATTGTTTCACACGCCCGGCCGTGACTTCGCGAACCAGGATCGGGTAGTGGCGCTCGTCGTAGGCGATGATGCCGATGTTCGACATGTCGCCTTTGTCGCCGCTGCGGCCGTGCGCGATTTTCGAAAGCGGAATCTTCATTGCGCCACCTCGACGCGGGTTGTGATCTCGCCGCGCGGAATGAGCGCCGGCCAGTATGCGACGACCTCGCGCACCGCCGGACGGCCGTCGCCGTAGCCTGTTGCCGTCGGCGGTCCGTTCAACACGAGCGGTATCAGCTCGCGCGTGAATCGATCCACGCTCTTCTTGTTTTTGTCGCGCACACCGATGCGCAGCATGATCTCGGCGGGATGCGGGATTGGCGGCGCCGCCGGCCCGTGGCAGGCGTTCGCGCCGAAGTACTCGGTGCATATTTCTTCGAATTGCAGGCCGAGCGCCTTGAGCCGCATGCGCACGATCGAGTCCGCCGCTTTCGCTTTTTCCAACGCTTCGGGCCAACTGTAGACCAGCGTGCCTGTGGCCTTGAAGCCGTACAGATAGCTGATCGAAACTTTGAGAAACTCGGTGGGCGCGGCGCCGCGAATGCCGGAGACGTGCACGCGATTGGGACCGTCGTCACGCAATCGCACGGTGGTGAAATCGGCGATGCAGTCCGGTCCGATGTAGCGTTTCGGATCGCCGAGTTCGTAGAGGAGTTGTTCCTTCACGGTATCGATCGACACTCGCCCGCCGGTTCCTCCGTGTTTGGTGATGACGAACGAGCCGTCTTCATGCGCTTCAATGATGGGGTAGCCGATGTTGGCGAAGTCCGGAATCGTTTTCCAATCCGCGATGCAGTTGCCGCCCGTGCATTGCGCGCCGCATTCGACGATGTGCCCGGCGATTGTGCCCGCGGCCATCTTGTCGTAGTCATCGGACTTCCAGCCGAAGGCGTGAATCATCGGCGCGAGCGCGAGCGCGGTGTCGGTGGATCGGCCGGCGATGACGACATCGGCGCCCGTGGCCAGCGCTTCGGCGAGGGGAAACGCGCCGATGTAGGCGTTGGCGCTGGTGATCTCGCCAGCGACTTCGCGCAACGGTTCGTTGGTGTCAAGATTGCGGAGTTCGATACCCCGCGCCTGAAAATCGCCGATTCGATCGAACACATCGTCGCCGAGTACGACCGCGACTTTCAATTGCGGCGCCAGCCGCCTGACCTCGTCCGCGCATGCGAGGGGATTGACGCCGCCCGCGTTGGCGATGACTTTGACGCCGCGTTCTTTCATGCGTGCGGCGATACGTCCGATCAACGGAGGGAAATCCCGTGCGTAACCGAGTTTGGGGTCGGCCTGCTTTTGCTTTTGGACGATCGACATTGTGACTTCGGCGAGGTAATCGAGAATCAGATAATCGATCCGGCCGTCTTCGACGAGACGCACCGGCGCTTCCAGCCAGTCGCCCCAAAAACCTTGACCGTTTGCGATTCGAATCATAGGCGCTCCAATGCCAAATGCCCCGCGGTCCCCGCGCACGCTTCGAGCGCGAGGCCGAGTATCGATCGCGTTTCCGCGGGGTCGATTACAGCGTCACAGTGCCCGCGCGCGGCGGCGTAGCGAGCGTCGAGCCAGCGTTCGTAGTCGGCGCGCGTCTTCGCGATTTTTTCCGCCAGTTCGGCGGGCACGGGCTGTCCGGCTTGTTTCAGGCGCTCCAGTTCGGGGCCATGAACGGCTTGCACGGCCGAGTCGCCTTCCATCACGCCGATTCGGGCGGTCGGCCAGGAAAAGGTGAAGTGCGGATCGAAGCCTTGTCCGGCCATGGCGTAGTAGCCGGCGCCGGAGGCGTGATTGATGGTGACGACGATTTTCGGCACGGTCGCGCAGGCCATCGATTCGACCATTTCCGCGCCGGCGCGAATGATGCCGCTTTTCTCCGCGTCGACGCCGACCATGAAGCCGCTCACGTCTTGCAGGTAGAGCAGCGGCAAGCGCGCTCGCTCGGCGTTTTCGACGAAGTAGCCGACCTTGCGCGCCGATTCCGTATAGACGATTCCGCCGATGCGCGGGCCTTTGGCCGATTTCAGAAACCCGCGTCTGTTCGCGATCACACCTACCGCACGCCCTTGCAGCCGCGCTTCCGCACACAAGAACTCCGGCGCGAACTCGGGCTGAAATTCGGTGAAGCCATCGGCGTCGAGAATGGAACCGAGCACCTCTTCGATCGCATATGGCAAGCGATGATCGGCGGGCAACACGTCGTACAGGCGCGCGGGATCGGCGGCGGGGCCGGGGTCGGCGGCAGGAACGTTTGGCTTCGGAAATGATTCAAAGCGGGCGCGGATCTGGCGGATGCAATCGGCGTCGTCGACGGCGCGAAAATGCGCAACGCCGGATTCGGTGGTATGCATCGTCGCGCCGCCCAGCGCTTCGGCGCCCGTTACTTGTCCTGTCGCGCCCTTAACGAGATTGGGTCCGCCGAGTCCCATGAAACTAGTGCCTTCGACCATGTAGACGACATCCGACAGAGCCGGGAGATACGCGCCGCCGGCGATGCACATTCCCATGACCGCGGCGATCTGCGGTACGCGCAGTTTTCGGCGCATCAGGGAGTTGTAGTAGAAGATTCGGGCGGCTCCGTATTGACCCGGAAATATGCCGTCCTGCAACGGTAGATTTACGCCCGCCGAGTCGACGAGATAAACGATCGGAATGCGATTGCGCATCGCGATCTCTTGCGCGCGAAGAATTTTCGTAATGGTTTCCGGCCACCACGCGCCGGCCTTAACGGTGGCGTCGTTGGCGACGACTACCGCGACGCGGCCCGCGATCTTGCCGACGACCGTGACCACTCCCGCGCCCGGCGCCTGTCCCTCGTAGAGATCGTGCGCGATGAGCAGGCCGACTTCGAACGACGCCGCGGCTGGATCGAGCAACGCGGCGAGACGTTCGCGCGCCGTCATTTTGCCGTCACGATGTTGCTTGTCGATTTTGGCCGCGCCGCCGCCTTCGCGTAACTTCGCTTCCAGGGTTCGCAATTCCGCCAGTCGTTCCCGCATCGGATTCGCCTTCAGTAATGTTAGCTTGAAAGACGATCATGCTTGGCCTCGATTCGCGCGCCGCCCGCGCCACATGGACCGTTGTCGCGATTCTCGTCGCACTCGAACTCGCGTGGCTCGCGCGCACGACGATTCTCGTCTTCACCGTCGCGCTGTTGCTGGCGTATTTGCTGAATCCGCTTGTGCAACTGGTGGCTAAACTGCTGCCGCCGAAAGCGCCAATGGTTTCGGCGGCGGCGCTGGTTTATCTCAGCGGCGTCGGCGTGATTGTGGCCGCGTTGTTGATCGTCGGTACGCGTATTGCGCGAGAGGCCGCCGAATTGGCGAGCCAGCTTCCGGGCCTTGTGCAGAATCGCGATCTGCTGCTCGATAAATATTTGCCGATCGTACTGTCGCCCTATAAAGAGGAGATTCGGGCCGCGTTGGCGGCGCAGTTGGAAACGGGAAAGGAGTTGTTGCTGCCCGCGCTCACCGGTATTGGCAAGGGCCTGCTCAATCAACTGTCCTCGGCGCTTTATGTTGTGCTGGTGCCGATACTGGCGTTTCTGCTGCAATTGTCGCTGCGCGATATGCGCGCGACGATGGTGTCGTTGTTTCGCGCGATCGGCCGGGGCCGGATGATGGGCGGGATACTCAGAGATGTCGATACGCTGCTTGGCCTGTACATGCGCGCGGTCTTCTTGCTCGCATTGGCGACGTTTCTCTCTCACACGCTTTTTCTTGGTGTACTGGGCGTACCGTATTCGGTACTACTGGCGGGCATTTGCGGCTTGCTGGAGTTCGTGCCCGTGGTTGGTCCGCTGACGGGCGCGCTAATCGCACTCGGTGTGGCGGCGTTCAGCGGTTATCCGCACATCGGCTGGCTGGTTGCGTTCTTTATCGGCTATCGGCTGTTTCAGGACTACGTTGTGGCTCCGTGGCTCTATAGTTCAGGGATCGAATTGCATCCGATTCTCGTATTGTTTGGAGTACTCGCCGGCGAGCAGGTGGCCGGGATTACGGGGATGTTCCTTTCCGTGCCGCTGATCGCGGTGATGCGGATTCTTTATCGAAGGGGGCTGGAGGCTTACCGAACATGAAACTGATCACGATATTGCTTTGCGTTGCCGCCTCGGCGCAGACGCCGCTGCAGAAGGCAATGGACTACATGGCCGCCGCGACTAAGGACGGGGCCTTCATGGGCTCGGTGCTCGTGGCGCGCGACGGGAAGGTGTTGTTCTCGAATGGCTATGGGTTCGCCAACATGGAACACAACGTGCCGAATACGGTTGATACAAAATTTCGGCTCGGTTCGATCACGAAACAGTTCGCCGCGGTTGCCGTGCTGCAACTGGAAGAACAAGGCAAACTCAACGTCAAAGATCCGATGTGCAATTACATTCCGGATTGCCCGGACACGTGGAAGCCGATTACGATTCATCACCTTTTGACGCATACGTCGGGATTGTTCAACTACACTAACGATCCGGAAGTTTACGCGAAGAAGATCATGCTGCCTTCTTCGCAACTTGAATCGTTGGGGAAGATCCGGAATCGTCCGCTGAGATTTTCAGTTGGCGAGAAGTTTGAATACTCCAACTCGGGCTACATCGCACTAGGGGCGATCATCGAAAAGGCTTCTGGCATGACTTGGGACGGCTACATCAAGAAGAGCGTCCTCGCCGCGGCCGACATGCGCGACTCCGGCGCGGACGATCATGCGGCCGTCATCAAAAACCGCGCCGTTGGCTACATGGGCGAAAAGAACGCGCCCTATCACGATATGACGGTCCCCGGCGCGGCCGGGGCGCTGTATTCGACGGTGCAGGACCTGCTGCGGTGGGATCAGGCGCTGTTTTCCGAAAAGCTTCTTAAGAAGCAAAATATCGAACGATTGTTCCAGCCAGAGAAGGCAAAGTACGCCTACGGCTGGCTGGTCGACAAGCAACACGGGCGCACTGTCTACATGCACGGCGGTGGTATCCACGGTTTCAGCACAACGATCAGCCGATTCCCGGACGAGAAGTTGCTGGTCGTTGCGCTGTCGAACAACTCGGCACGAGCGACCGGCAAAATCGGCACCGATCTGGCGGGCATCTTTTGCGGAGTCGATGTCAAGCCGCCGACATCCCGGACGGCCATTACGCTTCCCGCCGAGGCGCTCGAATCGTTTGTCGGCAAGTATCAACTCGCGCCAACCGCCACCATAACGATCGCTCGCGATGGCGCCCAACTCACCGCACAGCTAACCGGCCAGGACGCGTTTCCGATTTTCCCGGAATCCAAGAATTCGTTTTTCTTCCGGGTCGTCGATGCGCAGCTTACTTTTGACTTCGACGCCGCGGGCAAAGTAACCGGTCTGACGCTCCATCAAAACGGACGCAATATGCCGGCGAAACGCCAGTAGCCGATTTATCGAACTTTCCCGCCCCCACCAGCGTTATACTTCATGTGAAGCCCACCGGTTTCACCGCCCCTGAGGAAAGGAGGGGGCTTTCCAACATGGCAATCGGAGATTTTCTGAAGAGCAAAGGCGTCGGCGACTTCATCAAGAAGCAGTTTTTAGACGTCATCGATTGGGTGGAATCGGAGAACGGAGTGCTCGCCTACCGCTACCCGATGATGGACATGGAAATTCAGAACGGCGCGAAGCTGACCGTTCGCGAGTCGCAGATGGGAGCGTTCGTGAACGAAGGCCGCATGGCCGACGTCTTCGCACCCGGTCTCTACACGCTGAACACGCAGACGCTGCCGCTGCTCACCAACCTGATGAACTGGGACAAGATGTTCGCGTCTCCGTTTAAGAGCGATGTTTACTTCTTCTCCACGCGCGCGCAACTGAATCAGAAGTGGGGGACGGCGAATCCGCTCACCATTCGCGATAAGGAGTTCGGCGCGATCCGCGTGCGCGGCAACGGCGTCTATTCGTGGCACTTGGCCGATCCGCGCCTGTTCCACATCAAGGTTTCGGGCACGCGCGAGAAATACACCGTCGCCGACATCGAAGGCCAACTGCGCGATATGACGCTTGGTTCGATGGCCGATGCGATCGCGCAGAGCCAGATTCCGTTCCTCGATCTGATCGCGAATCAGATGGAACTCGGCAAGCAGATTTTGGAAGGTCTGAAGCCGATGTATGCCGAGTACGGGTTGTCGCTCGACAGTTTCGTTGTCCGCGAGTTCTCGCTGCCGGAAGAGCTGCAGAAGAAGCTCGACGAACGCATCTCGATGAACATGCTCGGCGACATGGGCCGCTACACGCAGTATCAGGTTGCGCAGTCGATTCCGATCGCGGCCGCCAACGAGGGCGGTCTCGCCGGTGTCGGCGCTGGTCTTTCGGCGGGCTTCGGAATGGCGCAGGCGATGGGCCAGTCGATCCAGCAAGCGTACGCACCGCAGCCGCAGCAACCGCCTCCGCAAGCGCCTCCGCCCGCGGCTGTTCCGGTGGCCGCCGTCCCGGTCGCCGCTCCGGCCGCGCCCGCCGTCAGCGGCGAGACGAAGTTCTGCTTCAACTGCGGAACGAAGATCCCGCGCGCCGCGAAGTTCTGCGGCGAGTGTGGCAGCGCGCAGCAAGCCTGATACACTGACAATTCCATGGCAGCGTTCGCTCCGGAACAACTTGGCATAGGGTTGGGCTGCGAATGGGTTATCGAAGCTCTGGAATGCGACACATCGCGGTTGCGCGATGTGTCGCAACTCCGCGAGATGTTCGACGATCTGGTTCGCGCTCTCGACCTGCATCCGGTCGCCGATGCGCAGTGGCATCAGTTCCCCGGCGCGGGCGGTGTCACGGGGCTTTGTCTGCTGAGCGAGTCTCATCTGGCGTGCCACACCTTTCCCGAGTACGCGTCGATGTGCTTGAATGTATTCTGCTGCAAGCAACGCCCGGATTGGAATTTTGAGCAGTACCTGCGGCAGAAGTTAGGCGCGCAGCGAGTGCAGGTCCGGCGACTGGAGCGCCCGTACTTCGAAAAATGAGCCAACCCTCAGCCATCTGCCCAAACTGTGGCGCGCCAATCGTCTTCCGTTGGTCGTCGGCGATTCAGACTACCTGCGAATACTGTAAGTCGATTTTGGTGCGGCACGACGTCAATTTGGAGAAGGTCGGCGTAGTCGCCGATCTGCCTCCCGACATCAGTCCCATCCAGATCGGCACCGAGGGCGTCTACAATAATTCGGCGTTTCAGGTGATTGGGCGTATCATCTATAGCCACGATGTGGGCGCGTGGAACGAATGGCATCTGATGTTCGGCAATGGCGCCAGCGGCTGGCTTTCCGACGCGCAGGCCGAATACGCCATTAGCTTTCTTTCGCAGCCGGAGTCGCCGCTTCCTCCGCCGGATCAAATTTATCGCGGAATGGAGTATAAGCAGCAGGGCGTCGGGCTCTGGGTGACCACGCTCACCGAGGCTAACTACGAAGGCGTCGAGGGTGAGTTGCCGTTTCAGTATTGGGACAAAGAGCGTTGCCGGTTCGCCGATCTCCGCTCGCGCGACGGGCGCTTCGGCACTATCGATTACACGGAGAATCCCCCGCTGCTGTTCCTCGGTGAGTTCGTCGAATTTGAATCGCTGCGGCTGACTTACTTGAAAGACTTCGAAGGCTGGACCGCATGAGCGTAACGCAGCGCAAAATTGTCCCGAAGCCGAAGGCGCTCAACTGCCCGAGTTGCGGCTCACAACTTGAGTTGCGTGGGATGGGCACCGCGGCATCGATCGCTTGCGGCTACTGCGCGACCACCATCGACGCGACGAATCCGCAGCGTCAGATCATTCAGAAATTCGACGCGCGATTTGCGATCCAGCCGATGATCCCGTTGGGATCGCGCGGCAATCTAAAAGGCACGGTGTGGGAAGTGATCGGCTTCCAGCAGCGTGGCATCACCGTCGACGGCGCCAACTACTTCTGGCGCGAATACGTTCTTTTCAACCCGTTCAAGGGTTTTCGTTATCTCAGCGAGTACAACTACCATTGGAGTTTCGTAACGCCGATGCCGTCGTTGCCGGCGATGGGCAGCCGGACCGGCCGGGCGACCGCCCAATGGGGTTACGACACGTTCGACCACTTCCAGACCGCGCAGGCCACGACTTACTTCGTGGTCGGTGAATTTCCCTGGATGGTGAAGGTCGGCGAATCGGTCTCGACCAGCGACTACGTTGCACCGCCGAAGATGTTGTCCTCCGAGACGACCGAGAACGAGGTTACCTGGAGTATCGGCGAATACATCGCGCCGCAGGAGATTTGGAGCGGTTTTACGCTGCCGAACACGCCGCCCGTGCCGGTCGGCATCTTCGCGAATCAACCCGCGCCTGACGCCGCGCCCGCGACCAAGCAGGCTCCGGGGCGCCCGTGGAAGTTTTTCCTGGCCATGGCCGCTGCGCTGTTCCTGATGATGATCGCCTTCGGCGTTATGGCGAGGCAGGAGCAGGTTTTCAAAGACACCTTCGTCTTTAATCCCGCGGCGACCGGCGAAAAATCGCTGGTAACCAAACCGTTCGAACTCAAAGGCGGCAGTGGCAACGTGCAGATCGACATCGATACGGGTCTGGACAATAGTTGGGCGTATTTTTCGATGGCGCTCATCAACGAGCAAACCGGCGATGCAGTAGACTTCGGACGCGAGGTCGGCTACTATCACGGCGTTGACGAAGGCGAATCGTGGTCGGAAGGCGATCGTCACGACGACGTGATTATTCCGGGCGTTCCGGGTGGCAGATACTATCTGCGCATCGAGCCAGATACCGATCCACCGACGCCTGGCGCGAGCGCTATCAACACGCGCTCGGTGACCTACACCGTTACCGTTACCCGCGATGTGCCGTTTTACTTCCGCTACATTTTCGGTATCTTGCTGCTTTTTGTCCCGGTCATATTCATGGGCCGCAAGAGCTTTTCCGGAAGCAATTTCGAATCCCAGCGCTGGTCGGAAAGCGACCACGGCACAGTACCGGGAATGTTGCCGCAGTCCGATGACGATGACGAGGAATAACAATGAGACCGTTCTACATGCTCTACAGTTCGCTGATCGCCGGTGGCCTCTTCTACAGCGGCATTACCGGCTGGACGCCTTCTTCCTACGACGAGGTGAAGGGCGTGCCGAAATCCGTTCGAGACAACCCCGGCGCTTACCGCAGCCACTACGCGCACAGCGCACGATACTTTGGAGGGAAATAACCGCCATGAACTTTCAAGTCGATCACTTTATCAACGCCGTCGTCTACTCACTGCTGGGCGTTGTCACCTACTTCATCACATTCTTCATCACGGACAAGATCCTGCCCGCCGATCTCTGGGGCGAAATCATCAACAAGCAGAATACGGCGCTCGCGATTCTGGTTGGATTCATGGCGCTCGGCATTGGTATCATCATCGCCGCCGCCGTCCACTAGAAGCCCCGCGTGGCTTTCGTATTTTTTCTCAGCGTCTTCCTGATCGCCGCCTGCGGGCTCATTTATGAGCTTATTGCCGGCGCGCTCTCCAGCTATTTGCTTGGCGATTCGATTCTTCAGTTCTCGACGGTTATCGGCGCATATCTCTTCGCGATGGGCATCGGCAGTTGGTTGTCGAAGTTCATCGAGCGGGAACTTGTCTCCCGTTTCGTAACCATCGAGCTGATGGTCGGCCTTGTGGGCGGGTTTTCGTCGGCGATTTTGTTTCTCGCTTTCGCCTACACCGACGCGTTTCGATTTTTGCTCTACGTGATGGTGCTTCTGATTGGCATTCTGGTGGGGCTTGAGATTCCGCTGTTGATGCGGATTTTGAAGGAGCGGTTTCATTTCACCGATCTCGTCGCGAACGTATTGGCGTTTGACTATCTCGGCGCACTTGGCGCATCGCTGCTGTTTCCGCTTGTGCTTGTGCCGAAACTGGGCATGGTGCGTTCGGCGCTGCTGTTCGGGCTGATCAACGCGGGCGTGGCGGTGTGGTCGACCTGGATTTTTAAGGAGCAGATCGGCCCTGTTCACAAGCTGCGCTTTTCCGGCGTCCTGGTGATCGCCGCGCTTTGCGCCGGTATGTTGTTCGGCGACAAAATCACCGATGCCGCCGACGCGAGTCTCTACGCCGACGATGTTATCCTCTCGCGCAACACGCGCTATCAACGCATTGTCGTGACGCGGTGGAAGGACGACATCCGGCTCTTCTTGAACAGCCATTTGCAGTTCAGTTCGCGCGACGAATATCGTTATCACGAAGCGCTCGTGCATCCGGGACTCGCCGCGATTAAGTACCCTCGTCGTGTGCTTGTGCTCGGCGGCGGCGACGGCTTGGCGGTGCGCGAGATTTTGCGATACCCGGCCGTCGAGTCGATCACGCTTGTCGATCTCGATCCGGACATGACGGTGCTGTTCCGCAACCACGCGCTGCTGCGGAAGTTGAACGGCGACGCGTTCCAAAACGCGAAGGTGAAGGTGGTCAACGCCGATGCGTTTCCGTGGCTCGAACAGAACCCCGGCCAATTCGATTTCGTTGTTATCGATTTCCCCGATCCCACCAACTACTCGCTCGGCAAGCTGTACACGACGGCGTTTTACCGGCTCTTGAAGCGGCATCTTACCGATGACGCGCTCGTCACGGTGCAAAGCACTTCGCCGCTGTTCGCGCGCCAGAGCTACTGGTGCATTCATGAGTCGATCAAGTCCGCGGGCCTGAACACGTGGCCTTATCATGTCTACGTGCCTAGCTTCGGTGAGTGGGGCTATGTGATGGCCGGGAAGGGAAGTTATGCGCCGCCGAAAGTGCCTGCCGGGCTGCGATATTTGAATCAGACAACGCTGGCTTCGATGTTTGAGTTTCCCGCGGATATGTCGGCTGTGCCGGTCGAGCCGAATCGATTAAACGATCAGGCGCTGGTGCGGTATTACGACAAGGAGTGGCGGGATTTTTCGCACTGAGCGGCGATGCGCGCGTAGTCGAGGTCTTTCACTCGACCCGCTACGAGGCTTGAAGTTGTGACGTCGGGCGATTCGAGGCAACACCGCCGTTTCCGGCCCAATGCAGTGAGCATGGTACCCGAGCGTTCGATCAAACGGAGAGTCCTGGCCTATGGAACCATCGATCGCATCCGCGCGCATCGGGGAACTGGCCCAGGATCGCTTGGCTCCCGATCACAACGATTTCATCAGAGTCCGCGATGATTGCCGACGCTCGAATAATATGTTCCAGTTGCGAACGCGTCATAAATTTTCCATCGCTCCTTCGGCGTCAGCACTCCCGCAAATGGACCTGACTGGCGCATCGCCCGCATCTCTTCGCTGTCTTCCTGAATTACTCGCAGCATCTCATCGAGCGGCCGGCGTAACAACTCTTCCCGACGATCTAGATACCAAGTGGCCCGCCCGGCGGTGGGCCGCCAGCGGGCGATGTTGTCGAACGCGATGGCAAGCAGTCCCGGATCGGCGCGCAGCTTTTCGGCGATCGCGCGATGCATCGCCAGACTGCGCGCGTCGATGCGGTCGTGATCGTTCATGACTTATTGTGGCACCGGCAGCGTGCCTAGATTCAACTTCGCCAGCGTCGGATTCCACTCCGCAACCAGCTTTTTCAGCGACGCTTTCACCGCCGGCAGGTTGTCGTTGTACTCCTTCTCCACCTCGGCGAAGTGGGCCACCTGCTGCGGCAGCGGCGCCGCGTTTGGTCCATCGATGATGCCGCCGAGGTTCGTCAAACGTTCGCTCAATCCCGGCGCGTCTTCCAGGCGATTCGCCGTCGATGGCAGGCCGATTCGGAGGGTCTCTTTGTCGAGCGCCTTTTGCCAATCGGCGATCGGCGCGTCGGTCTTGCCGCGCGCGGCGATGCCTTTTAGCAGGTCCTTCAGTTGGTCGATCGCCTTCAGCGTCGTATTTATGTTCGACTGCATATCGCGCAACTTCAATCCGTAGGAAAGCTGCGACACCAACTCTTCCTGTGTCGCCTTCAATGCCGGGTCGAGCCGCACTTCGAACTTCTCTTCCAGCTTTGTTGAGCCCACCGTCAACCGCACCGTGTAGGTGCCCGGCGCGGCTTTCGGGCCGCGCGCGGTGAATGGACTCGCCGCTTCGGCTTCGGTCGGCGCGCGCCGCACCTTGGGCCCTTCGTGCCGCAAATCCCAAACGACGCGCTGCACGCCCGGCTCTTTCGGCACCTGGGTCAACTCGCGAATCACTTTGCCGGAGGCATCGATAATCTCCACCTTCGGCGTCGTCTTCGTCGCGTGCGAGTATGTGATCGGCGCGCCGTAGCGAGGGTTTGTCCCTTTGAACACTTTCGATCCGCCTTCGTCCAATCCGCCGCCGCCGGCGCGCGATGCAAAACGATACGTCAGACGCGGCGCGTAGAGTTTAATCTCCGATGTCGGAGGTTGCTGCAGTACCGCGATGTCGTCGAGAATCAGGATGCTCCGGCCGTGCGTGCCGAGGATGAGATCGTTCTCGCGCGGGTGCACCAGAATATCGTGCACGGCCACGTTCGGCAGGTTTTTCGCGTTGAGTCGCGACCATGCGGCGCCGCCGTTCCAAGAAACAAAAAGGCCCATTTCCGTTCCGGCGTACAACAGCGACGCGTTGCGCGGGTCTTCGCGCACGACATGCACGTACGCTTTTGCGGGCAGGCCCGTCACGATCGACGCGAACGTTTTCCCGCCGTCGGTGGTCTTGAAAATGTGCGGCTTGTAGTCGTCCCAGAAGTGCCGGTCGAGCGCGACATATGCCGTTGTCGCCGACGTCTTTGATGGCTCGACGTGCGACACCCACGAATCGCGCAGCTCGGCGGGCAAGTTCTCGGCGACGTTCGTCCATGTCTTGCCGGCGTCGGCGGTCACCTGCACATTGCCGTCATCGGTGCCTACCCAGACCACGCCCGCCTTCGACGGCGATTCGCCGATCGACACAATCGTTCCGTGATTCTCCGCCGTCGAGTTGTCGTACCAGATCGGGCCGCCCGCCGACTTCATTCGATCGCGAATATTGCGTGTCAGGTCCGGGCTGATCGGTTCCCACGACATGCCGAAATTTCGCGTTTGAAGCAACGCGCTGCCGCCGAAATACACCGTCTGCTTGCCGTGCGGCGAGGTCACGATCGGCGTGTTCCAGTTGAAGCGGTACTTCAGATCGCCGACGCGTCCCGACTGCGGCTGAGGCGCTACGGACTGCTGCTCGCCCGTTTCCATATTCGTCATCGACAGCCGCCCACCCTGCGACTCGGTGAGGAAGATATTCGGATTATCCGGATGCGGCGCGGCGAAGAATCCGTCGCCACCGGTGACCAACTTCCAATCGGACGGCGCGATCGACCCGCCGCGCGTGCGCGACGGCCCGGTCCAGGTGCCGTTATCCTGCAAGCCGCCGGTCAGGTTGTAAAAGGGGATTCGGTTGTCGGCCGCGAGCGCGTAGTATTGCGCGAGCGGAATGTTCAAAAGGCCTTCCCAAGAACCGCCACGATTTGTGGTCAACGACAAACCGCCGTCCGAGCCCGCCCACATGCGCGCAGGATTTGTTGGGTCGATCCACAACGAATGGAAGTCGATGTGAATGCCGCTCGCCGTGTTTCGGAACGTCCTGCCGCCATCGACCGAAATCTTCAAATTCGACGCCACCGCGTAGACGCGATTCTCTTCCACGGGATCCACGCGCAGGTCGGCGTAGTAGAAGCCGCGTCCTACGATGTCGCGCTCCCGAGTCATGATGACGAACGAGTCGCCTCCATCGCTCGAACGGTATAGCGTGCCTTCCTTCGATTCCGCCGCCAGATACACAACCGACGGATTCGAAGGCGCGACCTTTACTCCGACGCGCCCGATCAGCTTCGGCAAGCCCTTTTCTAGTTTCGTCCACGAGCGTCCTCCATCGACCGATCGGAAGACGCCGCTCTTCTCGCTGCCTGAGGTGTGATTCCACGCCTTTCGCTCGAAGCGCCACATCGCCGCGTACAGCACGTTCGGGTTCTTCGGATTGATGTCGAGATCGGCGCAGCCGTGGCCGTCGTCGATGAAAAGCGTCTTCTGCCAAGTCACGCCGCCGTTGGTGGTCATGAAAACGCCGCGCTCGTTGTTCGGCCCCGATTGATGGCCAACCGCGCAGACGTACGCCGTCTCCGGTTCCAGCGGATGCACGATGACGCGCGCGATGTGCATCGTTTCGGCGAGCCCGAAGTGCTTCCAGGTCTTTCCGCCGTCGGTGGACTTGTACACGCCATCACCGAACGACACGCTGTTGCGCATGTTCGCTTCGCCGGTGCCGAGCCAGACGACTTCGGGATTACGCGGGTCGAGCGCGAGGTCGCCGACCGACACGGTTGTCTTGTCGTCGAACAGCGAACTCCACGTCATGCCGCCGTCGAGAGTCTTCCACAAACCGCCGCCGCCGGTGCCTGCGTACAGAACGTTTGGATTGCCGGGAACGCCTTCAATGTCGGTGACACGCCCGCCCATCGTTGTCGGTCCGATCACACGGAACGAGAGGCTCTCGAAGTTCTGCGCGCAGAGTGCCGCGGCAGCAAACAGAAATAGTCGCATATCCGCTTGATTGTAGCGGTTTCATTCGAAACAATGAGCCATGCTTACTCGCCGATCCGTTCTTGCCGCCGCCGCCGTTCCAAAGATCAAGTTCCAAAACGCCGTTGATCAGCCCGTCTTGAAAAAGGAACTATTCACGTCGCCCGTCGTGATTGCGTCCATCGAACTGATGAAGAGCGGCTCGCACTACTTTGTGCGGGTGCGTTCGAAGGACGGCGCGGTCGGCATCGCCGATGCGCACAGTTCGGTGATGGCCAGCGCGTATCCGATACTGCTCAAGCGCGTGAAACTGACGTTCGCCGGCAAGGACGCACGCAATCTCGAAGATTTGCAGCGTGAAGCGTATTTGGCGCAATCCAACTACAAGTGGCAGGGGTTGCCGTTCTGGGTTAGCCACGCCGTCATTGAAATCGCCATTCTCGACATGCTCGGCAAGACTGTCAACAAGCCTCTTGGCGCGCTGTTCGGCGATGTTATTCGCAAGACGGTTCCCGTCTATCGCGCCAGCGGCAATCGCGGCAACTCGCCGGAAGCGGAGATCGCATACCTGCAGAAGATAGTCGGCGAGACCGGTGCGGGCGCGATCAAGTTTCGCCTCGGTGCGCGGATGATGTACAACGACGCGTCGACCAAACGCGATCTCGCGATGATCCCGCTCACGCGCAAAACCTTCGGCGACAAGTTCGCGATCTATGCCGATGCCAACGGTTCCTACGATGTTCCGATGGCCATCAAGATCGGCCGGGTGATGGAAGAGCAAAAGCTTGGCTTCTTCGAGGAACCGGCGACTTTCGATTACTACGACGATACGAAAGCCATTGCCGACGCGCTGAAGATTCCCATCGCGCTCGGCGAGGAAGAGATGAGTCTGCGCAACTTTCGCCGCATTATCGAGACGGGCACGGCGCAAGTGATTCAGCCCGATTTGCTGTACTTCGGAGGACTCATTCGCTCGATCAAAGTCGCGAGGATGGCCGCCGCCGCCGGTCTCGATTGCACGCCGCATATGTCGGGCGGCGGACTCGGTTTCCTCTACATCGCGCACTTCGCGTCCGTCGTTCCAAACGTCGGCGCGCACCAGGAGTATAAGGGCGAGGACGACAACCTGCCCGTGCATTCCGATACGTCGAGCCTTAAGAGCGAGAAGGGGATGTTGACGGTGCCCATCGGCCCGGGCCTTGGAGTGACCCTGGGGCCCGATTTTCTCGCCAAAGCAAAACCCGTAACCGCATGACATTGTGATAACTTAACCCCAGGAACCTTTATGAGAAACCTTTTGCTTGCCCTCTGCATGTTGGCGGTCGTGTTTGCGCAAAGCGAACGTGGCAACATCACAGGCATCGTCGCCGATCCTTCCGGCGCGGCTGTTCCCGGCGCTGAACTCGCGGCGATCCACGTCGCGACCAATACGGCGAACAAGGCTGTCGCATCGGCCTCGGGCGAATACAACATCGCAAACCTTTTACCGGGCGTGTACCGGCTTGAAGTATCGGCCGCTGGATTCAAGAAGTCTTTGCAGCAGAACGTGAACGTTTCCGCGGGCGGCACGGTGCGCGTCGACGTCTCGCTCGCCATCGGTCAGGTCAGCGAATCGGTCGAAGTCACCGCCGCGGCCGCAACGATCCAGACCGAGAACGCTAAGGTTTCCACGCTCGTCGAGAACAAGCTGGTTGACGAGTTGCCGTTGGTTGTCGCGGGATCGATGCGAAGTCCGTTCAATCTTGTCGCGGTCGCAGCCGAAGCGCGTGGCAGCGGGCAGCGTCTGGCGCTCGGAGGCGGCCAAGTCGCCCAGTGGGATGCAACGCTTGATGGCTACAGCGTCGGCACCAATCGTTCGGGCGATACGGACGAAGCCGCGCTCAACACGCCGTCGGTCGAAGCGCTCACAGAATTTTCCGTCGACACTAACGGCTTCAAGGCTGAATACGGCCAGGCCGGCGGCGGCGCGATGACCTTCGCGTCGAAGTCCGGAACCAATGCGTTCCACGGCTCCGCCTACGACTTCCTGCGCAACGACAAACTCGACGCCCGCGGCTTTTTCGCCAATACGCGCTCCATCTACCGCCAGAACGATTTCGGCTTCACCGCGGGCGGCCCGGTCGTCGTGCCAAAGGTCTACGACGGCCGCAACAAGACTTTCTTCTTTATGTCGTTCGAAGGCTTCCGCAACCGCGTCGGAGCGAACTCGAGCATCCTCAGCGTGCCTACGCCGGAGATGTACAACGGCGATTTTCGCAGCTGGGTCAACCCCAACAACCAATTACTGACGATCTACAACCCTTCGACAACCAGAGCCAACCCGAATGGCGTCGGCTTCATCCGCGACCCCTTCCCGAACAACCAGATTCCCGTGTCGATGTTCTCGCCCATCGCTCAGCAAATCGCGGCCTTCGGCAAGGGCGTGACGCCCAACCGCGGCTTCGCGCCCGGCACCAGCGGTTACGTCCGACAGAATTACATTGTCAACAGCGGTACGCTCGTTACGCCTACCGACAAGTGGAGCGTCAAGGGCGACCAAAACATTGGTTCCAATCACCGGCTGAGTTTCTTGTGGAACCTCACCACTTTTCGCAATAAGCCCGGCCCCGCCGGACCTCCAGGCCTGCCCGAACCGCTCTGGAACGGCGCCATTCAGGCTTGGGACACAGAAGCATACCGCTGGAGCCACGATTGGACGATCTCGCCGGCGATGATCAATCACTTCTCCTTCGCCTTCAACCGCTTCATCAAGGATAGTTTCTCCGCGAATGTCGGCAAGAACTGGAAGGACAAAGTCTGCATCAAGAACGTCATCGATTGCAACAACAACTTTCCGACCATTAACTTCACTGAGTTCAGCACCTGGGGAGGCCCATCCAACAACGGCACGCTGCAACCTGGCTGGGGCATCAAGAACGATCTCAGCTACGTGAAGGGTTCGCACACCTGGAAGTTTGGGTTCCAGCACCAGAATCAAACCGCCAACGGCGTCGGACAACAAGACATCTCCGGCCGCGCCGATTTCAACTTCCTCGGCACGTCTGTCCCCGGTGCCATCGCCTTCACCAGCGGCAGTTCGTTTGCCAGTTTTCTTCTTGGCGAAGCGCATCTTGGCCGCACCGAAACTCCACGCGAAGTCGCGCAGAACTATCCCTACTTCGGCTTCTACGCGCAGGACGACTGGCGCATTACGCGCAAGCTTGTGCTAAACCTCGGTGTCCGCTACGACTTCACGCAGCCCCCGACCAACAAGCTCGATCAATACTCCGACTTCAATCCGACGCGCCCTAATCCCGTCGCGAACGGCTTCCTTGGAGCGCTCTGGTTCGCGGGTTTCGGTGAAGGCCGCGAGAACCGCCGCAGCCTGGTCCCCGGCTGGTACGGCGGCATCGGCCCGCGCATCGGCATCGTATACTCGCCCGATTCGAAGACGACAATCCGCACGGCGTTCGGCCGCTCTTTCTCGCGTGTCACGGCCGTGCAGGGATCGGGCCACTTCGCCGGTTTCATTGGGCAGTGGGCGTTCCAAAACACTTCCCAAGGTGTGCAGCCGACCTTCCGCCTTCACGAGGGCCTACCCTCTTACGTGCTTCCTCCGCGCGTCGATCCGAGCTTTCAGAACGGACAGTCCGTCGATTTCTGGAACGGCCAGGACGCCACCCGCGCACCCGAAGCCCTCTTCTGGACGTTCACAACCCAGCGCCAGATCTCGACCAACACCGTGCTGGAGCTTGGCTATAACGCCAATGTCGGAACCCACCTGCAGTCGGGCATCCTGAACATGAACCAGATGGACTCGGCCATCTTCAACCGGCTGGTTGGCCAGATGGGCCGCACTCCCGCGATCGCCATGCTCACCGGACCTTTCAACTCTGCCGCCGCCGTTGCCGCCGGCGTGCGCGCGCCGTATGCGAGTTTCGCCACGCAAGCGCAGCGCACCGCCAATCAGGCTCTCCGGCCGTACCCGCAATACCAGGCGATCTCCACCGGCGCGCAGAACGGCGACAAGAGCGGTCACTCTTCCTATCACGCGATGGTTATGAAGTTCGACCGCCGCTTCTCGAAGGATCTAACTTTGCAATGGAGCTACGTGTTCTCCAAGCTCATCACCGACTCCGACTCCTACTTTGCCAACTCCGAGACAGCGGCGCAGGATCACTACTACCGCCGCGCGGAGAAATCGATCGGCCAGTTCGATCAAACCCACGTCGTGAAGTTTTCAACCCTCTACAACTTGCCGTTTGGCAAGGGAGGCAAGTGGCTCACCAACGGCTTCGTCTCGCACGTAGTCGGCGGATGGCGCCTAGCGGCCATTCAGGTCTATAGCAGCGGCTTCCCGCTTGAGCTGACCCGCAACAATCCGCTGCCTATCTTCAACGGCATCACGCGGCCTACGGTTTCGACTTACGAAGGATGGCGCGGCTCGGTCGGCGCCGGCGGGTTCGATCCGAATCGCGACAGCTTCCTCCAGCCCCCAGCCTTCTTCGGCGCCCAGCCCGCCGATTTCGGCAACATCACGCGGCACAACCCAAAGGTTCGCACGTTCGGCGAAAAGACTGAAAACATCAGCATCGCCAAGACCTTCAACCTTACGGAAAAACTTCGCCTCGACTTCCGCGCCGAAGCCTTCAACCTCTTCAACCGCGTGATTTTCGGAACTGGATCGACTAACCTCAACGCTGGAACGTTTGGGCGAGTCCAGAATCAGGCCAACTCCCCGCGGCAGATGCAGGGCGGGCTTAAACTGTACTGGTGATCTCCCGACGGAACTTCCTAGCCGCCTCGGCGCTCGCCGCGCAAGCGCCGAGGCGCAAGCCCAACTTCATCCTCCTGTTCGCCGACGACATGGGTTACGGCGATCTCGCCTGTTATGGTCACCCGACGATCAAGACGCCCAACCTCGATCGCATGGCCGCTGAAGGCATGCGATGCACTTCATTTTACGCCGCCGCGCCGTTCTGCACGCCCTCGCGGGTTGGCTTGTTGACGGGCCGCTATCCCATCCGCGCCGGGCTGCCGAACAACCTCGGTCCCGATTCGAAGGCGGGCCTGCGCTTGAGCGAAATCACCATCGCCGCCCACCTGAAACAGGAGGGTTATCGAACCGCCGCGATCGGCAAGTGGCATCTCGGACACCAGCCTGCTGAGTATCTGCCTAACGCGCGCGGCTTCGACTTCTACTTCGGCTTGCCGTATTCAAACGACATGGAACCGCCGTTCGTGAAGACCGAGGTGCCGTTGATGCTCTACCGCAACAACGAGAAGATCGAGTTCCCGGTGAAGCAGGAGTCGCTCACCGAACGCTACACCGACGAGGCGTTGAAGTTTATCCGCCAGTCCGGCCGCAATCCGTTTTTGCTCTACTTGCCATACGCTATGCCGCACTTGCCGATTTCGGCTTCGAGCAAGAAGGGAACTTCACGAGCGGGGCTTTACGGCGACGTCATCGAAACCATCGATTGGTCGGTCGGCCAGATCCTGACCGAGTTGAAAAAGCAGGGCGTCGACAACGACACTCTCGTCGTCTTCATGAGTGACAACGGCCCGTGGCTCAATCTTCCCGACCGCATGCTGCAGCGCGGCAATGAACCGTGGCACACCGGCTTCAAGAGTCTTTTGCGCGGTCACAAAGGCAACACGTACGAAGGCGGACCGCGCGTCCCTGGCATCTTCCGCTGGCCTGGCGTGATTCCGTCCGGCCAGTCGGCGGCCGACATCGCCTCCACGCTCGATATTTTCCCGACGCTCGCGCAGGCCGCAGGCGCGGCGATTCCTAAAGACCGCGTCTACGACGGATTCGATCTGCTGCCGATGCTCAAAGGCGCTGGGCCTTCTCCGCGCCAGAACATGTTTTACTTCCGCGGTGCGTTCCTGGAGGCATACCGCGAAGGCCCGTGGAAAATTCGCCATGCGCGCCACGACTCGGGCCTCAAGCAAGGCGATCCGATCGTCCCAGAGTTGTTCAATCTGGATGACGATCCGGCCGAACAGTACAACCGGTACGAGCGAAATAAACAACTGGGCGATCGGCTGCTTGCCACACTGCGCGCTTTCGCGGCCGAGCAAAAAGCACAGTTACCGGTGTAGCCGCGCGTCCACTCGCTATACTAGCCGGATGCACCGCCGGGAGTTTCTTCGATTCGTCGCAGCGAGCCCATTGTTCGCTCAACAACCCAACCTCAAAGACCCGCTGAACGTCATGGACTTTGAGCCGTTGGCGCGCAAGGCGCTGCCGCCGGCACACTGGGGCTACCTCGCCACGGGTGTCAACGACGACCGAACGCTTCGCGCCAACAGCGAGGCCATGAACCACTACCACCTCCGCGTTCGTCAACTCGCCGGCATCGTCGCGCCCGACCTCAAAACGGAAGTCTTCGGCGAGACCTGGGAATCCCCGATCTACCTCAGCGCCGTCGGGCATCAGAAACAGTTCCACGCCGACGGCGAACTGGCCGTTGCGCGCGCCAGCCGCGCGCGCAAGACGATGCAGATGCTTTCGACCGTTGCCACGACCAGCGTCGAGGACGTTGCCCGCGAGCGCGGCGCGCCGCCCTGGTTCCAGCTTTATATTCCCGAGGCCTGGGATGAAACCGAGAAGCTCGTCCGGCGTGTCGAGGCCGCCGGCTGCAAGGTGCTTGTCTGGACCGTCGACAACGTTCCAGGCCGAAACACGGAGACGCTCATCCATTTCGCCCGCACGGATACGCGCAACTGCATGACGTGTCACACGGTCGATCCGCTCGCCGGGTCGAGCCCCGCGCGCAACCGCACCAAGCCCATGTTTACCGGCCTTTCGGGAGAAATCAATCCGGTGGCCGCCGATTGGTCGTACCTCGACAGACTCAAGAAGCTGACGTCGATGAAGATCGTGATCAAGGGAATCGATACGGCTGAAGACGCGATCCTCGCTCGCGAGCGCGGCGCCGACGGCGTTGTCGTCTCCAACCACGGCGGCCGCGCCAGCGAAACCGGCCGGGGCACGCTGGACGTTCTTCCCGAAGTTGTCGATGCGGTGAATGGCAGGATTCCCGTGTTTATCGACGGCGGGTTTCGCCGAGGAACCGATATAGTCAAGGCGCTCGCCCTGGGCGCCAAGGCGGTCGGGATCGGACGACCTTATATTTGGGGACTCTCGGCGTTTGGGCAGCCCGGCGTCGAACGTGTTCTAGAAATTCTCAACGCCGAATTGACTCTCACTCTGCGACAGTGCGGCGTGGCGTCGATCGGAAAGATCACCAGTTCCACTGTCGTCCGCGCTCGATAGTACGAACACGATTCGGCCAAACAAAAGGCGCGGCCGTTTGGGCCGCGCCTTTAATGGTTCGACGTTGCTTGGAGATTAGCCCGAAGTTCCCCTTGGCAAAACGGGGCAATCGACACACTCCAAACGAGTTAGACGAAGAGGAGGGTGTGCGGCGCTGGGAACAAAGTGTTAGGGTGTGACGCCGAGGAGGTGAAAAGCGCGGAGTTGAACGGGGGTAGGCGAGGCAAGCATTTGGAAGGACTGGTCGCGCATGCGAACCTGATTTTGAGTCAGCGTGGCGAGATCGGCAAGGAG
>Ga0194131_10001391_pt1 | contig 41482 bp, 29 predicted proteins | sample TA2KigO120mmetaG_FD_148631 | JGI IMG/M metagenome (GOLD analysis project Ga0194131, IMG submission 148631) | Freshwater microbial communities from Lake Tanganyika, Tanzania - TA2015053 Kigoma Offshore 120m | ecosystem: Environmental > Aquatic > Freshwater > Lake | place: Tanzania: Lake...
TCCTCGAACTCCTGGATGGTTCGCGGGTAGTCCTCCACAGTCCAAATCTACAGGTTGGGGTCGGCTGAGTCAAGGGGATACCCAGTTTCCGTCATTACGATGATCCAAGTATGGATGTCGAGGCTGCGCAGCCGGGGGACGAGCGAGATCGACAGGGCCCGCTCAAGAATCTTGTTCACTTCTCTGGGCTTCCAGCGAGCTACAGATTCGATATGCTCCACCTGTTCCGGCCCTGTGGGTGAGCGGCGGATCCGGTACAGGTGGTCCGCGATCTTCTGTCCCGGCACGATCTCGCGCTCAAACTGCCGGACCGTGGCGGCTTCGTCGAGCCCGAGACAACCCGCCAGAGCCAGGAATGCTCGCCGGTCGCGCTCTGACATCCGTTTCGAGCCATGATCCAGATTTGCCATATGCAAATCATGACAATTTCAAGGGAAAATGTCTAGTATTAACGGCTTGACTGCGGAATCACCGCCGCTGGCCGCACCGGCTCAAACAACCCAAACGTGAACAGATCCGTCTGCGAGGCGATGCTCACAAACTGCTTGCCGTCCGCCATGAACGTCATCGGCGACGCGAAGATCTGCTGGCCCATCTGGTAGTGCCACAGGTGCCCTCCCTTGGCCGCATCCACCGCCACCAGGTGGCCGTCGTCGTCGCCAAAAAACACCACTCCACCCGCTGTCGACAGCGTCCCCGCCCAGGCGATTGCAGGACCGGGCATCGGATACTCCCACACGCGCTTTCCCGTCAGCGGATCCAGCGCACGCAGGTAGAACTTGCCCGGATCCATCGGAATCCGCTCTCCGCCACCACCCGAGAAGCCCTTTCCCGGCTCGGGCATCTTCATTGATGTCGAATAGATATCGCACTGCTCGAGCGACGGAACATACAGGAGCCGTGTCACCGGATTGAACGACGGCGACATCCAGTTCGACGCGCCGCGCACCGATGGGCACACCCGCACTCCGCCCGGCGTCGGCTCGGTCCCTGGATTCTCCACGGGCCGTCCCTTGGCGTCAATGTGGCTCGCCCAGTTCAGCTTGTCGACAAACGGGGTTGCGCGCAGGTATCGCCCCGTCGCGCGGTCGAGCACGTAAAAGAATCCATTGCGATTCGGGTGCAGAAGCAACTTTCGTGGCTTGCCCTCCCACGGCAGATCCACCAGCACGGGCATGGACTGCGCGTCCCAATCATGCGTGTCGTGAGGCGTGAATTGAAAGTACCACTTCATTTTCCCGGTCGACGGATCTACTGCCAGCACGGCGCAGGTGTACAGGTTGTCCCCTCGCCGGATGGGTCCGTTGTAGTCGGGCCACGGATTGCCGGTGGTCCAGTAGACCAGGTTCAGCTCCGGATCATACGAACCCGACATCCAGGTCGCTCCGCCGCCGTATTCCGTGTTGAACTCCGACCAGGACTCCGACCCCGGCTCGCCCTTGGCGGGAACCGTATAAAGCCTCCAAAGCTCCTCACCCGTCGAGGCCGAGTGCGCCGTGATGTAGCCGCGGATTCCTCCATCCCCGCCGGACACGCCCACGATGACGCGATCCCGGAAGGCCATCGGAGCCAGAGTCGCGCCGTAGCCCTTGGATGAGTCGGCGAAACGCTTTTTCCACAGAACTCCACCAGTCCGGCGGTTCAGCGCGATCAGATGCGCGTCGCTGGTGACAAAGAAGATTCGCTCGCCGAGCACCGCCGCGCCGCGGTTGACCCGCTTCGCCACCACCTGGTCATCAGCGAACATCCAGATCCGCCTGCCGAGCCTCGCGTCCAGCGCATGGACCTCGTTGTTGTTGGTGACATACATCACGCCATCGACGACGAGCGGCGTGGCTTCAAGCCGCCGCCCGGTGTCCATGTGATACGTCCATTGCGGAACCAGCCGGTTAACGTTGGACACGTTGATCTGGCTGAGCGGACTGTGGCGCGTCGCCTGATAGTCGCCTGAGTACGTGAGCCAGTTCGCGCCAGGACCCTTGCGGATATCCTCGAACGACGTCTGTGCCGCGGCCACGGCGGCGAGGAGCGACAGCAGGAATATCATTGGGTCCTCAAAGACTGGCGGCTCAAGTACGCCAGCAGATCGCCGATTTCCTGTTTCGACAGGCGCGAGGCGGCGTCCGCCGGCATGTAGCTCTTCTTCAACCACGTCACCTGCGCAGCGTCACTCGCGCGGATCAAGTGGACCTCGCCACTGCGTCCTGTCACTTGGATCGAATAGTTGGAGTAGTTCCGTGCCACGCCCTGGATTACCCGGCCGTCCTTGAGCCGCGCTTCAATACCCTGGAATCCCTCGGTCAGCCGCGCGTTGGGATCGAGCACCGCTTCGCGGAGTTGCTTGAGTGTCTTCGACGAGCCTGCATTGGAGAGATCCGGGCCAAGAGTCCCGCCGCGCCCATTCACGGCGTGGCAGCCCGAACATCCCGCCTTGCCTTCGAACAGCACCCCGCCGGCCGCAGGATCGCCGGTCAGCGGCGAATCGATCGCGGGCGCGCTCATGTTGCGCACGTAGCCGACCACCTGCCAGGCCTGATCATCCCGCACGGCGAACGGCGGCATGTCGGATCCGGGCACGCCGGTCTTCACGGTACGGAACAACTCGTCATCGGTGCGACGCCGGACCATGCGGTTGTCGCTCAGGTTTGGCCCGCGTCCGCCTTCGCCGGTCATCCCGTGGCAGCCGGAGCAGGCGGTCGCGTAGAGCTTGCCGCCGGCTTCAATCGAGGCGAGATCCCTGGGCGCGTCGCGGCCGGACAGCGTGGCGCAAACAATCAAGAACAGCGAAATGCGCACGATGCCTATTCTGTCAGATCAGTTCAGGAAATACCGGCGGTACAGCGTGTCGCGCTGTTTCGGCACGAATCCCGCGTCGCGGATCATGCGGCGCAGGTCCTCCTCGGTGGCGTGGTTGTGGGCGCCGGCCGCGGACACCACGTTTTCCTCGATCATGATGCTGCCGACATCATTGCCGCCGAACCGCAGTCCCACCTGGCAGGTCTTGAGTCCTTGCGTCACCCAAGAGGACTGCACATTCAGGATGTTCTCCAAATAGATCCGCGAAACCGCCAGCGTCTTCAGGTACTCGACCGCCGTCGCCTCTTCCTTCACGAACCGGCCGAGCGACGTGTTCTCGCGCTGGAAGGTCCACGGGATGAACGCCGTGAATCCGCCCATCTCCTCTTGCAGGTTGCGGACCAGCTCGAGGTGATTCATCCGCTGCTCCAGCGTCTCACCGCACCCGAACATCATCGTGGCCGTTGTCCGCATGCCCAACTGGTGCGCCGTCCGGTGGACATCCACCCACTCCTGCGTGTTGCACTTGAGCCGCGAGATCCGGTGGCGCACGGCGTCATCCAGAATCTCCGCGCCGCCGCCGGGGATCGAGTCCAGTCCCGCGTCCCGCAGCCGGGCGATGGTGTCGCGCAGGCCGAGCCCGCTGATTGCGGCGATGTTGGTGATCTCGGGCGCGGAGAAGCAATGCAGATGGATCGTGAACCGCTGCTTGATCGACCGCATGAGGTCCTCGTACCACTCGATCTTCAGGTCCGGGTGCAGCCCGCCCTGCATCAGGATGCCGGTTCCGCCGAGGTCAATCGTCTCCTGGATCTTCTGGAAGATCACTTCCTTGGGCTGGATGTAGCCTTCCTTGTGTCCCACCGGGCGGTAGAAGGCACAGAAGCTGCAGTACTCCGTGCAGACGTTGGTGTAGTTGATGTTGCGGTCGATGATGTAGGTGACTACACCGCCCGGGTGCAACCGGCGGCGGATGGCATCAGCCTCCATGCCGATTCCGATCAGGTCGTCACTTTGGAAGAGGTCGAGCGCTTGTTCGCGTGTCAACATGCGGAGCCAATAGACGATGGTACCAGGGATTCGAGCTTGCTCACGTGGCCGAGGAATGCCGCCAGGCCCTGCTTTTCGCGGGTTCCAATCCGGAACTTGATGGAGCGGGTGAGATACTCGCGGACCACCTCGGGCGGGAATCCGCGCTTGGCCGCTTCCGCCGCGGTGATCGCATCCAGGTCCGCGAGTCCGGCGTCCAGCGCGCGCGTGAACATGCGCTCCAGGCGCGGCTTGCCCAGCTCCGCCACCACCTCGCGCGGACCCGCCCAGAGCGCGAACACCATGGGGAGGCGCGTGAGTTCCCACCATTCTGATCCGAGGTCGAGGACATGGCCGCCGATGGCAGCCGGATCCAGGCGGAGCGCCGAGTCGCCGATCAGCAGCGCGGCGTCGGCGCGCCGGAGCATGATGTCGAGATCCGGATCCATCGAGAAGAACTCGGGATCGCACTGGTAACGGCCGCGAAGGATGATGCGCGCGAGCTGGACTGAAGTGCGCGAGCCACTATCAGTGGCAAGCGTGCGGATCCGGCGTGGGTCCACTTTCGACACCAGAAGGATGCTGCGCACCGGGCCCTCGGCAGCGATGCCCGTGCCCGGGATCCAGTCCCATCCGTGGCGCTGGATTTCAGCCACCGGCACAATGCCCAGGTCCGCCTCGCCCGCCTCCACCCGCCGTGCGCATTCTGACGGGACGGCGAAGGAAAGATCGCAGTCCTCACTTGCCAATCCCCATACCAAGGGCACGGTGTTCAGGTAGCTCACCGCGCAAACCGACGGTTTCCGCTCACTCAATTTATCAGGGTATCACCAAACAAAACGGCCCCAGGAGATTCGACTCCCGGGGCCGCGAAGGACTACGTTTAGAACTCGAGACGGAGGCCCATGGTGATGATGCGGGCTCCGTTCTGCGGCCCTGTGGGACGCCCGAAGTTCGGGTTGCCTACAGCGCCCACGACGCCACCGAAATTGGTCCGGTTGAAGATGTTAAAGCCATCGGCGCGCCATGTGAGGACGACCGGGTTCTTGTCGTTCTGCAGGAGCGTTGTACGCTTGACGATAGAAATGTTCTCCGTGAAGACCGCCGGTTGGCGGAACGCGGAATCGAAGAAGGCGGCGGTCCCAAGCGTGAATTGTGGAGCCGCGGTATAAGCGCCAGGGTTGAAGAACCGCGTCGCCGGGTTGTTTGGATCGAGCGTGCCACGGTCAATTCCGGTGCGGATCTGCCCTGAGCGGTTCGCTTTCGTCTGCGGGGCAAACAGGACTCCGTTGCCCAGGGGGTTGCCCGGAGTAACGGCCTGAATCAGGGTGCCCTTGCGATAGACCTGCGCGGACGAAACCGTCCAGCCACTGGCCAGGATGCGGACCGCCGGGTTGTCGCTGTTCATCCACTTGCGGCCCTTGCCGAACGGCAGGTCGAAGGACGACAGAATATTCAGCACGTGCGGGATGTCGAAGGGCATGTAGCTCTTGGCATCGGAGACGTTGTAGAAGTCCTGCGGAGCCGCGGTGCCGCCCTGCCCGAACACCTGGCGGAAGTGGCCGTAAGCCAAGCTCTTCGACCAGGTATAGTTCGACATCAACTGGTAGGAGCCGAAGCGGCGCTCCACTTTCAACTGCATCGCGTCGTACCAGCTCCGGCCGAAGCCAGCGAACAGGCTGTTGACTGAAAGGTAGTGCGGGAACGGCCGCAAGGATTGAGCGACGCTGAGGTTGCCCGGGAAGCCGGTGAACGGTGGGCGGAAGCCGGCGGCGGTAGCCGTCGGTGAATCGATTCGCTGTTGGAGCAGCGAGCCGCGCGTGAGCAGGCTGGTAGGCAACTGGTTCAGGTCCATGGTGGAGTTGAGCCGCGTGGCCCGGTTGCCCTGATAAGCGATATCGATCAGGAAATTCTTGATCTCGTGCTGAATTCCGAAGCTCCAGTTCCGGATGCGGCCGGGTTGTCCCGCCGTTGGACCCTGGTACTGGACGGTCTGGAAGTTTACGATCGCCGGGTCGATGATCGGGGGCGGGCGATAGCCGGCCTGCACCGGAATGCCGTTATCCCAATTGAGAACCGGGTTCAACCCGTCGCTCTGCAGATCGTTGGTTCCCGCGAATCCGGCGCGGCAGCCGCAGCCGCCGCTCGACAGGCCCTGGTAGTAGATCGCCCATCCGCCGCGGATGACCGTCTTCGAGCTGAGTTGGTAGGCCAAGCCCAGCCTCGGACCGAAGTTTGAGAAGTCGGTCGGATAGAAGCGCTTCTGCCCAGTGCGGCCGGGTCCGACGCCTGAGAACACGAGCGCGCCCGGACGTCCTCCCGCTCCCGGATTGGGAACATTGATGTCGACGTGCGAGTATCCGTTGCCGCCCGGCACGTGCCAGCCGATCGGCACTTCATAACGGACGCCGAGGTTCACGGTCAGCTTGCTGTTGACGCGGAAGTTGTCCTGGAAGTAAACGGACGTGTCGTAGTAGTAGGTGGTGTCGAACAGCACCGGCGGCACGACGTTGGAGGCGACGTCGGCGGTACCGAGCAGCATGCTGGCGAACTCGTGACCGGTCGAGGTCAACGCGGTCGGCAGACCCGTCTGCACGCGGTTGAAAACGTAACGGCCGTTCGTTCCCGCCAGGTCCTCGCCGCGCGTCGAGAAGCGCCGCCAAGCGCCACCGAACTTGAATTCATGCCGGCCACGCAGCCACGAGTAACCTTGGCTCAACCACCATTGACGGTTGAACTGAGCGCCATTGGCCACCTTGCCGTCTTGCACTCCGTAGGGCGACAGGCCCGCCGGCCCGTTGAACTGGATGCGGGGCGTCGCGTCGGAATCACCGGAGAGGCTGGTGAACCCGAGTTTGCTGCCGAAGCCCTTTTGGAACGGATTGTCCCATTGCTGCCGGGTGATTGAGAACCCGTAGGTGGTGTGCATGATCAGGTTCGGGCGGATATTGAAATCGTGGTTGAAGCGATGGTTGTAGGGCCGCTGGTCGTTTCGAAGGCCGTTGCCGAGCGCGCCCGGGAAGTTGGTGAGATCGTTCTGGGTCTGTACCTCGTCGTTGAAGAAGTACGACACGCGGTTGTTCGGCGTGAATGCGTGGTCGAACTTGAGGCTCCAGATCGTCCGTTCGAACACTGACTGGTTGACGAAGTCGAAGTTCTGCGCGAGCGACGGCCGGTTGGCGTCCGGAATCAACGGAACCACTTGGCGGGCGACACGGCTGAAGCGCGCCTGCGGAATCGTATTGCCGGGGAAAGGCTGGCGGACGTTTCCGGCCGTGGTGGCCGGATCGTAGATCATGGGGACGCCTGCCTGAGAGAAGTTGCCCTGCTTCATCGCCACGGTGGGCAGCGTCGAAACGGGGAAGCTGATGGTCGCCGGACGCAGGTCCTTCGTGTAAGTGAAGAACCAGAAAGTCTTGTTGCGGCCGTCGTACACCTTCGGGATGTAGACCGGGCCGCCTGCCGCGCCGCCGGTTTCGTTGAACCGCTCTTTCGGGCGGAAATTCGCCGCCGGGTTCGGGTTCGCGTTCCGCGCCCAGGCGTTCGCATTCCAGATGTCGCGGCGCATGTTATGGAACGCCGTACCGTGGAACCAACTCGTGCCTGACTTGGCTACGTAGATCTCGATTCCGCCGCCCACCCGGCCGAACTCGGCCGAATAGTTCGAGGTGAGCATCTTGAATTCGGAGAACATCTCAGCGGAGGGGAAGTTGAACACCGCACTTGACTCGACGTTCAGCGCGCTGGCGCCGTCGATCAGCACTTCCTGCGCGCGGCCGCCCGAACCGGACACGCTCTGTTCACCGGCGTTGGTCACGCCCGCCATATAGTTGACGAAGGCTCGCGGGTTGCGAATTCCGCCCGCGAACAGCGGCAGGTTGTCCATCATCTTGGTCGAGATGTTGTTGCCACGTTCCGCGGTGGTGGTTTCGAGGGCCGGCGGCGTGTCGGTGATGGTGACGGTCTGCTGAACGTCACCCACTTCCAATTGGATGTTGAGATCGAGGCGTTGCGCGATCCGGACTTCGATGTTGTCGCGGGTTACCTTCTTGAACCCGGTTTTTTCGGCCGAAATCGTGTACATCCCGGTGCTGAGAGCTGGGAAGACGTAGAGTCCGGAGTCCGAGCCTTGCGCTCTGATCTCCGTTCCTGTTGAATTGTTGCGAGCAGTGATAGTCGCGCCTGGGATCGCGGCCCCGTTGGGATCGATGACGAGTCCGCCAAGCGATCCGGTTGAGACCTGAGCCCATGCCGCGGTTGACAGTAGCGTGACGAAAATCAGCGTGTTTTTTTGCATGGAGTGTAGACCCTGAATCAGGCCGGGCCGAAACCAAGCCATGCTCCCATCTTACATTACCCTCACCTCGCTTGTGCTTCGCGTTGCGGCGCGCCCGGCTCCTGGCGTATCCTGGCCACCATGCCCCACGGCCAGCTTGACCGCGTCCCTTTCATCACCATCTTCGTCAGCGATTTGGAAGCGTCCGTCTCGTTCTACGAGAGCGTCGTCGGCCTGCGCCGGGACAGCTACCAAATTGGACCGCCGAGTTTTGCGGTCCAGGGCACGACACTGGTGCTGGTCCAGGCCTCGCACCGGGCGGTGCCAACCCCCGAGCCGCCGCCAGGCCAGGCGTCTCTCAGCCTCGGAGTTGCGAACCTGGAGGAGTTCCACAAGCGGATGGTGAGCCACGGAGCACCTGTTGTTTGGGAGCCTCGCGAAGAGGCTTACGGCCGCTCAGCAGCCTATCGCGACCCCGATGGCATGCGCTTCCAGGTGGTCGAAAAGAAGCCGGACCCCGAAGTGCCCGCGCTGGTTCTCTCCGGCGGAGGCGCGCTCGCCGCCTTCGAGGTGGGCGTGCTGTCCGCGATGGCCGAAACCGCCGCCGTACCCGCGGTCATCACCGGAGCCTCGGCGGGAGCTTACAACGCCGCCTTCATCGCCGCGCACGCTGGTGGTGGATTCCAGTCCGCGGCCGCCCAGTTGGAGCAGATCTGGACCAAGCGGATCGCCGGGCCGTTCTCCGATAACGGCGTCATCCGGATCCGCGGGGACTTCGATTGGATGCTGGACCCAGCCCGGTTCCTGAGCGACCCCGTGACTCCGGTGGCCACGATGATCTCCGACGCGGCTTTCATCGGCATCCAAACGGTCGAACGCTTCTCCCATGCGTTCACCGCGAAGGAGTCGCTATTCAGGCGGGCGGCCGAGCTGATCAATATCGGCGACCTCATCTCCGCCGAGCCAATGAGGAAGCTCGTGGAAGAGACGATTCCGGCGGACGCCGTGCTGCGGTCGCAACTGATCCTGAAGCTCGCCGCCACGGACTGGGAAACGGGCGAACTCCGGCTCTTCGTCCGGCGGCCAGTGGATTCTCCAGTCCGCAAGCCAGGCCGGGAGATCCCTGCCACCGCGGAAAACCTGCATCACGCGATTCTCGCGTCGGCGGCCATCCCCGCGCTATTCCCGCCGGTGAAAGTCGGGGATCGCGTCTACGTGGATGGCGGAGTGGTGATGAACACTCCGCTCGACCCGGCGATCGAATCCGGCGCCACTGTGATCCACCTGGTGAGCCTGAATCCGGAGGTGTCCTCGATCCCGCTCGACGGGCCGGAAAACACGCTTCAGTCGGTGGAGCGCACGCTCACGGCAGCCGTGGCCGGGAACGTCCGCAGCGATCTCAAACAGGCCCGCTTGATCAATTCGCTCGCTGGCGTGGGCCGCCGGGTCGGATCCGGGCAACTCTTCCGGCCGATGACGATTCACCGTTATCATCCGGGGGTGTCCAATATCCGGGGTGCGGCAGGGATGCTGATGTTCACGCCCGAGCATATCGCCGCGCTCATCGCCGAGGGCAAGCAGAAGTTTCGGGACCACAATTGCGAGCGCGACAAGTGCGTCTTGCCCGGAGACTACGCGTTCCACCTCGAAGACAAGACAATGGCGGCGGGAGGACCGCGGTGAGCCTCGGCCAGATCACCAAACAACTGGCGCAGGAGGCGCTGGGCAGCCTCACCGAGCCCGCCGCGGCGCCAACGCCGGCCGGTCCCGACAATCCGGCGGCGGCTGCGATGGGCCAGATCCAGGCGATGCAGAACGCGCTGAAGGACGACCAGGAACTCGCGGTCACCTGCCACGTGGGCAAAGACTCCGTGCGTGTGATGGAGATCTTCGCGCCTGCGCCGAATCTGCTGGTGATCACCGGGTTCGACGCCGGGGGCGCGCTGACGCGCATCGTCACTGCGGCGAATCTGGTGCAACTGGTCTGCAAGCCGGGTCCGGTAAAGCCTGGCGCGAAGCCAGTGCGGATCCGCCTGGTCTCCACGCCGGCGAAGTAGAATCGGTTGCATATGACGCGCAGGAATTTCGCCGTGCTGCCGCTCGCGGCCACAGCCGCCGCACAAGTGCCCAAGAAGAAGGTCGCCGCGATTGTCACCATGTACACCGACGACCGGCGGCTGAAGTCCCACGCGGCGGTCATCGTGGGGAGGCTACTCGACGGCTACGCGCCGGACGGCAAGCAGACCGCGCCGCGGACACAGCTTGTGTCGATGTACACCGAACAGGTACCCGAGAACGACTTGAGCCGTGGACTCGCCGCCAAGCACGGATTCCCGATCTATCCCACCATCCGCGAAGCGATGACGCTCGGAGGCTCGGATCTTGCCGTCGACGCTGTCTGCTTTGTCGGCGAGCACGGACAATATCCGAACAACGACATGGGGCAGAAGCTCTATCCGCGCTACGAGCTGATGGAGCGCATCGTCGAGGTCTTCCAGGTGACGGGCAAGTCCGTCCCCGTGTTCTTCGACAAGCACCTGTCGTACTCGTGGCGGAAGGCGAAGGCGATCTATCAGTGGTCGCGCGACTTGAAATTTCCGTTGATGGCCGGATCCTCGATCCCGCTCACCGTGCGCACGCCGTCTTTGGAAATCCGCCACGGGATGCGGATCGACAACGCAGTGATGGTGGGCTACGGTGACAATGACGCCTACGGGTTCCACACGCTCGAATCGCTGCAATGCATGGTGGAGCGGCGTGCCGGTGGGGAGCGCGGACTCCGGTCCGTCGAGTGGATCGACGGGGACGCGGTGTGGCGCTGGCGGGAGTCAGAGCAAGGACGCTGGTCGGCGCCGCTGCTTGATGCCGCGCTGGCGCGGCTGCCACGCACGACGCCTGGCCCGATGGAAGACAACGTGAAGCGCCCGGTGTTGTTCGTGCTGCACTACCTGGACGGACTGCGCGCGGCGGCCTATATGCTGAACGGCCACGCCAACGGCTGGGCGTTCGCGGCGCGGGTGGCTGGCGAGACCGCGCCCGTGTCCACCTATTTCGGATTCGCGAGTCGCGAACAGGGGCGGTCGCTCGCTCACTTCGACGGCCTGGTTCACTGCATGGAAGAGATGTTCCTTACTGGGCGTCCGATGTATCCTGTGGAGCGGACCCTGCTCACCACGTGCGCGCTATCGATGCTGTTTGAATCGAAGGCATGGAAGCGGCGGATCGAGTCGCCAGAGCTGGCAATCCGCTACACGGTTCCGGAGCACGTCTACTTTCAGCGGTCCTGAGCGGGCGGGTTGCCGCGCAGCTTCTCATACGACCGCCGGTAGGCCCGGACAGTGATTCCGGCCCGATGTTCGGCGATTCTCCGTCCGAGTTCCACGGTCCTCTTCACCGATCCGAGCTCGACGCCGTGCAGGCTGAACAGGCCGGCTTTCATCCGCTCGCGCGCGCGGATGTGCTCGGGATCCTGCACCGCTGACAGCGCCTCATAGTAGATGTCGTCGTGAATTCCGTTCCGCGTGTGCGTGGGCCGGTCCGGCTTCTCACCAGCGGGCGGTGTCTTGTCGATCTGGACGATCCCGCGCGACTTGAGGAACTCAAAGCTCCACGCGTCTTCGGCGTAGTATTCGCGCAGGTAGTGGACGCGGGTTGGTTCCGCTTTCCACTTTTCGTTGAGCGCCGCGGCCACTGTTTCCATGCCCGCCTGATTCCCACCGCTGTCGCCGATGAGGACAATGTCGCGGAATCCGTGCGCCTTGTAGCTGCGGCAGATGTCGGTGAGGAGCGCCTGGAACGTGCCCTCCTCGACACTGATGGTTCCGGGATACAGCATGTGTCCGCTGGGCTTGGGATCGATGGCGCCTTCGGGCACGAACTTGACCACCGGTGCCACAAGCGCGTTGCCGATCCCGCGTGCGATGTAGGGCAGCACCGTTGCGAGGACGTAGTTGTGCTTGCCTCCCGCCATGTAGGGTCCGTTCTGCTCGATGCCGCCGGTTCCGATGAGGATGGTGGTCTTGCCTGCCTTTACGGCATCGCGCACTTCCATCCAGGTCATGTCTTCGGTCCACAGGGTGTCGCGCGCCGGGACCGGTCGGGGCGGGTCGGGCCGCTGAGCGAGCATGAAGGCCGCGGAGGCCACAAGCGCGGGGATGAGTCTTTCCATCGGGATCTCCTCTACCGGGATGACCGCCACAATTGAGTCACGAATCCGGCGGCGAAGAAGGCTCCCGCGAGCATCGCGGCCAGACTCCAGCCGCGTCCGCCGTACCACCGCTGGTTGAGCGAGTAGACGGGCCAGATCAGCAGGGGCCACACAAAGCAGAGCGCGAACAGCGCGGTGTAGTCGGATTCGAACGGTGGCTGGCGTCCGGCGAGCTGCACCGCGTGCCCACCGAGCCAGCCGAACAGGTGTATGGGATTGATCATCCAGAACATGGTGCTGACTACCGCGGCGGTGAGCGAAAGCAGTCCCAATCCCAGGTAGCGCATCCCGCTATCTCAGGGCTTCCGTGAAGCGTCGCAACTGGAGACGGACGAGTCCGGTGATCTCGGATGTGATCAGAAAATTGAAACCGCGATCGCGCCAGAACCGCCCATGCTCGGGCGAGACCACCACCATGCCGCAGGGCTTCCCCGCCGCACGGGCCGTGGAGTGGATATGCTCGATCGCGGTGACGACTTCCGGATGTTCCAGCTCGCCGCACCGGCCGAGGTTCACCGACAGATCATAAGGACCCACCATCACCGCGTCCACCCACTCGCAGGCGCAAAGGTCGGCGAGATTGCGCAAGCCGGCCACGCTCTCGATCTGGATGAGCACGAAGATGCCGGCCTCCACCTCGTCCCAGCCCTTGCGGTCGATTGAGCGGTTGGCGAAGATGGATGGGCCGCCGGGGCCACGGCGTCCTTTCGGTGGCAGGAACAACGCGTCGCGGACGATGTCCAGTTGCTCCCGGCTCTCCGTCCACGGGAGCATGATGCCGGACGCGCCCATGTCCATGTAGCGGCGAAGCAAGTGGTACACGCAGGCCTCGGGCCGGATCAGCACGGGCAGATCCACCAGGCGCGCGGCACGGCAGATCTCCTCGGCGCGCTCAAGCGATGAGGAGCTGTGCTCGAAGTCGGCGACGGCGAAGTGCATGCCTTCGGAGGCAAGCAGCTCGATGTATCCGGGCCAGGAGTCGTTGGTCATGAGCGGTCCGGCCGCCAGTTCTCCGGCGGCGAGGCGCTGTTTCAGTTTTGTTGCGAGCATGCGGTCTGTTTAACATACAGGATTCGTGCGCCGGATGGGGCGATGTCCGCGCGAACAATCTACTGCAGATACAGGAATTCCTTGAGGTTGAAAACCGCCTGCGCGAAGTCCCGCCACACGAGCTTTTCCGGCTCAGGACCAGTGTGCTCCGCGCGAAGCGATGCCAACAGCGTCTCGCCCCGGTCCCGCTCCGTGGCCGTCGGTGCCCGGCCGAGCGCGCGCTGGAAAATCGCCCCCATCCGCTCGGCGTCGTTGCCCGCCGCACCGGCCGCCCATTTGGCTGCCTGCTGGATTACGAACTCGCCGTTCATCAACGCCAGGCTCTGCGCCGGGACATTGGTGACATCGCGCTCCCCCCGTGTCGTGGCCGCTTTCGGCGCATCAAACACCTCGAGGAACGGATTGCTGACGTTCCGCCGGATCTCCAGGTAGACACTCCTCCGCCCCGCGCCGTCGAGCGGACCCTTGGGTTTGTCCCCCTTGGTCTTCCCGGTGTCGTGGACATAGTAGGTGTCAATCGAAGGGCCGTAGAGCTTCGGGTCCAGCGCGCCGGACACCCACAAGATCGAATCCCGGATCGCTTCCGCTTGCAGCCTCCGGACCGGCATATGCTGCAGCAGCCGGTTACCGGGATCGGTGCGGACCGCCATCGCCGACGCCGTGCTCGACATCCGGTAGGCTTGCGAATTGGCGAGCATCCGGATCATCGACTTGATGGACCAGCCCTCGCGGACAAACCGGTCCGCCAGCCAGTCGAGGAGCTCGGGATGCGACGGCGTCTCGCCCAGCTTGCCGAAGTTGTCCACCGTGCGGACGAGTCCCGCGCCGAACAGGCTCCGCCAGATGCGATTCACCATTACGCGCGCGGTAAGCGGATTCGCCGGATCGGCGACGGCGTTGGCAAGCTTCAGGCGCGCCGTTCTCGCATCCGCATAGGTCTCACCGCCGAGCGCTTCGAGGTAACGCTTGGCCACCACCGGACCCGGACTCTTGTGATTCCCCCGGATCAATAACTGCTGGTCAGCGCCTCCTTCCTCCAGCACGCCTGGGGCGCGCCGCGCAACGGGAATCTCCTTCTCCAGCCGCCGGTACTCGGACGCCAGCTCCCGGACCGACTCTTGCGGCAGGATCCGGTTGCGCACAAAGTAGTCCAGGAGTCCGGCCTGGGATTCCGTGATCGCCCCCGCCGCCCATGCTCTGGCCGCTTGGACCAGCAGATCCGAATAGCGCCGGGCCAGCTCCGCGGCGTCGCGGGGCACGGGCGCAGCATCGAGCAATGGCGACACCGGAGTCCACTCATCCTTTGGCGATCCCTTGCGGTCGTGCACCCACACTTGTTGCGCACCCACCCACGACCGTCCATCCTCCGGCATGCGCTGCTTGCCGCTCGCCAGCTCGGGATCCGGCGTGCGGTGCGTCGCGTCAAGGTGGGTCGAGAACTCAACGTACGCCGTGAAGCCCTTCCAGAACGAGGTCTCCCAGCCATACCAACCCATCTCGTCCTTCTTCGGCACGGCGCGCAAAGCGTAGATGCCGCCGCGCGGCACGGCGTAGTTCTCGACGATCAACTGCGCGTAGCTGTAGCCGCCGCCCAGCATGCGCAGGCTGATGTGATCCGTCTCGATCTTGAACCGCGGAGACGTGATGACGCCGCCATGCTTGTTCGACACCAGGTTCGTGTAGACGCCTGCTGGATAGATGCCCGGAACCGCCTGAGCGCCCGCCGGCTGGACCCAGAACTCTCCGGGACCACGAACCTCCGGTCCGCGGGTGATCCAGGACGCCGCGTCCTTTCCGCTGAGGTCCCATACTTTGCGGAACGCTTGATTGTGCTTCTCCCGCGCGCGCCGGTCCTCGCTCCATTTCCCTGCCATCGCATCCCAACTCTGCCGCCACGCCGCCCCATCCTTGCCGCGCATCTGCCACCAAACGTTCAACGGACTCGACGGCAGGCAGGCAATCGCGTCGAACTCGATCCGGAATTCCTCGCTCGCAATGCGCGTCTCAAGCGCCCGCGCGGCGCGGATCCATTCAGAGGCCAGCCTCTCGCGCATCTCCTTCTTGATCCCGGCCAGCCGCACCTTGTGGCGGTCCAGGTCCTCGGGGAGATCGATCGGCGCCTGAGTGGGGCGCGCGCCGCCGAACACGCCGAACAGCGCATAGAAGTCGCGCTGGCTGATCGCGTCGAACTTGTGATCGTGGCACCGGGCGCACTGCACAGTGAGGCCCTGAAACGTCTTGGCGAAGACTTCGATCTGGTTGTCGGTCCACTTGACGCGATCCTCCCATGGGTCGACCGGTTGGAACCCGTGCTCGACCATGCGCAGATGCGCCGTGCCCAGAATCGACTCATTGATGCGGTCGCGCTCATTCCGCCGTGGATTCGGCAGCAGGTCACCCGCCAAGTGTTCGCGGATCAACTGGTCGTAGGGGACATCGTTGTTGAACGCGCGGATCAGGTAGTCGCGGTACTGCCAAGCTTCCGGAACGTCGGGATCGCCTTCGCTTCCGTGCGACTCGGTGTAGCGCACCAGGTCCATCCAATGCCGCGCCCAATGTTCGCCGAAGCGGGGCGAGCCCAGCAGGCGCTCCACCTGCTTCGCATACGCGTCAGCGGCGGTGTCGGCTTCGAAGGCCGCGGTCTCCTCCGGCGACGGCGGGAGCCCGGTGAGATCGAACGATACCCGCCGCAGCCAAGTGCCGCGGCTGGCAGGGGGCGCCGGCGAGAGTCCGGCTTTGCCCAGGCGAGCAAGCAGGAAGCGGTCCGGCACTTCCAGCGGCCATTTCGAGTCCACCGTTGGCGGCGGCACAACCTTCACCGGCTGCCACGCCCAATGTTCGCGTTTCCGCTTGGCGAGGTCGAACTGGGGAGCGGCTGGCGCGGCCGCGGCAGCTTCCTCGGGCCAGGGTGCTCCCATGCCAACCCACCGCGCCAGCGCGGCCATTTGTGTTTCGCTCAACCTGCCGCCCGGCGGCATCGACGGCGTGATCTCACCGCGCACGGCACGCATCAGCTTGCTGTTGGCCGGATCCCCCGGCACGATCACTGGACCCGCGTCGCTGCCGTTCTTGATGCCTTGCGCGGAATCGAGCACCAGTCCGGCGAACTTGGTCTTCGTCTTGCTGCTGTGACAGGCATAACACTTCTCAGCCAGCAGGGGACGGATCTCCTTCTCGAAGAACTCGATCTCCTCGGGTTTGGGCGCGGCAACCGCCACCCCGGCGACGATCAAAACCGCAAGGACCTTCACGAGAATAAGCTATCGCAATTTGGCCTTCACGCGCTTACGGCCGGCACCCGTTGACGCGTGCCGCTGTGCCTGTTCATAGGCCGCCCGCGCCTCGGCGGTATGTCCCGCCTTGGACTCCGCGTCGCCCAACAGTTCCCATGCTTCCGCGTTGGCAGGTTGGACGCGCGTGACTTCACGCAGTTCGCGGGCCGCGTCGGCCGCCTTGCCGTCCGCGAGCAGCATCGCGCCGTACTGCACCCGCGCCGCGGCGTAATCAGGCCGCGCCTTCAGGATCGCCGCGTACCCGGCCGCCGCGGCCGCGGGCTGCCCTTGCGCGGCATCGAACTCCGCCAGCGCCAGCCGCGACGCCAGGTGATCGGGTGACTGGCGCAGATTCTCTTCGAGCAGCCGCCGCGCCTCCGCCTCCTGTCCCTTGCGCTTCATCATCAACAGCGCTAGGTTGTGGCGCGCGGGAAGGAAGTCCGGCTTCTTGGCGAGCGCCTGGCGGTAAAGATCCTCAGCTTCGCGGGTCCGGCCGGAATCCGCTTGGAGCGATCCCAGCGCGTTGTAGCCTTCGGGCGCATCCGGCGACCGCGCAATCGCGATCCGGTAAGCGGCTTCGGCATCCTTGCGGCGGTTGAGCCGCTGATAGAGCAGGCCCAGATTGTAGGGCAGGTACGAGTATGCGGGTGCGAGCTTCATGCCGTCCTGATAGGCCCGGATCGCGTTCCCATAATCGCCGGACTCTGAGAGCACCAGCGCCAGGTTGTGCCGTGGATACGCCCAGCGCGGCGCGCGCTTGATCGCATCGCGGAAGGCTGCCGCGGCCAAGTCGAACTTGGCCTGCTCCAGGTAGGCGATTCCCAACGCGTTGAAGGCGTGCGCGCCTTCCGCATCCAGTTGAGCCGACCGCTCGAGCAGGTCCGCTCCCTCTCCGTACTTCTTTTCGAACAGCAGCGCGCGGCCCCGGCAAAACGCCTCGCGCGCGTCTAGCAGCAGCGATTCGGGCGTCAGCTCCCGCGCTGCCGCATAGTAGCTGGCGCCGGATTCGAAATCGCCCTGCTGCTGCGGAATCTGGTCACCGGTCAGGTAGCGCAACAGCACCTGCTGCCCGCGATCCTCCAGGGCTACCCGCAACTGGTTCACCTCGGCCAGATACGCCTCAGGACCCAACGCGGACCGCATCGCCGCAAGTTGATTCCAGGCACTCCCGGATACGCCGCGGCCGAGCCGCCCGCTGGCCACCGCCTCACGGAACCGCCGCACCGGCTCAGGCACGGTCTCGACCGGCGCCGCTGCTTGTGCCGCTCCCGCGAGTTCGACCGGGCGCTGTTGTGAATCATAGAGGATGGGGAAACGGCTCACCTCGATCCCCGCGAGCGCCGCGTTCGACAATGGCACCGTGTTCTCCATCGTGCCGAAGTCGCGCGGATGCTGCTTGTCGTCCGTGCCCTTGGAAACTTGCTCACGCACGAAGTCGATGATTTCGGTGACGTTTACCACCTTGTCGCCATTCTTATCCGCGGCGCCGGTAAGCCCCTTGATCAGCGCGTGGCTGAAGGCTCCGTGTCCGCCGCCGAATTGCGGACCCTCGTAGGAAAACTCCTTCGGTCGGCTCGCCATCAGCCCGAACATCTCACCCTCGGCCTCGGCCAGTTTCTCGACCGAGCTGTTCACGGTGGATGACTTGATCGTGCCGATCACGCCCGACCGGCAGACATCGACGAACGCGATCACACGCTTCACCGCTGTCAGCCGCTCGGCCAGCAGGAACTGCACGTCGGCCATGGGCAGCGCGGTCCCCTTCAGATCCTGCGGGTCGCTGTCATGCGTAATGATGAACGCCTGCCGGTTCGCGGTCTCGACCACTCCATGCGCGGCGAAGAAGACGAGCACGGTGTCGTCCTTCCCCGCCCTGCCCTTGAGCAGCGTCTCGACGGTATTGCGGATCGCCGCGGTGGTCGCCTTTTCATTTGTCAACAGGAACAGGTCCGCGGCCGGAAGCGCGCCTCCGCGCGGACTGGCGAGATGCTTGTGAAGCACCTCTGCATCCGCATGTGCGTACTGGAGCCACTGGTCGTTGGGTAGTTTTTGATATTTGGAGATCCCGACCAGCAACGCCAGCGTCCGGCCCTTCGCTTCTCCGGGCTTCTCTTGTGGAGCCGCCGCCGCGATCGCCTCTTCAAGCTCGAAGATCTTGCCCTTGATCCAGACCGCGTCTTTCCATTCGCCGGCGATGGCGCGGTACTCCTTCAGGGCGTCCACGCGGAGCCCGTACTTTTCGAGGATCCCAGCCCGCCCGGCGCGGTCGTGCAACTCCTGGCCGAGTGGATCAAGCTCCTTGCGCAGAGCTGCATGCTGATCGGCGGGGAGCTTCTTCAACCGGTCCTCGAACGTGTCTTTCGATTCCTCTTCCGGACGGCTGCCGCGGACCATCGTCACGCCGTAGTGCTGTTGGCTCGCGACACTGAAACGCGCCGTCTGCGGCAGGAAGCAGGAAGGCACCGGATTCCGGGCGCCAAGCTTCCCCGCGCGGACCTTGATCTGTTGCGCCTCGAGTAGCGCCTCGCTGTTGGCGTCGAGCGACACTGAGACCTTTTCCGGACAGAACAGGAAAGCCGCCGCCGCTCCGGCAGACTTCACCCGGTCGCCACTGAACAACATCTCGCCAGTCTTGGCGGCCATTGCCAACTCGTTGCCCGCCCGGACTAGCTGCGCGCCGCCAGGGTTCAGCACCAGCCCCACCGGCTGCTCCTTGGGCGCGGCCGCGGAGAGCGCGACGGCGCACGCCAGCAGCACCGCTGGCCGCCTCATGGCACGAGCTCCTTGGCCGTGAAAATCTTCACCGGAACCGCTTTCCCGCGCACTTGGACCTCAGCTACACAGACAGTTTCGATCGCTCCATTCAGCAGCTCATTTGCCGATTCGCTGATCAACATCCGCGTTTTGTGCTCCTTGTTCAGGCTCTCCAGGCGCGAGGCGAGATTCACCGTGTCGCCGAGGGCCGTAAAATCCATCTTATCGGCTGATCCGATCGAGCCGAGCACAACCTCTCCGCTGTTGATGCCCGCGCCGGTCTTGAACTCCCCCAGTGGCTCACGAACCATGTTCAGCGCGGCGCGCGCGGCGCGCACGGCGTGGTTGTCCGCGTGCTTGTCCTCCGCGGAAAAAATCGCCATGATTCCATCACCGATAAACTTGTCGACCATTCCGCCTTCGGCCACGATGTGCGGGACCATTGTCGAAAAGTAATGGTTCAGCTTCTCGACCACCGTGGCCGGATCCTTGGATTCGCACCACGCCGTGAAGCCCCGGATGTCGGTGAACAGAATCGTCACCTGCTGGCGCTTTCCGGTCCGCTGAATCGCACCGGTGGTCATGAGCTCCGTGGTCAGTTTCTCCCCCACGAAGACCGACACGGCCTGCTTGAAGAGGGCGCCAGTCTGTTCGGCGCTCAGCGACCGGAAAAGGAAAACGCCCAATACGCTCAGCGCCGCCGTCATTAACAGTTCGGACGCTGCCATCAGCCATCCCTTGAGGAACAACACCTGAGGAATGACCAGCGTCAGGGCGAACACGCCTCCTCCCGCGATGCCGAGCAAGTTCCCGGTCAAGTGCCGTCCGCAGAGGGCGCAAAGCACTCCGATCGCGGTGAGGACGGTCCACACGGCCCAGGCGGGCATCAATCGCAGATACCGGCCCTCGACCAGTGTGCTGATCGCGTTGGCATGGATCTCGACTCCCGCGGTGTTCGCGCGCAAACCGGGCGACAACGTGTAATAAGGCGTCGCGTGGCGGTCATCGATCGTATCGACTCCCACCAGGACGATCTTGCCCGCAAACCACGACTTGAGTTTCTCCTCGTCCTTGCCCCGGAATGCGGCCACCACCTCGTGCAGCGGCACTCGTGGGAAGGTGCCGGCGGGTCCGGCGTAGTTGATTTGGAACGCGCGGGGAGCCACCACTGGAATCACGCCGCCCTTCCAGTGCAGTTTCCCGTCCTGGTAGGTGATCTCCTGTCCGGCATACACTTCGGCGACCCTTGCCGAAAGGTTCTTCCATGCGGGTCCCGACTTCGCGGGATCGGGCTCCTCCATCACCTCCAGCGTGCGGATGAAGTCGTCCGTATCCGCGCGCAGGGTGGGCACTCCGGCCCGTCCCATCGTGGCCGAGAACATGTTCAACTGGACCGCCCACTGTTCCTGTTTCGCGAGAGTGGATGGCACCGATGCGGTGATCACTGGCATCGTCCCAGCCGTTTCGATCACGGCAGCGGCCAGCTTCTGATCGTACTCCTTGCCCGGGTTCCACTGATCGACCGGAATTAGGAACGTCACGTCGAGCCCAAGTACCTTTGCGCCTCCCGCTGCCGCCCCGCGGATCACGTCCGCGTAGTAGGGATGCCAGAACATCATCGGCTCGGGGAAGGTGTCGAGCGAGGCTTGGTCCATCACCACGAGCATGACGTTCCGGGCGGGAACCGGTCCGCGGAACAGGAAATTCAGGTCCCGCGCTTTATGGTGGATTGGCTCGAATCCCTTTTCGTGCGCCATCCGCACGGTCAGCGCCACCGCAGCCGCGACGATGAGCGCTACGATCGCGCGGTCCCGCCAGCGGTGCTTCATGGCAAACAGGCCTCGAAGCCAGCCGCCGTCACAATGACCGCTCCACCATGTCGTTCACGTCCGTCGAACCATCGCATCATTTCCGGTACGATTGCCCCGCCCTGCTTTTGTCCATCACGTTCTGCGCGCGGACATCGGCTTCCGATACCATTATCGTCGAGCCGGGGCCGCCTCTAACGTGTTTCAATGTTGCCATGCGGGTCCTCTTTACCCTGGCGGCCGTTGGCGCCTGCCTCTCCGCCCAACCACCGGACGGCCAGACCTTGTTTACCACCCATTGCGCCCATTGTCATGGATCCACCGGCGAGGGCGGATCCGGACCCGATTTGACGAGCGTCGCCTGGCAGCGCTCCGTCACCGATGATCATCTCGCGGCTGTGATCGAACGCGGCGTTCCCGGCACCCCAATGCCTGGCTTCAGCGCGATGCTCAACGGCGAAGCGCGCGGAGCTCTGGTCCAGCATCTGCGTAAGCTGTCGTCCTCTGCAATCGTCCCGTTCAACGACCTGCGCGCGCCGGAGATCCGCGTGCCGTACGAACGCCTGGTAAAGCCCGAGGCTGACGATGCGAACTGGCTCCAATATGGCCGCGACTACGGCAACCAGCGGTTCAGTCCGCACAAGCTGATCCATCGCGGCAATGTTGGCCGGCTGGTCCCGGTGTGGAGCTTCCAGACCGGAGTCCCAGATGGACTGCAAGCTACGCCGCTGGTGGTCGACGGCGTGATCTATCTGACCACATCATGGAACCACGTGTTCGCGATCGACGCGCGCACCGGCGCCGAGATCTGGCACTACCGGCGCCGGCTTCCTCAGAAGCTGGCCTATTGCTGTGGACCCGTGAACCGCGGCGTCGCGATCCTGGATGGCACCCTATATCTCGCGACGCTCGACGCACACCTGGTGGCAATCAACGCGCGCGATGGCCGCGTCCGTTGGGATATCGAGATGGGCAAGGTCGAGGATAACCTGAGCGGCACGGCGCCGCCGCTCGCCATCAACGGCAAGGTGATCGCTGGTATCGCGGGCGGCGATTTCCCCGCCCGTTGTTTCATTGACGCCTACGACGCGGCGACCGGCAAGCGCCTCTGGAGATTCCACACGACTCCCGAAGGAGGCGGCGGTTCCTGGAGTGGCGATTCTTGGAAAGTTGGCGGTGGCGCTACCTGGATGAACGGTTCCTACGACCCGGATCTGAATCTCATCTACTGGGGCACCGGCAATCCCTTTCCCGACTTCGACGGCGCCGCCCGCAAGGGTGACAACCTCTACACGGACTCCGTAGTCGCCCTCGACGCCAACACAGGCCGGCTCGCCTGGCACTATCAGTTCACACCAGGCGATGTGTGGGACTACGACGGTGTCAACGAGATGGTCTTCATCAATGACCTGCGGCATCAGGGCCGCCCGGTGAAGGCCCTCGTCCATGCCGACCGCAACGGACACTTCTATGCGCTTGACCGCAAGTCCGGCGGCTTCCTCTATGCGAAACCGTTCGTGCGCGTGACCTGGAACAAGGGGTTCGGCAAGAACGGCCGGCCCATTGTTGATGAAACCAAGATGACGGACTACAAGGGTGTCGAGGTGTGTCCCGGCGCGGCAGGCGGCAAGGAGTGGAACGCGATGGCCTACAGTCCACTCACACGGCTGGTCTACGTCCCTGTGATTGAAAACTGCGCGGTCTTTTCGAACTACGGAGCCGAAGCCAAGGCGCAAGGGCTGCCTCCGGGCCCCAGCGGGTTCCGATACCTGCCCGGCAAGGCGTACGGCAAGGTGATGGCGATCCGCGCGGACTCCGGTGAGCCCGCCTGGGAGCAGCGCACGCGCACACCCATGGGCAGCGGGATGCTCGCCACCGCGGGACAGCTCGTGTTCACGGGCGACGCCGAGGGCAACTTCATCGCGCACGACGCCGAGTCGGGCAAGAAGCTGTGGTCCTACCAAACCGGATCGGGAATCCGCGCGGCCCCTGTGTCGTTCCGCGTGGACGGCAAACAGTACATTGCCATCGCGACCGGAATGTCCGGCGCAGTGCGTGGATTCACCGGCCCGGGTGCACCATGGATGCGCGACTACCGGAGCGGCGGGACGCTCTACGTTTTCGGCCTGTTCGAAAAGTAGTTATTCCGCGCGCTCGATCCGCAACGGCGAGGGACCTTCCCATCGCACCCGCTTGCAGGCCTGCGCGAACGCGGTCCAATCGCGTTTCCAGTCACCCGGAACCCGTGCGAACAGCGCCGCGTGCGTGGGAATCCCCTCGTGTCCGCGCAATACGACGCCGCGTCCATACGCGAAACAGATCTCGCCGATCGTGCGGGGACCCGTGATCGAATTCCCGCCCGTTTCGAAGAAGTACAGCAGCTCGCCCGGCAACGGCAACTGCGTCATGTTCTCGCGCGGGACCTGCTGTCCGCCCTCAAGCAGCACGAACACCTCAGCGCCCGAATACTGGCCGTGCAGCGGCTTCAGTTCGAGCGGCAGCAGGCTCCAGACGTATTCACAGGTCTGCGGCGCTTCCTGGTCCAGCAGATCGAGCGTCACCGATTCCCCGGTCGCAACGAACGTCATCCGAATCCGCCGCTGGTTCATGGCCGCACCGGCCCCGTGGTGTCCCACCACTTTCCACCATTAGTTGTCTTGAGCACTCCGCCCACGCCTCCATAATAAAGTGTCGCCGGATTGGTGCGCCCGTCAAAGACGAGCGTCCAGCTCATATTGGACCATGCGAGTCCCGCGCGATGCCAGGTCCCGGCGCTGTCCGTTGAACGGAACACTCCGGCGCGCGTCCCCACGTAGACATGTGACGGTTGATGCGGATCGATGGCCATCGAAGTCAAATGCTCCGTCAGCGGCTGATCGGACTTGCGCCACGTCGCGCCGCCGTCAGTGGACCGGAACACGCCGCGCGGATTGGTGGCCGCGTAGAGGATCTGGCTGTTGGTGGGATCGATCGCGAGTGCCGTCACGTCGACATCGTAGACGCCTTCCGGGTTCGCCTTCCAGCTCGCACCGCCGTCGTTGGACTTGTAGACTCCATGCCAGGTGCCTGCGTAGAGCACGCCCCGCCCCCTTGGATCCGCCACCAGCGCGCGGACCGTCTTGTCGATCAGACCGTGGTTCACTTCCTCCCAATGGAGGCCGCCGTCACGCGACCGGAACACACCGCCGCCATCCGTCCCCACGTACACCGCGCCACCCGACGCGGCAATCGCGCGGACCTTGGGTTCACTGAGCGTGCCCGTGGATTTCCACGTGCGGCCGCCATCCGCGGAGCGGTATACGCCGGACTCGTGCGTACCCGCGTAGATAACGTCCGGCGACAGCGTGTCGACCAGCAGCGCGCGTGGCGACAGGCTTTCGAGCCCCACCGCGGGCCAGTTGTCGAGTCCGCCCTTGACGGTCTTGCAAAGGCCCTTCGCCGCGCCCGCGAAGATCACGAGCGGATCCCGTGGATGAAGCGCGATGGCCTGTGTCTCGCCGCCGCCCGGAGACCCCATTTGCGCCAACAGGGGAAGCGCAACGGCCCACGCCGCGCGCCTCACTCCAGCACCTTCGGCCAGGCGTAGCTGGGGCGGTTCGCATACCGCTTCATCGATACCGTGAGCTTCGCTCCCGCGCCAGGCTCCAGCCGGACTTCGAACCACGCCGCGTTCACGCCCACCGCGCCAGCCTTCAGGATCTGATGTTCGCCATACGCTCCACCCTGCACGATCATCCGGCGCGCTTCAAAGAGATTCGTGTTCACCAGTTCGACGTCCACTGCATCCCGCTCGATCCGGGTGATCAGCGCCGCGACGCCCTCGGGCAATCCGGCACGCTTGCGGTCCGCGTCGAAATAGCGCAACGAGCAATGGAGCATCTCGCCGCGCACATCGATCGGCACGGAGCCCACGGTCAACCGCAGCAGCGCGTCGGTGGCCAATGGCTGCGCGTCGGACCACTTGGAGTCGACCCATGTCTCCGGGTCGCCGTGCTCGTTGAGGATGTGGTGCATCTTCTCCTGCACGAATCCCAGGTCGCGCGTCAGCGCCCGCACCGGATAGTCAGGCCGCTTGCCACTCAGGAACTCCATCCATTCGAAGTCCTGCTCAGGACCCGAATAACGGCCGCCACGCTCGCCGATGATCCGCTCGATCTCGCGCCACTCGCGATGATCGAATGTGTGGAGCCACATCCGGATGTAGGGATATCCGGGTTCGGGCGCCCAGGAGTTCCAGCCGCGCTGGTCATACCGCTGCGGAACGTGAAGGGCCCGGCCTTCGGCGCGTCCCTGCTTGCGGACCAGCTCCACCTGGCTCCGTGGCAGGTCGAACCACTTCGCCTCACCCGTGAGAAGCTGCGCCACTTTCGCCGCCGTGATTTCGGCGCGGATGACGTCGATCCCTCCGCGCGGCCAGCGCCAGCCGTAGTAGCCACCCCACCAGTTCCCATTCATGTTCTCGCCCACGCGGCCCGACAGCCCGACATTGTCCGGCGTGATTCCGTTGTTGGCGCGCGTGCGCTCTTCCCAGCCTTCGATGTAGCGCGTGACCCACCGTTTGTACTGGCCGCCGCCGGTGTACAGGTACGCGTCGGCGATGAGCGGAGTGGCGGTGAGGTTGATAGGCACGTCGCCCTTCGCCATCCGGTCGCTCATGGTCTTGACGATCACGGCGAACTGCTCGTCGTTGATCCAGCCAGCGGACTTGGTGACTCCGGGGATGTCGTCATATGGCAGGTGGTAGTAGGTGAGATTGCCGTTGGTCGGGATCCAGTCGCGCGTGGTCCACTCCATCTTTGGACCCCGGCTGCCGTTCATTACCGCGCGCATGATGTTGCGCTCCGGATCGTAGTTCGGCGACTCGGGATCCTCGCCGGTGAACATCCGCGCGAACTTCTCCGATCGCGCGCGGAACTTGGCGTCGCGCGGATTCGCGAGTCCCAGCGTGTAGAACGACGTGTAGCCCTCGCCGTGGTGCATCCAGTCCCAGTTGGAATCGAACTCGCGGTAGATATTGCCGTACCGCGTGAACATGCGCGTGATTCCTTCCCACACCCAGCGGTGCCTCGTATCGAGCTGGGGATCGCCGCCCAGCACGTAGACCATCGACAAGTGCCGGAATCCTTCGTAGGAGTCGTCGGAGGAGTTCATCCCGCCTTCGTAGCGCTCCTTCCATCGAAGCGTTCCGTCCGGATTCGTGTACGTGGCGACGAATTTTTCGCCCGCGCGATTGAGTACCGTCAACAGATGCCGCTCGAGCACCGCCCATGCTGGAGCTGGCCGCGGCTCAGTGATGTGGACCGTCGTGGCGAGCGCGGGCGCCGCCGCCAACCAGAGAAGTCTACTTCTTGCCATACCAGGCCCGATCCCACGGGAACGCGAAGGTCGGACGGCTCGCGTACCGCGCCATCGCGAACTCGACCTTCGCGCCAGACCCCGGCTCCAGCCGCACGGTCACCACCGAATCGTTGACCGGCGTCGTCTTGCCACCGGCAGTCACGCTGTCGAAGCGATGCTCGCCGTAGCCACCCGCTTGCACCACGACCGTGCGCGGCTCAATCGGATTCGTATTCACCAGCGTGACCGTCGCTGAGGCCGCGCCGAGCTTTTCCACCAGCGCACCCACATCGGCTGGCACGCCAGCGCGGCGCTTCACCGGATCGAAGTAGCGGAACCGGCTGTGCAGGACCCAGATGCGTCCACGCGAGAAGTAGCCGCCCAGCATGAGGTTGGTGAGTCCGTTGGTGGTGGCGGGGTTGAAGTCGAGCAGGTAGTCAGCCAGGCGCGTATCAGCGGAGGTCTCATCCTCTCGCATCATTTGCATCTTGTGCTGGATCCGCTGAAGGTCGGCCTGCAGCGCCTTCTCCGGGAAATCCGGCGCCTTGCCTTCGAGATACCCGAGCCACGCCGATGTCCGGTCGGACTCCGCATATCCGTCGCCGCCACCTCGTCCAATGGCTGCACTGGCCGGAATGTACTCCATGTCTTTGCGGTCCATGGACCACAGATAAAGCTCCATCAGCCGGTCCGTGTGCAACCGGTTGGTCCAGTGATACCAGCTTGGCGGACCGTTGTGCTTGTATCCGCGCGGATCCCCGTACATCTGCGGAATCTGCATCCGGCCGTTCACTTCTTTCTTCTGCGCGTAGACCAGCGCCATCTGCTTCCGCATGACATTGATGAATGCCGGATCACCGCTTGCCAGCAGCGCGTTGCCGAATCCCGGGAACGTGCCGTCGGTGAAGTAGCCGCGGTGCGCGGTCTCGCCCAGCTCGCCGTCGAAGATGGTGAAGTTCCATCCGTACGTGCCCTTCCACCACTGTCCGTTGTACTCGCCGCCGATCTTGCCGTTGAGCCCGACGTTGCTGGGGATCATGCCGCCGGTCTCCTCCGATCGCTGCTTCCACGCGGTCATGTAGTCGATCACCCATTTCCGGTACTTCTCGTCGCCCGTGAGCATGTAGGCGTTCAAGCCCAGGATCGTCGCTGCCGGATTCAGAAAGTTGTCGCCCACGCTGTCCAGGTACTCGTCGCAGTGCGACAACATCTTCTTGTAGTTGGCCTCGAGATCGAGCATCTTGCCCCTTCCCGCCGGATTGTGAAGCAGGTGGAAGATGCCAGGCACGGGATCGCCGACCCAATCATAGGTGGTCGCTTTGCGCAGCATAGGACCCTTGCTGCCGGTCCAAATGCTCTTGATCACCTTGTTTACCGGATCGTAGTTGGGCGCGTCAGGATCCTCACCCATGTACATCGCGGCGAACCGCTTCATGCGCTCGCGGTAGAGGTCGTTGTTGGGATCCGACAGCCCTTGCAACAGAAACGCGCGCATCCCTTCGGCGGTGTGGAACCAGTCGGACTGGGTGATGAACTCGCGGTGGTAGGATCCGTTCTTGGCGAGCTCGGTGAGTTTCGTCCGAATCTCGTTGTACTGCTTGATGTGCCCTTCCTGTCCGAGTTTGAACAGCTCCAGCACGCGGTCCGACGCGCCCAGCGCATGGAGCAGCGTCCAGTTCCAATAGGTCTCGATCGCGTCGTCCGGACCGTCGAGCGTGCCCCAGCGCGGCGTGTGCGCCAGGTATCCTCGCTCGTCGATGTACTTGGCTGCGAATCGTTCCACGGCGGCCGAGTTGTGGCGCAACAACTGCTGTTCAAGCAGCGCCCAAGCGGGTGCTGGCATGGGCGTCTTGATGTGGAGCAGCGGTTCAGCGGCGCACAGGGCAGCGGCGGAAACCATCGCGAGGACGAGGTGACGCATGGACTTCACGATATCACGCTGGCCTTGGAATCGCCCCAGCCGCGCTCCGGGAATGGAAGGCGTTGAGCGGGCGGCAATCCGGACAGCAGGGAGGACCGCAGACAGGCGTCGCAGCGGGCGTAGCCGAGGTTGACCAGACGCTCGCGGACGGGCTCGTCGAGCGGGCGAAGCCGGGATTGAATCTGCGTGAGCGCCGTGAGCTGCCCTTCTTCGATTATTGGCAGGTTCTCCGGCCACTCCTCGCCGGTTGGACACAGCCTCCAGTAGGCCCCCGGCCTTGATCCGGATTCAATGGCGCCGATCGCCTGGCTGCGGCGTAGCTTGAGCAACTGGTCCGAGTACAGCTCGATGATGTACTGCATCTGCTTAAGGGCCTCCGCGATCCCACCGGACTCCGCCGCTCCGGGCTCCGCGTCGATGCTCGCATCGCTCACCAGGATGGGATTCGACTGCCTCCACACGGCGTCAACCGCCAGATAGTCCAGTAGCGCCCCATCGACCAGCGTCAGCTTCTCTGTGTATGGGGGACAGTGCAAGTCCGCGGTACTCGATTTCTTCCAGGACGCGGGGTTCGTTTTTACGGTGCAAGGACCGAGTAGGGGAGGCACCGCGAGCGACGCGGCCACAGCTTGTGATAGACGCCAATCCGGGTCCGGAATGGTGCCGATCCGGGCGTCCGTGATGCGGTTGCTCCACATGCGAACCTGGCTGCGCGTCTGAAGGTTTGCGGCGGAGAACAGCACGGCCGGAGTTGGCGGCAAGTCGCGCAGGCGCATATCCTTGAATAGTTCCCAGCGCAGCGGATCCTCGACGGACTCACGGGACGCGCCGAGAATGAGCCGGACTCCCAATGTGATGCCGCTGCTTTCCAAAGTCGTACCAGCCAGTTTGAGCAGTGGCTTGGCAACTTGGTCCCAGAAATTCCGGGCTGAGCCATCCACACCGAACTTGAGCTGGTTCCAGTTCATCGCCAGCACGCCGGCAACGATCGCCCCCGCGGATGTAGACGAGACCGCCGACAGCTTCTTCAAGAGTCCCGCCTCGTTCAGCCTCACCAGCGCACCCACGTGGAACAGCATCGCCCGGTACCCGCCAGCCGACAGGCACAAGGTGTAGCCGGCCGGTAGTGCCTCCGCCGCGTCATCGGTGACGGCCGCCGGCACTCTCTTTTGCCGCGACTTCCATTCCCGCAGCACCAGCCCGAGCGCATCGTGTCCCAGGCCAAGGCACGGCACCAATTCTCCGGTTTCCTTGTCCAACACCTCCACTTCCCGCAGAATGCCGTCAGCGGTCAGGGACGCCAACGCATCCCAGTTCAACATCGAGCCCTTCAGCCACGACTTGAACTCGGCCACGGGTCTAAGATCCGTTGTCACGGTTCCGTCTGGCTGCTCCCGCACGAGATTGAACATCGCGTTCTTCCATCGGGCGACCTCGATCGCGGCCGCCGCGGGGATCAATTGCTGTGCGCCCGTGCAGCGGTCAAAGGCGTCGTTCAAGAACTGCGCAATCGCCCCGGTGATCCCTCCCACCGCGCGGTAATCCCCGGTTGTGATCTCCCGTGGCGACTCCTTGACCCGATCCCACAGCGTGCCGCAGACGATCTGAAGAGCGGGCAAACGGCCGCCCACAAGACTCGCCCCCGCGAGATCCGCGGCGATGTCGTTGGCCAAGCCGGGGGCATAGCTGAACCGGTAGACGCCGAACGGCGCCGGCATGCCGCCCACCGGCTCTCGAAGCGTCGGCCTCTCGATCGCCTCAAGAATTTGGCTCTCGTTCAACTCGTCGAGCAGGAACTCGGTGATTCCCACGCGGGTGGTCCGCCGCATCCGCGCCACGAACCGTCCGAGGAACTCCGTCCGCAACGCGATGATCAGCTTGAAATCCAACTGGGCCCGCAGGTAAGAAGCAAGGAACTCGAAGAACTGCTTCCGGACCTGATCACCGGAAGGCGTTGGATCCACCGTCAGCACTTCCTCGCCCTGATCCACCACGAGGATCGGAGCCGACGGCGAGCTCCGGCTCAGTTTGCGCAACGTGTCCATGAGCTTCGCGGGATTGGATGCGCAGGCCCGGCGGAACTCCGCGTTGTCCAGCTCCTCCGGCACCGCCCCTTCCAGCTTCGTCTCGCGGATGCCGCTCGGATGGAAGGTCTTGATTCCGGTGCGCGACATCTCGAACACGCCGTCCGCCAGCATCCCGATGGGCGTTGCCGTCGACCTGACGAACACGGTCAACTGGGCGCCGGCTTCCTTCATGTGCTGAATCAGTCCGGCGCGAAGAAACGAGGACTTGCCACACGCCGATGCCCCATGGAGCAGTAGAAGCTTGGTCCGGTCATCATCGAGGAGCGCAGCGCATTCTTCGACGTCGCCTTCCCGGCCCGCGAGCAGCGGCTCGTCCTCCTCGCGGTAGTAGCTGAGCATGCGATAAGGAGAATCAGGCCACTTCTTCATGCGTCACCTCAGATCTTCCCGGTCCCCGGGTTGGCGATCAGGTCGGTGTCGTTCATGGGGAGCGACATCCCGGCCACCGGCATCCGGAAATCCGGATGCGCGTACACACTGAAGAGCAAGGACAGCGGAAGGTGCCGCCGGACCATCACGGCCATCGCCTCGCCCAATGTCTCACCGGTCGAGAACATCCGGTGGATCAGCCGCAGCGCGAACCGGAGCGCAAACACGTCGGGGACTTTCGTCTCGGTGCCGACGAAACCGCAGAATCCACCAGAGTTTGCCGAACTCAGGAACCCGCCCCTGTTGGATGGCCCCGCTGTTGAGCATCCATAAAGCAACATCAGGCAACCGCTCTGTCCTCTCGGCCGGCTGGAGCTGTCAAGGACGAGAAGGAGATCGGTGAACGTGAGCGGGTCGTCGTCGTCGGTCGCCAGTTCGTTGGCGTTCGCGTGGCAGTAGAAATACAACATGCCCGCGCTTGCTCCTTTTTCGGCCCATATACCCTCGAGTGACTCGCGGGTGGACACCGCTCCGCCGTACTGTTTCTCGATCCAATCCAGGAAGGCGCGCTCGTCGCCGTCCAGTCCGGCCACAGCCTTCTTGAACGGCGCGGTCTGAGTCACCCGGAGCAGCGACAGGTTCGCCGCCCCGCTCCCGATCACGTTCGGCTTCATGCGCTCGTGCAGTGTTGCGGACTGGCGCAGCAATCCCCAGAACGGTTCGCAAGCGCTCGCCGAGAAGCTCTCAGGAACCTCCTTGGCCACGCCTGGATAAATCAGTCCCCACGGCACGCTTACCCCCGGTGGCAACCGGAATCGAAACCGGCATTCAGGCTTCGCCGCATAGTAGTCGCGGACCTCCGCGGGGTCCTGTTCGCCCGACTCCCTCAGGAACAGCGCGCGGTGCAACATGCTGCCCTCTCTCGCCAATTGCCGCAGTGTCCCGCCGTCGCCAGCGGACGCGCCTTTCAGGGCCTGGTCCACCATGCTGTCGAGTGCGGACCGGACCTTCTTGGCGCAGTCCTCTACCAGCGCCCGGTTGATGAGGTATGCGCCCCACGGCGCTTCCGGGTCGTTCCAGACCACCTTCAGTTGGTTGTCCTCCGGTGTTGTAATGTCCACGCGGACAGTGGTCACCGGAATCGCTCCTGCCAGGTCTCAAGCGCCGCCACGCCAGTCTCGCGGACCGCTTTGACATACAGCAGCCGGAATGGAAAGCGCTCATACGACTTCTCTTTGAGCAAACTCCACGGCCGCGTCTTTTCCTCCTCCGCGAACTTGTAGTACCGCGTCCACGACCCCGTATTGAAATAGCTCTGCGCGCCCGGCCGGTCCACCGGTTCGTGTGTGTGCCCCATCACCACGGTGCGCGCCGAGGTGATTGTGGCCGCGTACTTCGCCAGGTCCTCGGTCTCATTCGCGCTGAACCCTGCCTTCAGCGCGAGTGTCCCCTCCTCGGCGCCCAGCAGCGATTCGTTGCCCTCCCCCAGCCCGGCCAGGATGTCGATCCGGTCCGCGAGATGTACCTGGAGCCGTTCCAGCTCCTCCGGATCCTTGAACAACATCCCAAGCGGCAGATCCGTTTCAAAGCCCGATTCTCGCAGCCGGGCGGCGAGCGCCTTCCGGTCAGCCGGGAGCGCGGACTCATACCATGCCCCCAATGCGTGGCCGGCGCCTTCCTCGGAATCTCTGCTCAACACGTCCTTCCGGTGATACAGCCCAAGCTCCGCGAGATACCGTAGCGCCGACCCGATCGCCAGGATCGCCCGCGGCTCGAGCGCTGTAGCCCCGAAGATCGTGATGAAACGCGAGAACGGCTTCACGTTGTCGATGAACGGATAGTAGGCGTCCAGTCCGTTCATGAACTTGATCAGGAACCGTGTGCCCGTGCATTCATACAACCGGTCCTCGCCGAGCCTCGACCGCAGAATCGGCGGCGCCTCAGGCGACCAGCGCTCCTCACCCCGCGCCTCGAATCTGTTCAACGGATCCGCCTGGTGCCCGTGTTCGATCCACAGCCACGGATACCCATCGGCAACGTAGTGGCGCTCCAAGTGGAAGCGGCATCGCGGCGGTGGACCCACCAGCTCCGCGAAATCCCCACGCACCTTCTCCCAAAAGAAGTCCGCGTCGTGGTTGCCCGGCAGGATCGTGATCCGGTGATCCGGGCGTGCATCGAGGAACCGGCGAAGCACCGCGAACACCTCCGGATGCGCCGCCGCGATGGCTGCCAGCTTGTCGCGCGACTTGCGCTGGGTGTAGCACAGTGGAACTCCGTCTTCAGTGTGGTCCTCCAGGTTCGCGCCGGACCACGGCGTGGCTTGCACGAAATCGAGGAAGTCGCCGTTGATCACCAGCTCCACTGCATGCGGCTGCGCCGCCAGCGATTCAACGAAAGCCACCCAGTGGCCCTCCAGCTCCTGATCGAAGTCGTCCAGCTTTCCTTCGCTGATATGGTGGTCGCTGACGACAACGAGTTCCGCTGCGGGGTCCATCTGACTATTTATACCCGCCGCAGCGCACTGATGGGGACGTAGAACTTGCGATATACGCGTCCGTCGGTGTAGCGGATACCATTCGGATCGTCCACCAGCACCGTCGCGCGCCGTGTGATCCGGTTCACGCGGCCGCGGAAAGTCCGGCCCTCGAAAGTGAACTCCACCATCTCCCCGTTCCGTATCCCCACGGCGGCCGCCCGCTCATGCTGGGTGACCAGGTTGTGCGTGTGTTCCTGGTGGCCGAAGATTCTGGATGCGATCGTCTGGAAGCGCGGATGCGCGCACTTGGAGTGTTCCCAGCAGGCGAGTTCTACCCAGTGGATCAACTCGTGCTCGAAGATCCGCTGCAGCGCCTCGGTCCGGTCATCAACTGCCAGCCCCGCCACCGTCACTTCGCGGTCCATCTCGCCCGCGCGGAACGTCTGGAACAGCAGCATCGTCGACACCGTGATCTCGAAGTGCGTCTTTCCCGCTGGGCCGCGTGACCGCATTGTCATGCCGCCGGATCTGCTCATCCGGTTCGACAGCCGGAACTCGAGGATATCGCCCGCGAGCGCGGCGCGGCACAGCCCGCCGAAGAAGCACTGGTCGTAGGCGTCGAACAAGTACATCAGGTCGCCCGTGTGAATCTGGCTGAAATTCGGCACGCGGACATACCGTGACCGTTCCAGGATGCCCCGGTAGATCTCCGATTGCAGGTCCTCGATGACGGGCTGATTGAGTCTGGTGGCGAGCGCGAACTCCGCCAATCTGGCTGCTGGCGGCGAGCAGCCTTTCCGCAGTTCCTCCATGCGCAGAATCCATTCTATCCCGGATTCCGCGATAATCCCATTAGTGACATCGAAGGACCATTTCAACCAGCAGGCCACTCACTACGACCAGCAATGGAACTCGTGGAGCGAAGAATCCCTGCGCTGGATGCTCGATCATTCCGCCGCCGGGCCTGCCGACAGGGTCCTTGATGCTGGCACCGGAGCAGGCTTCACCGCGCTCGCCTTTGCCACTCGCGCCGCCCACGTCACCGGAGTGGACGTCTCGGAAGGCATGCTCGCCGAGGCCACGCGCAACGCTGGCGGACGCGCGAATGTCGATTTCAGAGTCGCACCCGCCGAGTCCCTTCCCTTCCCGGATGGTGCGTTCGATTTGGTGACGTGCCGCATGGCCGCGCATCACTTCGACTCGGTGCCCGCGTTTCTGTGCGAGTCGCGGCGCGTCCTGGCGCCTGGCGGCCGGCTGGTGATCGCCGACACCACGGTGCCTGATGACGATCCCGAAACCGATGCCTGGCAGAACCGTGTCGAGGCCTTGCGCGACAGTTCGCACCGCCGGAATTACACCCCCGGCGAGTGGACCCGGATGGCGGCCGGCGCGGGATTCAAGGTGGACACGGTGGACAGCACCACCGGCGGCGTTCCGATCACTTTGAACGCCTGGCTGATCAAGGGCGGATGCTCGAAGGAAGCGGAGATGGAGGTGCGCGCGCTATTCGCCTCGGCAAGTGAACGGATCCGCCGCCTGCTCGCGATCCAGCAACTGGAGGGCGGAGACACCGCGTTCCGCTGGATGCGGGTCTGCCTGGCCGCGAAGTAGCGGTCTCCGCGCCGGAATCCGAATCGCCGCGGCTGCATCTAACGGTGCATGAAGCAAGTCGAATTGATCAAGAAGTCCGGTGGCCGGCATTGGGTCGGCGACGGATTTCCCGTGTATTCCATCTTTTCCTACGACGGATTGGGCAAGCAGTTGAGTCCGTTCCTGTTGTTTGACTACGCCCCGCCCACCGAGTTCACGCCTGCCAGCCACCCGCGTGGCGTCGGAACCCATCCCCACCGCGGATTCGAGACCGTGACCATCGTTTATCAGGGCGAGCTGGAGCACCGCGATTCTTCTGGTGGCGGAGGCAGGATCGGGCCGGGTGATGTTCAGTGGATGACCGCCGCGTCAGGGCTCGTGCACCAGGAATTTCACTCCCAGGAGTTCACGCGCACCGGCGGCACGTTCCAGGTGATCCAGCTTTGGGTGAACCTGCCCGCCCGCTTCAAGTCCGCGCCGCCCGGATATCAGACGCTGATGCGGGATCAGATCCCGGTGGTCGACCACGAGGCCGCACGGGTCCGCGTGATTGCGGGCGCGCTGAACGGGACACAGGGTCCGGCGAGGACATTCACTCCGGTGAACCTATGGGACGTACGGCTGTCCGCCGGATCTCCTGCCACGCTTCCGCTTCCAGAGAACTACACCACGGCGATAGTTGTAATCGACGGCGAAGTGAAGATCAATGGAGACCAGAAAGCCAACCCGCTCGACCTCGTGGTCTTCTCGCGGCAAGGCGATTCCGTGCGCATCGAGTCGGCTGAAGGCGCATCGCTGTTGATCCTGAACGGCGAGCCGATCGATGAGCCGATGGTTGGATACGGTCCGTTTGTGATGAACACGCAGGCCGAGATCGCGCAGGCGTATCAGGACTACCAGGCGGGGCGGATGGGCACGATCAGTGCGTGAACGGCGGAACGGCCCGATCCCGAACCTTGACGCCTACTTCAACCGCCGGATCGCGTCTGTCGTCTCCGTCTGCCGCACGATCGCCCGCAGCTTCTCAGGGTCGCCCTCCGCGTTCTGCCGTGCCGCCGCCTCCTGGTACCGCTCGCGATTGCCGGCCACGTCCAGCGGCGTCTCGCCCATCGAGTTCTTTGCATCGAGCCGCAGACCCAGCGAATGGAGATACTCGATCATTGGAATCGATCCATCGAGCGCCGCAAAGTGGAGCAGCGTCTGATCCTGCCTCGGCAGCGTAATCGACTCCACCGGATCCGGAACCTTGTCCTGTGGGCTGTACCGCCGGTGCACGTCGCCGCCCCGCGCCACCAGCTCCTTCAACACCGCGAGATCGCCGGCAAGCACCGCCACTGACACGGCGGAGTGTCCGTCCTTACGCAGCCTCTCCGGATCGCCGCCCTTCTCCGCGAGCATCTTCGCCAACGCGGCACTGTTCGAACTGGCTGCGATGTGCAAAGGCGTCGACCCCGGTGGCGCGGGATTGATCCGCACGTCGCCCGGCGGCCCCGCGGTCGGATAAATGGCCGGACGGTTCGGATCCGCGCCCGCTTCCAACAGACGCCGGACCACCGCCAGCGACGCGTCCAGGTCCAGTCCGGGATCCGCGTTGCCCGCGCCGAGATTCAGCACCGCGGCCGAATTCCCGTAAGCCCCGCGCCGGCGTCCCGAGGCGCTTCTCGCTGCCTTCGCAACGGCCAGAGCCGCCCCATGCAGAGGCGTGTACCCGGCGCCATCAGACACGTTCACCGCCGCGCCGCGATCCAACAGGAACCCGGCCATCGCCAGATCCGGGCGGAACCGCTGCGAGCTGCCCGCCACCGCCGGAGCGCCGCGTCCCGGCACGAACACGCTCTCCGGAGCGTCCCACTTGTACAGCGCGGCAAGCAGCGGCGTCGTCCCGTCGGCGGACTTCGAGTTCACGTCCAGTCCCGCCTCCACCAGCATCCGCGCCGATTCCACTTCATTCCGCTGGACCGCGAAGAACAGCGCGTTCAGCCCGCCCTTGCGCGTCATGTACTCGCCGTCGGTGTTCCACGGGATTCCCGTTCGCCCGAGCGTCACCGTCGTCGGCGCGTAGATCACGTACTTCACGTCCCACGACTTGGTCATCGCCCGGACATCGGCGCCGCGGCCCAACAGCAGGCGCACCGCTTCCGGACGCCCCGCGGCCCACATCAGCGCCGTCTGTCCGAACTTCGTCTCGCGTGCATTGACGTCCGCGCCGCGGCCGAGCAGCAGCTTCATCACCTCCACCTGGCCCAGCCGCGCCGCTGTCATCAGCGGGGTCTCGCCGTTCTCACGCGCCGCATTGGGATTCGCTCGATGATCCAGCAGCAGCCGCACCATCCCGGGACAGCCATTGGTGATCGCCAACGCCAGCGGACCGATATCCAGCCCGTTGGCGAGATCCGGATTCGCACCCGCCTTCAACAGCCGTTCCGCGATCCGGGTGTTGCACCGCATCGCCGACCACCCGAGCGCCGTCGTGCCGTCTTCGTCCCGCGCATCCACATCGGCCTTCGCCGCCAGCAGCGCCTCCACCGCGGACTCGTGATCATCGCGCGCCGCCCCGGGCAACGTGCCCGCGCTGTACGCCAGTCCGGCCACGCTCAACCACACCAGCAGAATCCGCGCTGCCACGGAACTACACCTCCAGCCGGTTCAGCTTGCCCGTGCTGTCGCCCAGCTTCTCTGTCGGCACCCCGGCCTTATCAAGCATCGTCAGGTACAAATTCGTCAACGGAGTGGTGTCGCCCGGGAACCGCAGGTAGCGGCCCCCAACGATCCGTCCCGCCGCGCCCCCCGCGACAATGATCGGAAGGTCGCGCTGGCTGTGCGATGTCGGCACGCTCAAGTCGCTCCCGTACAGGATCAGCGAGTGATCGAGCAGCGATCCCGCGCCTTCTTTGAGCGCGTCGAGCTTCGACAGGAAGTAGGCGAACAGGCGCGACTGGTCCAAGTTGATCTTCGCCAGCGCGTCGAGCTTCTCGCGCTCGAAATTGTGGTGCGAGATCTCGTGGTGCCCCATCGTGATCCCCAGGTGCGGGAAGTTGATTGATGTCGCCTCGCGCGCGTACATGAACGTCCAGACCCGTGTGAGGTCCGCCTGCACCGCCAACGTTTGCAGGTCGAACATCAGCTTCACGTGCTCCGGCCAGGTGTCTGGCGCACCCGAAGGACGCTCGATTGCCGGCAGCCCTGCCGGCCGCTTCCGCGAGGCGACCTCAATCCGCCGCTCCACGTCGCGAATCGATTCGACGTATTCGTCCAGCTTCCGCCGGTCAGCCGGGCCGAGCTGGCGCCTCAGTTCGGCGATCCGCTCGGTCACCGCGTCGAGGCTCGACCGGTCGGACTGGTCGCGCGCGGCTGATGCCACCGGATCGATCCGCCCGCCTTCACCGAACAGACGCTCAAACACGCGCCGAGGATTATGTTCGAACGGCAGTGGGACCGTGGCGCTCTTGAACACCGGTCCCACGTGGTTCGCATTGACGTTGGTCTTCTCGGTACCCAGCTCAAGCGAGGCGAACTGCGTCTCCTTGCCGAGCGCCCGCGCGGCCACCTGGTCCACCGAGATCCCCACGTGGACCTTGCCCTTGGTGGGCTCGACCCCTGTCATGAACGAAGCCAGCGCGCGGTCGTGGAATCCCGCCTTGGTCCGGTCCGGATCCGACGACAGTCCGCTGATCACGACGAACTTCGACCGGTGCGCGGCCAACGGCTCCAGCGCCGGACTCAACTTGTACTCCGCGCCCTCGCCTGATGGACGCCAGCGGTCCTGGTCCACGCCCAACGGGTAGAACACGAATCCCAACCTGCGCACGGGCGCGGCCGCCGTGGTGCGCTCCGCGCGCAATGCCGGTATCATCGCGTCGAGCAGCGGAAGGGCGAAGCTCACCCCCGCGCCCCGAAGGAAAGTCCGGCGGTGCAGATGCTTTTGCGTAACGATCATAGGCACTCCACGATGGCGGTCACCAGGTCCTGGAAACGGTACCGCCCGGCTTCTGTCTTTCGCATGATCTCACGAACCGTGGGCTGATCGCGCGGATCGAGCTCGCGCCCCAGCGCGTAAGTCAGCAGGCGCTCGACGGCCGCATGCACGAACTCATCGCCGCGATCAAGCAGCACCTGTTTCAACCCCGCTGGACCCGTGAACGCAGCGCCGCCCGGCAGAGTCCCTGATGAGTCGATCGGCGCGTCTCCGTCCCGCGTCCGCCAGCGTCCGATCGCGTCGAAATTCTCGAGCGCAAATCCCAGCGGGTCGATGCGCGCGTGGCACCCCGCGCACGCAGGATTCGCCCGGTGCCGCTCCACCATTTCGCGCGCCGTCGCCTTGCGTCCCTGCGCCGGACTCTCATCGAGCGCCGGAACGTTGGCGGGCGGCGGCGGTGGCGGCGAGTTGAGCAGATTGTCAAGGATCCACTTGCCGCGCAGCACCGGCGAGGTCTTGGTGGTGTGGGAGGTGAGCACCAGGATACTGCCGTGCGTCAGCAGTCCGCCGCGCTGCCGGGCCGGCTCGCCCTCGAGCGCGACGCGGCGGAATCCGGGTCCCATCACGCCGGGGATCCCATAATGCCGCGCCAGCCGCTCGTCGAGGAACGTGTAGCCCGCGCCGACCAGGTCCAGCACGCTGCGGTTTTCGCGAATCACGCTTCCCACGAAAAGCCGCGTTTCTGTTTCGAACGCCGCGGCCAGTCCCGCGTCGAACTCCGGGAACAGCATCTTGTCCGGTTCGGCACTCCGCAACGCGCCCAGCCCCAGCCACTGGCTGGCGAAATTATCGAGCAGCGCCGCCGAACGTGAATCCGCCAACATCCGCCGGACCTCGGCCGCCAGCCCCTCTCCCCGCAACCGCCCTCCCGCCGCGGCGTCGAGCAAAGCATCGTCCGGAATGCTGCTCCACAGGAAAAACGAAAGGCGCGTGGCCCGCGCCGCATCAGGATCCAGCTCCAGCCGGAACAGGAAGTCGGGCGCAAGCAGCAGATCCCGCAGTGCCGCCGCCACCGCCGCGTCGAAGCTTCCCTTGGAACGCGCGATCGAGTACGTAGCGAGATAAGGCCGCAAGTCCGCCTCCGTCACCGGTCTGCGGAACGCCCGCCGCGCGAGCGCCGTGAGGATCCGCTTGGCGCAAGCCGTCTCTTCACCGGCCGCCGCCGGCGTGCACACGAAAATCCGCTTGCGGCTGGGAGCATCCGGCGCACCGGCGGCGTTGTACGGACCGGCAATCTCGATCCGCGCCAGCGTCGGCGGACCAGGCTGTCCATCGAACGCCGCCTCGCCGGACGTCATCCCGCGGATCTCGAACAGCTTCACCCGGCGTCCGTCGATCCGGAACTCGATCTTGGGCCGGACCGCCGTGCCCAGCAGATCCAGCGGACCACCGAGCGCCGCGCCTCCTGGTCCGGCGACGTCCAACACCGGACCTTCGCGCTCGGCATACTCATCCGGAAACGCGGCCACCACGGAATGCGCGCCCGCCTTCACCCGCACCCGCGCGCGGAAGAACCGGACCCCTTCGAGCGGCGTCAAGCTCTCCTTTGCCAGGAACGCGCGTAGGTCGTAGTCGCCGTCGTGGGAGAAGTAGTGGTTCACGCGGATGCCGCCGCGGGTACCGAACGGCATGCCCTCGCCTTGCCAGACCGCCTGGGTCCGAGTAGCCGGATAGACTTCGGTTACCGGCGACGGATCGGCGATTCCCACCGCCAGCTCACTAACACGGCGCGCGGTCTTCAGATATCGCTCGAGCAACAGTGGCGACATAGCCAGAGCGTCGGCGATGTTATCGAATCCGGCGGCGAGGCCGTCAGGCGGCAGCTCGGCGGCCAAGGGTAGGTCGATCGCGAGCAGGTCGCGGATGGCGTTGGCGTACTCGGTGCGGTTCAGGCGGCGGATGACGGTCTTGCCCTGGTAGGGTTGACGCCGGGCGGCGGCGTCGAGGTCGGCGGTCAAGTGGCGGGCGAACGCAACCGCTGTGGCCTTGTCCGGTCGCGGCGCTCCCGCCGGAGGCATCTCGCCCGCCCGGACCTTGCGGGCGGCCTTCTCCCAGATTTCGGGCCGTGCGGACGGGTCGGCTGACGGCACGCCTTCGAGGATCAGTCCACCGGACTTCGACGACTGGCTATGGCAGGTGGCGCAGTACTGCTGGACGAACGCGGCGCGGTCCGGTTGGGCCAGCAGGGGAGCGGCGAGGAGGAGGAGTGCGCAACGCGGCACATGCACCAGCATATCTCCAGAGGGCTACCATCCGCAGGCTATGTGACCTGCCCAGAGGGGGGATTGACGAAGATGCGGGCGGAGCGGCATACTGGAGGCGTGGGGACTGCGGTGGCTTCCGCAACCCCACGGACTCCCGCGCGTTAAGCTTTGGAGGCTCAAGCGCGAGTTCGACTCGACCGTTAGCATGGACCGTGATGGTCAGCTTCCAGCCGTTCGGTAAGATCAGGTGGATCACTCGGACTCACCTCCTTGTGCTCCGTAAATTAGGAGCCCGGGCCTCTACCCGGGCTTTCCCTTTGTGTGCGAACC
>Ga0194131_10001394_pt1 | contig 41389 bp, 34 predicted proteins | sample TA2KigO120mmetaG_FD_148631 | JGI IMG/M metagenome (GOLD analysis project Ga0194131, IMG submission 148631) | Freshwater microbial communities from Lake Tanganyika, Tanzania - TA2015053 Kigoma Offshore 120m | ecosystem: Environmental > Aquatic > Freshwater > Lake | place: Tanzania: Lake...
CCCGCCCTCGGAAAGGGGATTCTGATCAAATCCGGCACGGGAGTGAGGCGTTGGTGTATACTGTCGGGGTCCGGGAGACCCAAAATGGAAATCCCGGGTAAGGGGCATAGCCGCGGTCTTCCTGGTGGCCGCGCTCCAACCGGTCGCGCGCCTGTTCCAGCAGCAGGCGGCGCCTCTCCGCGCTCCCTTCGCCCGAGCCGCGTGTGCTGCGTTCGCTCAACCGCCCGCGAGGATCCACCTCAACGGGATACGCGAACCGCACCGTAGCCGGGTCCGAGAGAGCGATCGCTTCGAGCAGTCGCGCCGCCCCCTGATTGTTGATCACCTCCCGCGACTGGAACCCTTCGCCAATGGCGTCAAAACAGCGCGCCGCCCAGCCCGGTTCCCCCGCCAGCATCAGCCGCAGGCCCGCCGCGAACAACGGGATCATCGATGACGCCCGGCGTTCCGCTTCGGCCGCCAGCGCCAACCTTTGATCGCGGCCCGGATAGAGCGGGTTTGTCACCGTGTAGCTGCGATACACCGCGTCCAGAACGCGCGCCGGCGCACCGCGCATGTCCACTCCGGCCGCATACCCGGAGAGAATGCCAAAATAGTCTGCGCGCTCCTCCATTTCGGCGATGGATGTTCGCGTGATGCCCTGGCGGTCGAGCAGGGGGGCCAGTTCCGTGCCCCAGGCGTCGTTATGGTGGAAGTGTGCCAGTTCGTGGCCCAGCAGGAACGCCAGGCATCCTTCCGCCTGCGCGCCCATGGCCGAGCACAGCTTGTACGCGCGCTCCCCCAATCCGATGGCAGCCCGGCCCTGAAACGTGTACCAGGCCACTTCGGAAGGGCCCTCCCCCGCCTTCACCACCAGTTCCGGCGCCGTGCGTGAGCCCGCTGTGACCGCGACGATCCGTTCGTAAAGGCGCGCCACTTCGCGCCGCACAGGGTGGTCGCGTTCCAGCGGCCTAGGCTGCGCCATGGCGCAAGCCGCTGTCAGTACCACGACCGCGGCCTTCATTGAATGAAGCCGAAGCCGGTGGCGGCCGTCTCCATCCGGCGGCCCAGAATGCCGCGTGTGACGACGGTCTTCTGTTTGCGCGCCGCCGTCAGCAGTTCGCCTGTCTTGGGATGCACGGCCGTAACTCCCAGGCGCACCCGTAAGGACACCATGCAGGGTCCTTCGCCGCCTTTGGGACACTTGAACGCCAGGGGCAGCATGAGCGGCAAGGCAGCTTCGCTCCTGGCTTCGATGATCAATGGCTCCGCGGTCAGTTCCGCCGGAAACGCTTCACCCGGGCGCGGCCGCAGCACTTCGTCCTCCGTGAACGGCTCCACCGCCGCCGGAACGCCGTCCGCCTGGACCTTGACGCCGCCCAGCCCCACCTCCACGCCTTGGATTCCCAAGGCCACGGGAAAATCGCGCTGGTTCTCAATCTTCAACGTCCCGCTCAGCAGCACCGATCTCCCACCCGGCCCCGGAGGCCGCAGATCTTTCGCCGCCAACTCGCCCGGTTTCACCAGCACGTCCACGCGAGCCGCGGCCCGCCGCAGAAACTCTTCGTGCTTCTCCTTGGGGAAGATGCTGACGTCCCACTGATACAGCGTCCATGCGGCGCCCACGGCCACGGCGAGCATCGTCACCAGCTTCTCCGCGGTCTCCACGCGCGCCAGGCGCACTTCTGCTTCAAGCTTCTGTGTCTCCAGGTCTGCCGTCGGTTCGGGCATTGTCCCTCCGGCAACCACAACTAACACATTCCGTGGTTACTCGCGCGCCAGAATCTCAAACACCGCGCCGTTCCGGTTGAGCGCTCGGACCGTGCCGCCGAATCCCTCGACGATGCTGCGGACGATGTGCAGTCCGAGCCCGGTGCCCGATTCACGGCTGGACACGCCCGCCTCGAAAATGCGGTCGAGCAGGTCTTCCGGAATCCCCGCGCCATCATCGCGAACCGCGATCTCCACGCCGTCCGCCACCCGCCGCCCTTCCACCGTGATCACACCGCCCGCCGGGTTCTCGCGCGCCGCGTTCGTGAACAGGTTGGCGAACACGCGTTCCCACGCGCCGGCGATTCCATAGACAGTCAGCCCCGGCTCAATCAACACCACGAACCGCAAGGGGGCCAGCCGCGCCGCCTGGACGAAGTCCGTCGAAGAATCCATGGCATGCGCCACCACCGCCGCCAGGTCCACATGCGATGCGCCGGATGCGTGCAGGCTGGCCGTCACGCGCCGCCCGCGGTCCACGGAACGTCCAATCACCGCGGCCAACGCCTTCCAGCGTTCATCGCCATCCAGCAGCTCCGAGGCCTCCGCCAGCGTTTCGAAGATATTGTTCAAATCGTGCGCCAGACCCCGTAGGGCCAGGCTTTCGGTATAGTCCACGTCCGCTTACATCCGCACGCGCCGTCAGGCCGTGATCTGACGAAGTGTATCGTAAAACTCCGGGAAAGACACGCTGGCGGCTTCCGCGTTGGCGATCGTCGTTTCGCCGGAGGCCGAAAGCCCGGCCACGGCGAAGGCCATCGCGATCCTGTGGTCGGTAAAGGAGTCCACTTCGGCGCCCTTCAGCTTCTGCCCGCCCGGAACCACAAAGCCCGTCTCATGCACGTCGATTTCCCCGCCCATGCGGCGGAGGTTCTCGGCGACGGTTGCGATGCGGTCCGTCTCCTTCACGCGAAGCTCGCCTGCGTCCTTCACGGAAAGACCGCCGCCCAGCGCGCCCATCACGGCCAGCACCGGAATCTCGTCGATCACCGCCGCGGTCATGGCCCCTTCGAGCACACCGGGCTTCAGGTCTGAATGCTCCACCTGAAGCTCGCCTACCAGTTCACCGTTCTCCTCGGCGACGTTCAGCACCTTGATCCGTGCGCCCAGGCCCATCAGGAAGTCGATCAGCCCGGCGCGAGTCGGGTTCAGGCCCACCCCTGTCAGCAGCAGCTTGGATTCACGGGCCACCAGCGCCGCCACCAGGAAGAACGCGGCGCTTGAAAGGTCGCCCGGCACGAACAGATCCCGCCCGGTGAGTTTTGGCCGTCCCTGCATGGAAATCACGCGGTTCCTGACGGTCAACTCCGCGCCCAGTTCCCGCAGCGCGATCTCCGAATGGTCGCGCGTGCGCACCGGTTCATGCACGCGTGTTTCGCCTTCGGCAAACAGGCCCGCGAAAAGCACACAGGTCTTCACCTGCGCGCTCGCCATGGGAGGCTCATAGTCAATAGCTCGAAGGCGTTCGCCCGCCGCCACGCCCTGGATTCGCACAGGAGGGTACTTCCCATCCCGGGCATCGATTCGCGCTCCCATCAACCCCAACGGAGCCATCACCCGCTGCATCGGCCGGCGCGACAGCGACTCATCGCCGAAGATCTCGGTCGAAAACGGCTGGCCCGCCAGCAGCCCCGCCAGCATCCGGATGGTTGATCCGGAATTGCCGGCATCAAGCGGCGCCGCGGGCGCACGCAGGCCGTCCAGGCCCTGGCCCTCGATCGTGACTTCCGAACCGGACCGGGTGATGGGCACTCCCAGGGCCTTCATGCAATCGAGTGTCGATTGAGGATCCGCGCCGCTTGAATAGTTCCGGATCTTGCTTGGACCCTCGCAGATGGAGGCCAGCATGCCGAAACGGTGGGAGATGGATTTATCGCCAGGCAGGAGTACGCTTCCACGCACGCTGCCCGCGGGTGAGATTTGCCGCATGGGGGGAAACCTCCATTGTACCGGCTGAGAGCCGGTCAGGGTGTCACTTGGCAAATTATCCGGCGCAGAGCTTTGCACGCTAACTGGCGCACGGGTGAGCTCGCGTGCGGGCCGTGTGCGTTGCGCAAATCTGTTGCCACGTCACCGCCCATCGCAATAGCTTTTGCAACGCTGAAGTCCTCGCCAGGGACCTACGGCATCATCGTTGCGGAACAAACGCGACATATCGCGATCCAAGTTGCCCGGCCCCTGAACTCAGTGACAGAATGGAGCCATGAAGCGTCCATTTGCGGCTAGCGTTTGGCGGGAAGGCGACTGGTACGTCGCTCAATGCCTCGAACTGGATGTCGCAAGCCAAGGTGAAACCGAGGCGGAAGCGTTAGAGAATCTCAAAGAGGCTTTGGAACTCTACTTCGAGCCGCCGCAGGCAACGCGCCCACCGCAGGTTCGAATGATTGAGGTTGAGGTTGGCGCGGCTTAAGCCCCAACCCTACCGCGAAGTGAAGCGCCGGCTGGAAGCCGCGGGTTTTGCGGAGAGTACGCAAAAGGGGAGTCACGTCAAATTCGTGCGACGAAAAGAGTCCCTCGTGGACACCGCGATTGTTCCGAAGAAGGCCGAAATCCCAGTGGGAACACTGCGCAGCATTCTCAATCAAGCGCATCTTGAAGTTGACGAGTGGAATCAACTCTGACTGACGGCTGGGCTCACAGAGTGGCCAAACAGGAAGGACTCTCTTTCAGTTGACGAATACGCTTTGGTTGGATTCTTCGGCTGCCTTCCGGCGCAACAGGACGACGACTTGCCGTGGAAATACAATGACTCGGGCTACGAGGCGGCCGATTCGGGCGTGCACGTTTCTTTCACCATTGCTGCTGGCCGGTCGAGTGGAGACGTTCCAGAACTCAACTATGTTCTGAGGTGCAACGCAGAGCAGGTGACCTCGGCGCAAGATCTTCTTGATTGCAGCATGCGCGCTCACCCGGCGCGCAAGGTTGTTCCTTTGAACAGCGCGCAAGAGTACGTTCGTGTCCGCAAGAACTGCCTTCACCGATACCAGTTTTCTCGATGAAAAGCCTCTTCGCGGATGCCATCCGGCGTGCTAACGCTATCAAAAGCGGCAAACATCTCATCCAGACGCCGCTTGCGTTCCGCTGGCGATAGCGCTTCAAAGGTGGAAGTCTGGGCACCGGACAGGACACCCTTAACTACACTGCTAATGAATGCATCTGGTGATACGCCTCGACCCGCCGCGATCGCGGCAAGCCGGGCCTCATCGGCAGTGAGTGGAACTGTGACTTTCATGGTGGGCCTCAACCCTGATCCTAAGCAACGCCGATTCACGGCCACGCCTCCCGCCACTATCCACCAATCGCGTTCATCGGCCTTGGCGGGGGCACAAACAACTGCGTGTTGATCTGATGCCCGATCCACTTCGAACGCACATTACCCCGGATCACTTCCGCCACCGCCTCATCCCGCGAACCATCCCGCAGGACGCCCTTCACGTCGGTCTCGTCAATGGCGAACAGGCAGTACCGCAGCTTGCCGTCAGACGTCAGTCGCAGCCGGTTGCAGTTCATGCAGAACGGCTTGGTCACCGAGGCGATGAATCCCAACCGGCCCCCGCCATCCGCCCAGCGGAACTCCGTGGCCGGTGCGCGAGGGTCGGGATCGGGCACCTCATCCAACGGCCCGATCTCCGCTTCCAGCATCGCCTTGATCTGATCCATCGACAACACCCGTGACCGGTCCCATAGGCCTTGATGGTCAAGGGGCATGAACTCGATGTACCGCACCTCGAACCCGTGCTCACGTCCGAAACGCGCCATGGGCACGATATCGGGTTCGATCAGATCCCGCACCGCCACCACGTTGATCTTGATCACCGGGAAACCCGCTGCTCGCGCTGCCTCGATGCCCGCAAGCACACGCCCCAGATCGTCCCGCCGCGTGATGCGTTGGAACCGGGCGGCGTCCAGCGTATCCAGGTGAATGTTCAACCGCCTGAGCCCGGCATTGTACAGGTCCCGAGCCTGCCCGGCCAGCAGCACGGCGTTGGTGGTGAGCGCGATATCGCGAATGCCCGGAATGCCGCCGATCAACTCAACCAGGCGCGGCAAATCCTTGCGCACCAGCGGTTCGCCGCCCGTAATCCGCACCTTGCTCACCCCTAGTGAAGCCGCCACACGCACAAAACGGGCGATCTCCTCGTAGTGCAGAATCTCCTGGCGGGGCAGATATCCGGGGTCGTCTTCCGGCATGCAGTAGAAGCAGCGGATGTTGCAGCGGTCCGTCACACTGATGCGCAGATTGTCGTGGATACGCCCAAACGTATCCACCAGCGGAGCACGGCGGTCCTCGGCAGTGGGGGTCAAGCCTCTATTGTACCCGCCGCCTTCCGGCTGTACCCGAAATAGATCGCGAGCCCCACCGCCAGCCACACCACGAACAGCACCCACGTCATTAGAGGCAGGCTCAGCATCAGAACCAGGCAACAGCCAATCGAGAGCAGCGGCAGCCATGGAACCAGCGGCGCCCGGAATCCGCGCGGCCGCTCGGGCTGCGTGCGCCTCAGCACCAGCACCGCCGCCGAGACGATGGCGAATGCGAACAGCGTCCCGATGTTCGAGACGTCGGCGAACGTGGCGATATCCCACACACCCGCCGGGATGCCCACCAGCAGGCCGGCCACCCACGTGCTGAAGGCCGGCGTCTTGAACCGGGGATGAACTCGCGAAAAGTGCGAGGGCAGCAGGCGGTCCCGCGACATCGCGAACCAGACCCGCGCCTGGCCGTATTGGAACACCAGCAGCGATGAGATCATGCCGGTCAATGCTCCCACGCCCACCAGCGTCCGGATATTGTCGTAGCCCAGCTGCTTCAGTAGATTGACCACTGGCGCGGGGTTGGCCAGTTCACGCCAGTTCACAACCCCCGTCAGCGCAAGCGACACCGAAACGTAGAGTACGGTGCAGACGGCGAGCGACGCCATGATGCCGATGGGCAGGTCGCGCTGCGGGCGCCGGCACTCCTCGGCCGCCGTCGAAACGGAGTCGAACCCGATGTAGGTGAAAAAGACGATCGCCGCGCCCGTGAGCACGCCGCCGAAACCGTTTGGCAGAAACGGGCTCCAGTTGGCGGGCTCCACATGGCGTGCCGCCACGCCGATGAAGATGACGATCACGGCCACCTTGATGAGCACCATCCAGTTGTTCGCCTTCGCCGACTCGCGAATGCCCCGCACCAGCAGCCACGTCAGCGCCATCAGGATCAGAAACGCGGGCAGGTTGAACCATGCGCCCGTCACCTCGCCGCCACGGAACACCGGCTCCGAAAGTTGGGGCGGCAGCTTCCAGCCGAACAGACTCTCAAGTACGTCGTTCACGTAGGCCGAAAAGCCCACGGCCACGGCCATGTTTGAGACGGCGTATTCCAGGATCAGGTCCCAGCCGATGATCCAGGCCACAATCTCGCCCAAGGCCGCATAAGCGTACGTGTACGCTCCGCCCGCGATCGGAATCATCGACGCGAGTTCGGCGTAGCAGAGCGCGGCGAAACTGCACGCCACGGCCACCAGAAGGAAGGAAAGGGAGAGCCCGGGCCCGGCGCCCGGGCGCCCCACCGACGAAACGAACCCGTTTCGCAGCAGTTCAAGCACCGGGGCATGCAGAATGGACGGCGTGGCCAGCGTCTCGCCCGCCGCCGCCGTGCCGGTGAGGATAAAAATGCCGGATCCGATCACGGCGCCGATGCCCAGAGCTGTCAGGCTCCATGGCCCCAGCGTCCGCTCGAGCTTCTTCCCCGCGCCTTCGGAACTCCGAAGCAGGGCGTCAATGCTCTTGGTGCGGAACAGCCCGGACATTGCGCTACCAGACGCAGTGGTCCGCCGCGGGACACACGTCCCCGGCAGGCCCCCAGGCGCTTACCGTTTCCGCTGGCCCTTGGACATGTGCTGCACTTTTTTCTTCTGCGAGCCACGGGCCACGTCGCTGGCCCGCTTCTTCCTGGCTGGAGCCTCGGCCCGCGCCTTGCGCTTCAGCGTCTTGCGTTCCAGCTTGTCGGTTACGTTCTTGGTATTCATTCTTCGATTGTGAGTCCTGCGAATTTTTCAAACAGCTTTTTCAAGCCGTGTCCCGGGAAGTTGATCGTCAGCTTGGCGTCGGCGCCGTCGCCTTCCTTCCGTAAGATCGTTCCCCGGCCATACTTGGGATGCCGCACCACCGCTCCCACCCGGCTGCCCCGCGTCTTCCGCGCCGGCGAGGATGCCGCCGCCGGAGCTGCCACCGCCGGTTTAGCCGCGGCCGCGGCTGGTGCTGCCGCCGCCGGCCGTGCCACCGGAAAGGGATTCGGATCCTTCCGGGCCGGTGCCGGCGCCGCCACCCCCCTGTCGTTAAAGAACTGGGAGATGTTCTCCAATGAATTATACGTCTTTCCGGTGAACGAATTCCGGCGGGCCGCCTCCTGCACATGGTGCCGCTCGGCGTAAAGGTCCACTTGCGGGGTCTGCCGGCCGGGTGTCAGCGGCTCCAGCAGCTTAGTCGGCACCTCGGCCAGAAAGCGCGATGGCATCGACGCCTCGGCCGGACCGCCGCCATAGCGGCGCCGCTGCCGGGCCCAGCTCAGGTACAGCCGCCGCCGCGCTCGCGTCATGCCCACGTAGCAGAGGCGCCGCTCCTCTTCGATCAGGGACTCGGATGCGAGCGACCGGCTGTGCGGAAACAGATTCTCCTCCATCCCGCACAGGAAAACCACCGGAAATTCCAGTCCCTTGGCATTGTGGATGGTCAGCAGGGAGATGGAAGCCACATCGTCCACGCTATCCGCCTCAGCCACCAGCGCGGCGTGATCCAGAAACGTCACCGGCGTCTCGCCGCGTTCGTCGGCCTCGGACGCCGCGTTGAGCAACTCTTCCAGGTTCTGCAGCCGCGCCTCGGCCTCCGGCGACGGGTCCTCTTTCAACATGGCCCGGTACCCGGTCCGCTCAAGCAGGTTGCCCAGAATGTCATGCACCGGCTGCCCGGCCAGTTCCTGGCGTGCCTCCTCCATCATCCGGCGGAATCCGCTCAGGGCGGCTTGCGCACGCGCGGGCAACTGGTTGGCATCCAGCATCCGGCACATGGCGTCCCACATGGAGATATTGTTGGTGTTGCTAAAGATCTCCACGCCCTCAAGCGTCGTCTTCCCAATTCCGCGCGCAGGCGTATTGATGATGCGGGAAAATGCCATCGAATCGTTCGGGCTCAGCGTCAGCTTCAGATACGCCAGAATGTCCTTGATCTCGGCCCGCTGATAGAAGCTGAACCCGCCCACCACCGAATAGGCCCGCCCGTACCGCCGCAGCGCTTCCTCAATCTGGCGGCTTTGAAAGTTCGTCCGGTACAGCACCGCCACCTGCTGTTTCGGGTTCGCGCTCAGCAGGCGGTCAATCGTATCGGCAATGAACAGGGCTTCGTTCTCGGCGTCCCAGGCCTCGTACAGCCCAATCCGCTCCCCGGCGTCAGCCTCGGTCCAGAGCCACTTCCCCATCCGCTCCGTGTTCCGCGCCACCACCGCGCTCGCACCATCCAGGATGTTCTTCGTCGACCGGTAGTTCTGCTCCAGTCGGATCACCTTCGCTCCGCGGAAGTCCTTCTCAAAGTCCAGGATGTTCCGGATGTTGGCGCCGCGCCAGCCGTAAATGGACTGGTCTTCGTCCCCCACCACGCACACGTTGTGGCGCGCCCCGGCCAGCAGCCGCATCAGTTCATACTGGCTGCGGTTGGTGTCCTGGTACTCGTCGATCAGCAGATACTCCACGCGCTGGTTCCAGTTCATCCGCACCGCGTCGTCATGCAGCAGCAGGCGGACGCTCTCCAGCAGCAGGTCGTCAAAGTCCAGCGCGTTGTTGGTCCTGAGCCGTGCTTCGTATTGCTCAAACACCACCGCCAGCCGCGACATCTTCGGATCCTTGGCGTTCTTGTAGAAGTCCTGCGGCGTCTCTTTCTGGTTCTTCCCGTGGCTGATGCGTGAGAGCGCGGCCGAAGGCTGCATGAACTTGTCGTCCAGGCCCAGCGCCCGGTAGGTCTGCTTGATCACCGCCATCTGCTCGTCGTGATCGTAGATGGTGAACGCGGTGGTGAAGCCGGGCCGCAACTGGGCCAGATTCACCCCATCCCGCCGCAGCAGCCGTACACAGAACGAATGGAAGGTGGAGACGTTGGGCGCCGAACTGCGTGCCCCCCCAAGCAATCCCAGCACCCGCTCCTTCATCTCCCCGGCGGCTTTGTTCGTGAACGTGACCGCCAGAATGGCGTAGCCGGGAATCCCCCGGTCCTGGATGAGATGCGCCATCCGGTGCGTGATCACGCGGGTCTTTCCGCTGCCCGCGCCGGCCAGAATCAGCAGGGGTCCATCGACGGTAACAACCGCTTCACGCTGCTGTGGGTTGAGCCCCGCGAGGAAGTCCATGAGGAGGGAACTTCAAGTTTACCACGGACTTCCGGGACCCCGATACCCGCAAATGAGGTGGTGGTAGCCCTCAAAGAAACCGGCCTTTTGCGGTGTCAGACACTTGCAATTAAACTAAAGTACTAGTACACCTAAAACCATGACCTCAACACCATCTTCCCCGATGATTGACAACCTGCCTGTGGATAAGCAGTTGGAACACCTATATCGGCGCAAGGAGGCCGTCGATCAGTTGATCCGTTCGCTGGAGTTGTACAACCTGGCGGCGGGCACTGCCATGCGGCGCAAAGGGCCTCGCAGCGCAAGGGACCAGCCTTGGGCGGCCCGGATGGCTTCGTAACATACTTGAAACAGGAGCTTTGATCACCCTCCGGGCAGCCGGTGTCCCCGGCGAAACCTCCGGAGGGTGGCTTGTTTCCGGGAGTCAATCCACGGCGATGGCGGGTACCACGGGGCCGGTCTTGGGGCTCATCACATTCCCGATCCGGATCGTGATGGGGACTCTATCTCCCCGGATGTGATCGCCTGGAACGTACAGATTGATCTGGTAAAGCCCGATGAATCCGGGAACCAGTCCGCTCCACTCGACGATGATCTCCGACCCTCGGATGGTGGGGTCGCCAAAGAACACGTCGACATCGTCCGTCACCGCCAGCGGGCCTCCGGGGGCCGGATTGCCGCCAATCACAGGGGCGCCCTTGGTGGGGCCCAGCCCGGTTGCGAACAGCGTCAGCCGCTGGTCGCGCTTGGCCGGTTTTGGTTGTGTCACATAGGAGCCGTCGGAGTGGAAGACGGCGGCCTGATTGGACTCCGGGTCGACGAACACCGCCGGAGCGTACTTGGAAACGGTGATCTGCTGCGCGATCGATGCCGCCTTTTTCGTCACCGAACGGATGGTCATGGCGTACCGCCCGGCTGCCAGTTCCGGCGGGATCTGGGCATTGATCTGCCCGGGCGATGTCATGATGAGCGGCAAGGTGGTTGCGCCCATCGTCACGCACACTCCACCCATCATGGTGGGCAGCACCGGAGTCCTGGCCATGTCGGTGTCCGCCAGGTTCCGGCCGAAAATCGAGATCAGCCCGCCCTGCGCCACCGCGGTTGTGTAGCTTGCCAGCGACACGGTGCCGCCGTTGTTCGGCGTGGGCCGGTCGGTCACCGGAACCACGTCGAGCGGCACGATGCTGACACCGCTGGCCGTGATCTGATAGGCATTGCTCGCGGAGGAGTCCACAACCAGAGTCCGTCCGTTGACGTTCACGCGCTGGTTGCCCTGCTGGGTGAGCAGCGGACGCTCAATGGCGGTCACGCGCCGCATGACGTTGCCGGTGTTGGCGTCCACCAGTTCCAGCATCGGCTCCGGTCCCGCCACGGGGACGCCCGGGCCACCGGGACCACCCGGGCCGCCGGGAAATCCGGGCAGGGTCGCTGCAATCGACATCCGCAGGAACTGTGTCGGGCCAACCGACGCCACCGCCGGAATGGGAACGTTGGTCAGATTGATCTGGCCGCCGGGTCCCGGCGTGGGCGTTGTGGCGCTGGCAATCGGTGTCAGCGCCTGGTTCAGAACCGTCCCGTTCACCACATAATACTGGCCTCGTGGACCGGCGGTGACCGGCCCGTAGTAGCCCTGCAACTGATTCTGGGCAAAGACCTGCCGGGCCTGAACGAAGTCGTCCTGGGCGGAATCGTAGAGATACGCAAAGCCGTTCCCGGCCAGCACCAGGACGTTTTCTCCCGTGGGAGTGGCGGCCATGGTTCGAGGCGCCGGCAACGTCGCCGTGCCGATGATGCGGCTCACCTGGCGGGGGACAATCTCGTTGCCGACAATCTGCCACAGCGTGCCGTTGTTCATGATCACCAGCGCACCGCGCTGCGTGGGGGCAATGATGCTCGGCGTCACCATGGGCGTGTTCGCGTTGAACGGAATGGGCGGAAAGCGGACCCTTTCGCTCAGTTCCATCCGGTTCAGGTCGACCGTGCTGATACTCTCGCCGCCCGAATTGGCGACATACAGCGTCCCTCCGTCGGTGGAAATAGCCAGCGACCGCGGCAACTGGCCCACCTTGATCGGGGTCATGAAGCGGTTCGTACGCGTGTCCAGCACCTCGATCCGGTTCTTGCCCGAATTAGCGACGTAGATCCGGTTCCGGCTCGCGTCGAACACCATGTCCTCGAGCCCCTCGTTGTTCGCCACACCGGTCTCAACCGGCAGAATGTCCCCGCGCGCTTCCGAGTTCCGCGAGTTCTGATAGACCCGGATTCGCGGCGGCACGTTGATCGCGCCCGTCGATTGCACCAGAAAGTCGTGGCTTGGGTTCACCGTGCCCACGGTCCGCGCGGCGTTGTTGTTGAATGAGAAGTTGACGTTGAGCCCCTGGGGCGTGAATTCCGGCCGCACCGCGGGCGCTGTGGCCTGTTGAGCATTGCCGCCCGGCGCCGGGAACCCCCCGATCAGCGGTCCGCCCGGCCCACCCGGTCCACCCGGTCCGCCGGGGCCGCCTGCGCCCGGTCCCCCGGGTCCCGGCAGAATGATGATGATGCCGCCTGGCAAACCGCCACCCGGGCCACCCGGTCCGCCCAATCCGCCCGGGCCCTGCATCTGCTGTTGCAGCAGTGCGACGTTGGTGGCGCCCAGATTCCCCCGGCCGGTCACATTCCGGATCCCCACCTGCTGAACCCGTTCCCGTGCCGTGACGCCGCACTGATCCGATTTCAGCAGCAACACGTTCGATGTCGGTTCGGCGATCGGATTCTGGGACACCTGATTCAAAGGCACAATCACAAAGCCGGACTCCGACAGCGCAAACAGCGTGCCGCCGTCGGGAGTAATCACCATCTTGCCGGCCAGGTTCTCCGGCATTTGAAGCGCCATCCGGATGAGGAGATTGTCCGGATCGTTGATCATCAGTTCGGAGATGTTGGCGCGCACCGGAGGATTCGACAGGGGCGCGATGTTGAAACCCGCGTACATCGCCGAACCGTCCGGCGCGAAGATGCTGCCGCCCTGATTCTGCTGCAGGTTGAAGTTCACGCCATTGGGTACCGGAAATGGCGCATTGGCCAGATTCTGCTGGGCGAGCACTTCCAAAGTCTGCGTGTCGAAAAGGGTCAGACCGGCCATGAACTTCAAGCCGTCCGGCGCCACGGACAGGACACTTGAAACGTTGGCCACGGTGCGGCTCCGCAACACGGTCCGCGAGGCGGCCTCATACACGAACACCGTGCGGGAGTTGTTGTTGGGAAGGTTCACGCCGATGATGTACTGCCCGTCGTTTGTTGTCTGCAGGTAGCTTCGATTGGCCAGCAACGGCCGGCCGGCCGGCGGAGGCAGCGTGGGCGGCGTGGGCGGTGGTGGATTCACGGTGAGCGTCGCCAGCGACGTCGCCCCCGGCGACGGGTCATAGACCAGAAGAATGTTCTGCTGGTTGTTCGCGCCCGCGCCAATGGTCGAAATCAGAACACGCTCATCGCCGCCCACGGCCACGCCTTCCGGGCGCGCTGGCAGGCTCACGCGGTTCACCACGGCCAGTTGCTCCAGGTCGATCACTTCGAGAGACGACGAGTTGTGGGAGGTGACATAGAGCAGCTTCCCATCGCGCGACATGTCGGCGGAGAGAGGAAGTGAGCCCACGCGCACTGGCGTCAGGAAGCGGCGCTGGGGAATGGAGTAAACATCCACGCGGTCTGAGGCGGCCACCACAAGGTACAAACGCTGGCGCGCGGAATCCAGCACGATATCCGACGCCCCGCCAACCAGCGGAACCACCGTGCCAAACGTCGCGCCAACGGCGGGAAGCACAGCCACAAGGCCCGCCAGGCCCAGGAGAAACCTCATCAGCACACCATAGTATAACCCGCTGAAAACAGGAAAGTCGCTTTGTGCTTTACTACCGCACCACCAGCACCGGCACGGTCAACTCGTGCCGGACCCGGTTGATGGTATTCCCGAGCAAAAGGTCCTTGATGCCGGTGTGCCCGTGCGCGCCCATCACCACCAGGTCCGCCTGCACGCGCTGCGCCTCGGCCACAATCTCCGCCGCCGGGTCCTTGGCGTGACACACCACGGGTTCCACGGCGATCTGGCTGGCCCGCAAGTGCGCCGCGATGCTCTCAATGTACCGCGCTCCCGCCTCCACTTCCGCCGTCGAACTGAGGGGTCCGTAGAGTTGGCTGGTCACGCCTTCCTCGACGTGCAGCAGGTGGATCCTGGCGCCGTGCGACCGCGCGATGGCCGCCGCGTGGGCGATCGCCACGCGGTCCCGGTCGGAGTGGTCCAGCGGAACCAGGATCGCCCGATACGATGGCACCGGCAGAGCGGCCGGTTCAAGCGCCGGCATCTCCACCGCCCGTTCGCTCCGTCGCGTCCGCCCTGGCAGGATGGGGGCCAGCGCCACCCAGGCCAGCAGGCCCAGGATGAGCAACGCCAGAGGAATCACGATCCCCGCGATCAGCCACCGCCAGTCCCCGGCTTCCGTCAGCCACCCGGAGAGGATGCCCCACACTAGGCGCAGGTTCAGTCCGACGATGATCACCGCCGCCAGCCAGGCCAGCGCCCGCACCCAGGCCGGACTGGCGAACGGGCCCATCCGAGCCTTGTCGCTGGTGAACTGGATCAGCGGAATGATGGCGAACGGCAACTGAAGGCTCAGGATCACCTGGCTCAGAATCAGCAGGGAGTAGGTGCCTTTTTCGCCCATGATCGAGATGGTGATGGCCGCCGGAACAATCGCCAGGGACCGCGTGATCAGCCGCCGCATCCAGGGCCGCATGCGGATGTTCAGGAAGCCTTCCATGACAATCTGCCCGGCCAGCGTGCCCGTGAGCGTCGACGATTGACCGGAGCACAGAAGCGCTACCGCGAAAAGAATACTGCCCAAAGCAGTACCCAGCAGCGGGCTCAGCAACTCGTGCGCCTGCTGGAGTTCGTTCACAACCAGCCCGCGGGTGAAGAACACGCTTCCGGCCAGCACCAGGATCGCTCCGTTCACCAGCAGAGCGCCGTTTAACGCCACCACGGAATCGATCAGGTTGAAGCGGCAGGCGTCGCGTTTGTTGTCATCCGTGGACCCGATGTCCCGTGTCTGCACCAGCGCCGAATGCAGATACAGGTTGTGCGGCATGACGGTGGCGCCCAGAATGCCGATGGCCACGTACAGGCTTTCATCCGTCAGCCGGGGCACAAGACCGGCCGCAATGGCCGCCGCGCTCGGTTGGGCCAGCCAGATCTCCACCAGGAAGCAGCCGGCGATGGTGGCCACCAGCGCCAGCAGGAACGCCTCAATCACACGAATGCCGAACCGCGTCAGCCACAGGAAAACCAGCGTGTCGAAGGCCGTAAGACCCACCCCGGCCAGCAGGGGAATCTTGAATAGCAGGTTCAGGCCGATGGCAGCGCCCAGCACCTCGGCCAGGTCGCAGGCGGCAATGGCCACCTCGCAGAGCACCCAGAGGGCAAAGTTCACCGGCCGCGGGTACGACTCCCGGCAGGCCTGCGCCAGGTCCCGCCCCGACACGATACCCAACCGGGCCGACAGGCTCTGCAGCAGGATCGCCATCAGGTTCGACATCACCAGCACCCAGACAAGCTGGTAGCCGAACCGCGCCCCGCCCTCCAGATCCGTGGCCCAGTTGCCCGGGTCCATGTACCCCACACTCACCAGGTAGGCCGGCCCGGCAAAGGCAAACAGCCGCCGCCACCCCGGCTTCTGCCCGGTGGGCACGGAGCCGTGGACTTCCGGCAAGGAACGAACCTGAGCGGACCCCTGTCTAATCATGGATCAACAGTAAAAGTTAACTATAGTTGACTGCCTCGTGTCAAGGCTGGCGCCCGCGACGATGTGATCTAATCGCATCATGACCGTTCGCCGGCCCGTCGCCCTCATCCTCGCTCTTGCCGCGCCGCTGCTGGCCCAGGGTCCGTCGAATGAGATCCGGCAGTCCTACGCCCAACTCTGCTCGGGGTGCCATGGCGTCGATGCCCGGGGATCCCAGCAAGGTCCGGGTCTGGCCGGGAACCTGCGCCTGCGCCGCCGGTCCGCGCAGGCCCTGCGGAACACCATCCAGCGCGGTGTTCCGGCAGCCGGGATGCCCGCTTTCGATCTTCCAGCCGCCACGCTCGACGGCTTGGTTCAGCTGGTTGTCTCGCTGAACGCCACCGCCGACCAGACCTCTGTTCCAGGAGATCCCGCTCAGGGTGCGGCGCTTTTTCACGGCAAAGCCGGCTGCGCCGCGTGCCACATGGCCCTGGGCCGGGGCACCGCCCTGGGACCCGATCTCTCAACCGTGGCGCGCGAACTCACCGCGGACCAACTGCGCCAGGCCCTGGAGGAGCCCTCCGCGCGCCTGGCCCCGGGCTATGCGCCGGTTGAACTGGAGCTTCAGGGCGGGCGCAAACTCCAGGGATTCGCCCGTGCCGAGACCGGTTTTGGCGTGGTTGTCCAGGACCGTGCCGGCGCCTTTCACCCCATTCCCACGGGCTCCATTGTCCGCAGGATGGATTCCAAGACCTCGATCATGCCGCCCGCCCCCGTCTCCGCCGAAGAGCGGCAGGATCTGGTGGCGTTTCTTGCCACCCTCACCGGAGTGAAGCCCGGGGCCACGCTTCCGGCGGCCGCTTCGGCCGGCGGCATCTCCTTTGACCGCATCCGGAACCCTGCCCCCGGCGACTGGCTCACCTACAACGGCAGCCTTTCCGGCAACCGGTACAGCCCCCTCACCCAGATCAACACCTCGAACGTGGACAAGCTGTCGCTGGCCTGGACTTTCTCCGTTCCGCTCTGGACTCAGTTCCTTCCGGACACTCCGTACTACCGCGAAAACATGCGCTATTTTGGCCTGGAAACCGTGCCTTTGGCCGCGGATGGCATCGTTTATGCCACCGGTCCGAACCAGGTTTTCGCCCTTGACGCCTCGACCGGGCAGCCGATTTGGCATTTTCAGCGCCCCCGGACCCCCGGATTGGTCTCCGATCCGTCGCTGGGAACCAACCGCGGCGTGGCAATTTTGGGCCAAAACGTGTATTTTGTCACCGATAATGCGCACCTTGTGGCACTGAATCGCACCACCGGACGGCCGGTTTGGGAGGCAATTCTGTGGGACGAACCCCAGAAGTACGGCGGCACCATCGCTCCGCTGATCGTGAACGACCTGGTGGTGGCCGGGGTGGCCGGGGGCGATTGGGGGATCCGGGGTTTCATTTCCGCCTACCGCGGCACGACCGGCGAGCGCGTCTGGCGCACATGGACCGTTCCTGCGCCCGGCGAGCCCGGCATCGAAACCTGGCAAGGGCCCGGCTACAAGCTGGGCGGCGGGTCCACATGGCTCACCGGGTCATTTGATCCTGTGCTCGGCACCCTCTATTGGGCCACCGGCAACCCCTGGCCGAATTCGGACGACCGGGAGCGACCGGGCGACAACCTCTTCACCGATTCCGTTCTGGCGCTCGACCCGGCCACCGGCAAGATGAAATGGCATTACCAGTTCACTCCCCACGACACCCGGGACTGGGATGCCACGGAGCCCAACGTGCTGGTGGATACCACGTGGAAGGGCCAGCCCGCCAAACTGTTGTTGCACGCCGACCGCAATGGATTCTTCTATGTATTCGACCGCACCACCGGCGAGCGGCTGCTTTCCAAATCGTTCCTGCACCGGTTGACCTGGGCGAGCGGCATCGGTTCCGACGGCCGCCCGGTCCGGCTGCCTCCGGGCGACCTCAACTGTCCGGACCATGCCACCAACTGGAACGGCACGGCATTCAGCCCGGCGACTCGCCTTTACTACGTGATCGCCATCGAAAAGTGCACGCTCAACCTGCGCCCCGGAAGCTGGAAGAACGCGCTGCCGCCGGAGGACCCCGCCGCCAAGTATCTGCGCGCCATCGAGATTGAGACCGGGCGGATTGCCTGGGAAGTGAAGCTGGTGGGTCCCATTGACGGCAAGCGCGTGGCGGGCATCCTGGGTACGGCCGGGGGGCTGCTCTTCTACGGGGATCCAAGCGGGTATCTGGTGGCTGCCGATGAGCGCAACGGCCGTACGCTCTGGAAGATGCCGCTGCATGCCACGCTCAAGACTTCGCCCATGACCTTTACGGCGAACGGCAAACAGTATGTGACGTTGGCCGCAGGGTCCAACATCATGACGTTCGCGCTGCCTTAGCGTTCAGGGGTTTAACTGGATGGTGGCGGCGAAGTCGCCCGCGGGGTGATACTGCGTCACCGCTTTGCCGCGCCATTCAACATGAAGCTGCACCTGCTGGCCGTCGGCGGCGTGGGCCGGAAGCACGAAATCGCCGGCGGCTCCCGTGGTGACGGCTTCGGAGCCATGGCCCACCACGCTCACACGCGCCCCGGCCACGGCTTTGCCGTTAGAATCCATCACCATGCCGCGCACGTTCACGCCAGTCCGGGCCAGTTGGACGGAGGCCGCCTGATTCTCGTCCGACAGCACAACGTCCTGCTTGCCGGTGAGAAACGCGTTCTCAACCGTGGCGAAGACGGTGAGCCGGCCATCGGCGGGGCGGGCCGCTTTGGCGATATCGAACTGCCAGCCGCCGGCCACCCGCTTGGCTTCGCCGCCGATGGAGGACCAGACTCTGGCATCTTCCACCGGCATGCCCTTGGTGTCGAGGACGGTGACCCGAAGGTGGTGCATGCCGCCGCCACCCGGCGCCAATGCGGGCACGATCACGGGCGTCAAGCCGATGACGACGATGGCAATCACCAGACCCCAGAGAATGGGGGGTGTCTTCTCCTTGCGGCGGCTGAGCGCCACCACCAGAAGCGCGGCGATGGCGAAGGCGGCCAGGCTGAAGGGCGACGTGACGTCCTTGACGAATTCGAAGGCCTTCACGGCTTGCTTTCTTCGAGCTCGATGGCCCGGCGCAGGAAGGGCTCCGCCAGGTCCGGTTTGCCGGCCTTGAGCAGCGACGCGCCGAGTCCGGCCAGGGTCACCGCGTCATCCGGCCGGTAGGCGAGCGCCTTGCGGTAAGCCGCGGCCGCCTCATCGAACTTGCCCTGCTCGTAGAGAGCCTGCCCCAGGAAGACCGCCGCGTTGACGATGCCCATGGGCACCTTCTTGAGCGACTTCTCACGCACGGTGACCGCGTTGGCCAGGCTGTCGGAGGCGTCTCCGAACTGCCGGTTGAACAGCGCCGACATTCCTTTTTCGTAGGGATCCTTCGATTTGGCCTGCATGTCACGGAGGGCCTTTTCGAGCGCCGCCGGTTCCAGGCCGTGGGCCTCGGCCACCTGCTTCAGCGCCTGCTCCTGCGGCACGGGCGGGGCCGCGGGCTGGCTGCGCGGGCGCGCTTCCAGGTTGACCTTCGCGGCCAGGCTCGCGATGAGCCGTCCGTTTTCCAGCATCGCGCGGTCGCCGCGTTCGGCCAGAACCACGGGCACGAAGTTATCGCTCTCATTGCTGAACCTGGGCACGGCAACGCGCCCATCCCAGGGGGAAAGAAAGACCAGTTCCTTGGGGGACTGCGCCACCTGCAGGGTCACCCAATCCTTGGCCCGCGTCCCTTCGGCCAGCCGGAGCCTTGTCTTGCCATTCTTATCCGTGGGAGCACCGGCGCTCCCGTCGCCCATGGTGGCCAGAACGATTCCCGCCAGCGGCTTGCCTTGGGGGTTGCCCACGCGAAGAGCCATCACGCCCTGTTCGGCCAGACAGCAGACCACAGCCGCGAGCGCGGAGACGATCAACCTTGGGAGCGTCATGGGGCTAGTGCGCGGGCAGGGCGGGCTCGCCGGAGGTCTTGGGCGCGTCGTCGAGAATAATGGTGGTTTCGCCCTCGCGCTGCTTGCGGAGCTGGTTGCGGATCTCTTCTTCCTGGCGATCCTGGCTGGTCTTCAACCTGGTGTTGCCTTCGCGCAGCCGGGCGTTTTCGGATTGGATGTGGGCGTTCTGCTCCTGCAGGCGGCGCACTTCGGAGCGCTTTTCGAGCAGCGCTGGAATACCATGTTCCCCGCGCAGCGTGGCGAACACGTAGACGCTTGCCAGCGCGAGCCCCGCGATCATGCCTGCCTTGCGAAGTGTCGAAATCATGACTTGAGTCCGGCAACCAAATCCGGCACCTAACCAGTCCGGGAAATCCGTACCGGTATCTTCTCTTATAATCCGGTTTGAGGTGAGAAGGCAAATGGATCTTGATCCCGCCGCGAATATTGTGGTTCTGTGCACGTGCGCGAGCGCGCCGGAGGCGCAATCGCTGGCGCGTGCCCTGGTGACGGAGCAACTGGCGGCCTGCGTCAACGTGCTTCCGGGCGCGACCAGCATTTACCGGTGGCAGGGCGCGGTGGAGGAGAGTGCGGAAGTGCTGCTGGCGATCAAGTCGAGCGCGGGGCTTTTTGAGGAGTTGCGAGAACGGATTGCAGCGCTGCACTCCTATGCCGTGCCCGAGATTGTGGCGCTGCCCATCGCGGCCGGCGCGCCCTCCTACCTCCAGTGGCTGGCCGGGGAGTTGCGCGCGCCCCGGTCAATCTGATGAGATGGAACATCTCTGAAACAGACGGTCTCAACCGATGTCAACTCCCACTGTGCGCCCTACCAACACCAACCTTCAACCGACGAACGCCCGTCAATGGGTGATCTTCTTTGCTGTCACGCTGGCGATTCTCGCCTATATCGACCGTGTCTGCATCTCCATGGCGATGCCGGACATGGCGAAGGACCTTGGCCTGGACAAGGCGCAGCAGGGTTACATCTTTTCCGCCTTCGCCCTGGCCTACGCGGGCTTCGAGATTCCCGGAGGCTGGCTGGGCGACTACATGGGCCCGCGCAAGGTTCTGATGCGCATTGTGATCTGGTGGAGCGCCTTTACCGCGCTCACGGGAGCGATGTGGAACTTTCTCTCTTTGTGGATCACGCGGTTCCTGTTCGGGGCCGGTGAAGCGGGCTGCTTCCCGAATCTGACCAAGGCGTTCACCACCTGGCTGCCGCCGGCTGAGCGGGTCCGCGCGCAGGGCATCATGTGGATGTTTGCCCGCTGGGGCGGGGCATTCACGCCGCCGCTGGTGATTCTGGTCTTCAAGTACATGTCCTGGCGGTGGGCGTTTGTGGTCTTTGGCGCCCTGGGAACCGTGTGGGCGTACTTCTTTTACCGCTGGTTCCGCGATAACCCGAAGGATCACCCGGGCGTCAACGCCGCCGAGTTGAAGCTGCTGGGAGGCGCGGATGCGATGGCCAGCGGACATGGCGACGTGCCGTGGGCGAAACTGGCGGGCTCCCGCACGGTGTGGCTGCTGTGGCTCCAGTATTTCCTGCTTTCGTTCCCGTGGTATTTCTACATCACCTGGCTGCCGACGTACCTCAAGGAAGGCCGCGGGCTGGACAGCAACACCGCGGCGCAGTATGCGATTTTCCCGCTGCTGTTCGGCGGCATGGGGTCCTTTGCGTGCGGCATCCTCTCGAACAAGCTGGCGGTGTGGACCGGCAGCGTGAGCATGGCCCGGCGCAGCGTGGCTTCCATCGGATTTCTGGGCGCGGCGATCATGCTGGTGCTTTCGATCAACACCAGCGACGCGTTCCTGGCGATGATCCTGATGGGGCTGGCCAGCTTTTGTAACGACCTGATCATGCCGGGCGCCTGGGGCACGTGCATGGATGTGGGCGGGAAGTACGCGGGCACGCTGTCCGGCTCGATGAACATGATGGGCAACATGGCCGGGTTCGTGGCCCCCACGGTTGGCGGCTGGATGCTGAAGAGCAACGGCAACAACTACGAACCTTTTCTTTACGTGATGGCCGGCGCCTACCTTTTGGGGACCTTCTGCTGGCCCTTCATCGACCCGGTGACGCCCATGGATCAGAACGAGGAGGCGCACGCCTGATGTTCACCCGCCGCCAGTTTCTTTCCACGGCGGCCGCGCTGCCTTTCATGGCCCGCTATCACCGGCTGGCCGCGGCCGAAAAGGGCCGCGCCAAGATCCGCGATGTCCAGACGATGATGCTTCAGGGCTCCCGGACCTACACGCTGGTGAAGATCACGGCCGATTCCGGCCATTACGGCATCGGTGAGGCGTACGGCAGTCCGGGCGTGGGCGTCCGGGAACAGATCGATTCACTGAAGCCGTGGCTGGCGGGCAAGGATCCGCTGGAGATCGACATGATCTATACCTCCCTGGGGGCCGGGTCGGCGAGTCTGAGCGGGGCGCGTACCGATGGCTCCGCGCATTCGCTGATGCGGGCCGCCTCGGGGATTGAGATGGCGCTGTGGGATCTGGCCGGCAAGATTCTGGGCCAGCCCACGACGGTCCTGCTGGGGGGCAGGTTTCGCGACAAGGTGCGGGTGTACGATCACGCGGCGCCGCGCAACATGCTGGACAAGGCATCGTGCCGGGAATGGGCGCAGAAGGTGAAGGCCGATCCGGCGGGCTTCACCTGCCACAAGTTCGGTTTTCCGCATACCTCAGCCGAAAAGGATCCGGGCCGCGACCGCTCCAACCGGCTGCTGAGCGTTCGCGAGTTGATCAACATCCGCCAGGGGTTTGAAAACTGCCGCGAAGCGATCGGGTGGGATCACGACATCATGGTGCACTGCCACTGGGAGTACGACCTGCGGACATCGATTCAGATCGCCGAGGCGGTGGAATCGATCAAGCCGGTGTGGCTTGAGGATCCGCTGCATGTCGATTACTCGGATAGTTGGAAGCGGCTTTGCGCCAGTTCCCGGGTGCCCATCTGCATGGGAGAGAATCTCACCAGACGGCAGGGTTTCAAGGACTTTATCATCAACCAGGCGGCCGACATCCTGCATCCTGATCTTCGCAATTCCGGGGGATTCCTGGAGACCAAGCGCATCGCGGACATGGCCGATGTGTTTGGCCTGCCCATGGCGACTCACAACACGGGCAGCCAGTTGAATACGTGGGCGACATGCCAATGGGCCGGGTCCATCCGGGACTTCATCGCCTGTGAAACGGTGACCGGCAAGGGCGATTGGATGGATCAGGTGCTGGCGCTGGATGGGCCCTACATTCAGAACGGCTTCCTGAGAATCACGGAAAAACCGGGCCTTGGAGCGGATCTGAATCCAGATACCGTCAAGGCCCGGCTGGTTCCCGGCGAAAAGTGGTGGGGTTAGGACCGGCTTAGCCGCGCTGCTTCCGAAGCTTGACGCCAGCCAGCACCGTGAGCGCGCCGGCGACAGCAAACAGGGTGCCGGGCTCGGGAACGGGCGGGCCACCCGGGTCCATGAGCTTCCAGAAGCTGATGTGTGAAACCTCCTTCAGTTTTGTGGGATCGATTCCCAAGGTTGTGAACGTGCCAGAGGCGGATGCCGGGGACATCTCGTAAAGGGCGTAGCCGTTGCCGGACTTGATCGTAATGTAGTAGATCAAGGTCAAGTCATTGACTGACCACGTCCCGCTGGTGGCCGTCGACGGATCCGTGGGGCTGAAGGTGAACAACCCGGGGTTCGAGTCGCTCTTGCCGTAAAGCATCAGGTCGACCACGCTGCCGGTGGCATGCAGGATGGCCTGCTCCACCTTGGCTTCGGGATCGCCGCCGCCCGTGTTCGAGTAAAAGCCATCTCCGTTGGCCGAAATGCAGCCGGTGGTGACCAGGTTAATGGCCGGGTTGCCTGAGTGCACGCCGTCCTTGCAGAATCTCACCGGCGCCGCTGAAGCGATGGCGGCGAGTGAGCCCAGGACGGCGGCGAAAACTACCGCTTTCTTAATCATGACTGCTCCTCTTGTGGAAAGAATGTCTCCCGGCGAAGTTGGAGGACTTCGCCTTCACACAAGAGATTGGGGTCTGAGGGCAATCAGTACTGGAACTGACACCTGTTTGGTACTACGGCGGTACGAATCGAGTCTGAGGAATCAGGAAAGCAAAAGGCGCTGCCCCCGAGGGACGGCGCCTTTGTTCCTTCTGCTGATGTCAGCTACTTGCGGCGGAGTGCGGCGAGCAGCCCGAGACCGCCGGCCAGAACGGCCAGGGTGGACGGCTCCGGCACAGGGGGACTCGGCGGATCCACGACCGGCACTTTCCAGAAGCTGATGTGCGAAACATGCTTCAACTTTGTGGGATCGATTCCCAACGTTGTGAACGTGCCAGATGCGGATGCCGGGGAGATCTGGTAGAGGGCGTAGCCGTTGCCGGACTTGATCGTAATGTAGTGGATCAAGGTCGAGTCATTGATGGACCACGTACCGCTGGTGGCCGTCGACGGATCCGTGGGGCTGAAGGTGAACAACCCGGGGTTCGAGTCGCTCTTGCCGTAAAGCATCAGGTCGACCGCGTTGCCGGTGGCATGCAGGATGGCCTGCTCCACCTTGGCTTCGGGATCGCCGCCGCCGGAGTTCGAGTAAAAGCCATCTCCGGAGGCCGAAATGCAGCCGGTGGTGACCAGGTTGATTGCCGGATTGCTGGAGTGGACGCCGTCCTTACAAAAACGAACCGGCGCCCCGAAGGAGATGACGGCCGAGGCGGCCACCACTCCGATCAGGTTAACTATACGTTGCATATGAGATTCCTTTACAATAGGGAAGGCCAGAAAAACCGCACTCCGTCCCTTGCTGATTAGATCGGTTTTCGCTGAGGAATCGTATCGTACGAAATGGGGTTTGGTCCGGATACAAGTTCTAGTACCGGGCTAGTACCGGGAGCGTCCATGTTTACCCGCTTAGCGCCGGCGCCGAAACACGGCCAGAGCGATGGGGGCCGCCAGGAGCGCGAGCGTCGACGGTTCGGGGACCGGCGGGGACCCCGGGTCGGTCGTCCAGAAACTGATGTGGGAGACGTTCGGCTGGTTGCCACTGGGGGTGAGCAGGCCCAGGGTGCTGAAGGTCCCGCTGGATGCCGGAGCCGCCAGTTCATACAGAGCAAAGCCGTTGCTGGCCTTGACCGTGATGTAGCTGATCAGCGTGCCGTCGTTGACCGACCAGGTGCCGGATTGTGCGGTGGCCGGGTCTGCGGGCATGAAGGTGAAAAACCCGGGATTGGCGTCGCTTTTGCCGTAAAGCATCAGGTCGACGACGTTGCCGTTAGCATGCAGGATGGCTTGTTCCACTTTGGCCTCGGGATCGCCGCCTCCGGCGTTGCTGTAGAAGCCATCGCCCCCGGCGGACACGCATCCGGTGGTTACCAGGTTGATGGCTGGATTGGCTGAGTGAACCCCATCCTTACAAAAGCGGACCGGGGCCGCGAGAGAGGCGCCGGCCGAGGCGGCCAGGACTCCCAGAGCGATCAGTGTTTTGCGCATTTGCTTCTCCGATAAAGTCTTCCGATTGGGCCGCTGGCGAATGACCGCCCAGCGGGCCCTCAATCAGGAAGGCCCAGTTCGGGGCCGTAATACATCACGTTTCATGAGTGTTTGGTACTACCAGACCCATGGAGGGAGAGGTCAGAGGAGGATGGAGCGCACGATTTCACCGTGGACATCGGTGAGACGCATATCGCGGCCGCCGTACCGGAAGGTGAGCTGCTTGTGGTTCATGCCGAGCAGGTGCAGCATGGTGGCATGCAGGTCGTGGATATGCACGGGGTTTTCGACGGCGTAGTAGCCGAACTCATCGGTGGCGCCGTGAATGACGCCGCCCCTCACGCCGCCCCCGGCCAGCCACATGGTGTAGCCAAAGGGGTTGTGGTCACGGCCATCCTGGCCCTGCGACATGGGTGTGCGGCCGAATTCGCCGCCCCAGATGACAAGGGTCTGGTTCAGCAGTCCCCGTGATTTCAGGTCCTTGAGTAACCCGGCGATGGGTTTATCGACGGCAAGGGCGTTGCCGGTATGGCCCTGGAAGAGTTTGCCGTGCTGATCCCAGCGGTCCACGCCGCGCACCGGCGGGGTGAGGCATTGCACAAAACGAACCCCGCGCTCCACCAGCCGCCGGGCGAGCAGGCATTGGCGGCCGAAGGCTTCCGTGGCTTTGTCGTCCAGTCCGTAGAGGGCTCGCGTGGCCGGGGACTCCTTGCCCAGGTCATTCAGTTCCGGCACGGCGCTTTGCATGCGGAACGCCAGTTCGAAGTTCGCCGCCATGGCGTCGATCTCGGTGGCCGCCCCCATACGGTCCGTCAAGCCCTGGTTGAGGCGGCGCAGCAACTGGAGTTTGCGTTCCTGTTCCGCGGCCGAGGCTTCGCGCCGTTCGACGTTGGCCACCGGCACCGGGCCCCGGCGGAACAGCGTGCCCTGGTAGGAGGCCGGGAGGAACCCGCTGCCGAAGTTGTCCATGCCGCCCGCCGGGATGACGCCGCTATCCAGCACCACGAACCCCGGCAGGTTGCGGCTCTCCACGCCCAGGCCGTAGATGGCCCACGCGCCCATGCTGGGCCGTCCCTGTTGGCCGAAGCCTGTGTGCAGTAGGTAGTTGGCGGCGGTGTGTTCGGAGTGATCCGCTACCATGGACCGCACGATGGCCAGATCGTCGACGCAGCCGGCCACGTGCGGAAACAGGCTGCTCACTGGAATGCCCGATTGCCCGTGCCGCCGGAACTCCCAGGGCGACCGCATGATGTTCCCGTTGTCGTTGAACTGCGTGGTGGGGATCTTCATGGGCAGCGGCTTGCCGTGGTCCTGATCCAGGCGGGGCTTCGGATCGAAGGTATCCATCTGGCTGGGGCCGCCATCCATGTACAGGAAGATCACCGAACGGGCGCGCCCTTCGAAGTGCGGCCGCCGGGGCGCCAGGGGATTCGTCTTAGTGTCTTCGGCCGCCAGGGCGGTGAAGGCGAGGCCTGCAAAGCCGTTTGCGGCGCGCCAGAGCAGGCGCCGCCGGGAGATGGTGGCGCCGGTCATCGGATGAAGTGGAACTCCGTGGAACACATCAGCACGTGGGCATAGTCCTGCAAGGTGGCTCCGGAGGCCAGAAATGCTTTCGCTTCGGCCAGTTCGGCGGGCCGGGGCTCCCGCGCGAAGGCCTCCAGATACATGCGGTTCACCTGGATGGCCGTGCCGCCCGGAAGGCTGGCGATGCGGGCTGCCCAGCGGCCGGCCTGTTGGGAGACGAACTCATTGTTCATCAGGAAGAGGGACTGCGACGGCACGGCGGATACGTTGCGGTTCCCGATGGTGGAGATGGGTTGGGGGAAGTCAAAGACGGTGAGCGAATCGGGCAGGTAGTTGCGGCGGACGTTGATGTAGATGGACCGGCGGTTGGCGCCGTCGAGCGGTCCTGGTTTGGGCTTCCCGCGCGCGTCGCCGTCCATGAACGGGCTGACGTAGACGGGCACCGGCGGGCCGTAGACGGTGCGGTCGAGGACACCCGCCACGGCGAGCAGGTTGTCGCGGATGGCTTCGGCTTCCAGGCGCCGGATGGGGCCGCGGTGGAGCAGTTTGTTGTCCGGATCGGCCGCCAGGGCGGCGGGGCTGGCGGTGCTGCTCATGCGGTAGGCGGCGGAATCGAGGATGAGGCGGTGGAGGCTCTTCACGCTCCAGCCGGAGTCAATAAAGCGCCGCGCGAGCCAGTCGAGGAGCGCCGGATGGGTGGGCCGGTCGCCGGTGAGCCCGAAGTTATCCGGGGTCCGCACCAGGCCGTGGCCGAAGTGGTGTTTCCAGATGCGATTCACCATGACCCGGGCGAGCAGGGGATTCTCGGGGTCCGTGAGGCGGCGCGCCAACTCGAGGCGTCCGCTTCCTTCCGTCACGGGCTGCTGCGCGGACCCGGCCAGCACGGAGAGGAACTGGCGCGGAACCTCGGAGCCCAGGGTTTTGTGGTTGCCGCGCAGGTGGATCTTGGTGTTGACCGGTTCGCCATCGGTGGCGGTGAGGGCGAAGACGGATTCCGGCATAGCTGGCGTGATGCCCAGGGAAGGGAAGAGCGCTGGGGAGGCTTCGATGGCCGGCGGCTTCGCCTGGTCGGAAAAGACGATGGCGTCCACTTCGATGTGGCCGTCGCCCAGAAGGTCCGTCACCTGGAAGTAGGCGTTTCGATGCTTCACCATCCGGGCGTCGATGGTGCGCCAGAGGTATTGATCGCCGCTGGTAAAAGCCCAGGTCTTGTTCTGATACTCGTCCACCACCAGCTTGATTTCGGCCTTGCCCGCCACGCGCATGTGGATGTAGCGCTGGGGGATCTCGAACATCTTTGAGATGGCGGCGCCGCGCAGGCCGGCCGTGATGCCGCCCGAGGTGAGCACGCCATCGCGAATTTCGAAGGCCGTGCCGGTGAACTTCCAGCGTCCCGCCGCAGGGCTGGTGAAATCCTCGTAGACCGTGAAGTCCGGCGGGAAGGTGTGGGCCAGGGGACGAGAGGGTCCGGGACGGCGCCCCAGCCGTTGGGCAAGTGAGGCGATGGCCTGTTCATGGCCGGGCGCATCGACCACGGCCTGACGAAGGCGGGAGCTGTGGAGGAAGCCCGCGAGCGAATAGTAGTCGGCTGTCGGAATGGGGTCGAACTTATGGTCGTGGCAGCGGGCGCAGGCGACGGTGAGCCCGAGGAAGGTCTTGCCGATGACGTCGATCTGGTTGTCCACGCGGTCCGCCATGGATTGCACGGAGTCGACGGGCGTGTTGATCACTTCGCCCAGCCAGTAGAATGCCGTGGCCAGGGGCGGCTGGTTGACGGTTTCCACGGGGCGGGGGTCCAACTGATCGCCGGCCAGGTGTTCGAGAACGAACCGGTTGTAGGGCAGGTCGTCATTGAACGCGCGGACGACATAGTCGCGATAGCGGTGGACGTTGGGCTTGTCGACGTCGAACTCATGGCCGTCGGTTTCGGCGTAGCGCACCAGGTCGAGCCAGTGGCGGCCCCAGCGTTCGCCGTAGTGCGGAGAATCGAGGAGGCGGGTGACCACGCGGCGCCACGCTTCGGGGGACGTGTCCTTGAGGAACGCTTCCACTTCTGCCGGCGTGGGTGGCAGACCTGTGAGATCGAAGGTGACGCGCCGCAGCAGGGTCCGGCGGTCCGCTTCGGGCGCGGGACGGAGCATTTTCGCTTCAAGCTGGGCCAGGACGAACCGGTCCACTGGTGTGTGAACCCAGCGCGGCTGGCGCACTTCGGGTGGCGCCGGTGCGGAGAGCGGTTGAAACGACCAGTGCCTGCGCGCCCGGGCGGAATCGATCTGCGCGAGCGATGGACAGGCCCAGAGGAGGGTGGCGAGAAGACTGCGTGCGGCAATGGTTCGCAGAGTCACAATCTTAATCCTACAAGGCGACGAATCCTACAGGGGGACGGCGTTGCGTTTCACGTAGTCGGCCACGTGGTCCATGGGTGGCGCGATGTGGTGGTACTTTTCGGCGTAGGCGAGACCATGGCGCTGGCCGGTTTCGCGGTCGCGCCGGAGGACGAATTGGCGGATGTATTCGCGGTTTGCCGTGTGGTTGTCGTTGCCCAGGATGGGGAGCTTCAGACCGCGTGCGGCGAGCGAGGCCTTCAAGCGCGAACCCGCTTCCCCGGCCGGCCCCTGCGCCTTGTTGAGGAGCAGCGCGTCGATCTTGCGCTCGACGGAGGCGGTGGTATCCACAACGCGGTTGACGCGCTGGTCGAAACGCGCGAAGTAGTATTTTTCCCGGACGGCGTGGGGGTGGACCCCGGCGGCGAAGTGCTCGGGGAGATCCTTGTCGCCGGCGGCCATCCAGGCGGCGGCTTCGACGCATTGCGAGGTGACGTAGTGGTCGGGGTTCTCTTCGTAGTGGCCCCAGGGGTCGTAGGTGACGATGGTATCGACTTTCAGGAGGCGGAAGAGAAAGATGAGGCGCGTGCGCAGTTCGGACTTCGAGGCGGCGTCCATCATGTGATTGCCATAGTTCAGTGAGAACTCGCGTTCGAAGCCCATGGCGCGGGTGATCGCGACGTGGTCCTTCTCATTTTCTAGGACGGTGTTGGCCACGGTGCCGGGGCCCGCCATGTCGTCGTTGGTGACGCGGATGAGGTACGCCTTGGCGCCTTCGTCCATCATCTTGAACAGGAGACCGGCGGCGAGAATGGTGATGTCGTCGGAATGAGGCTGAATGGCGGCGACCACCTGCCCGGCGCGTGGTTTGCCGGTGGCGGCGCGCTCGATGACGAGGCCGCCGTCGGAAGAGAACTGGTAGGCATCGCCCGTGGTCTGCGCGGTGACAGAGGCGGCCGCGGCCTGCCCGGCGGTGGAGGTTGAGATAAAGTCTCTCCGGTTCATGGGTGTAGCGTAGCGCACTCGCTTGGTGCGATTGCGGCGGCGAGGATACCCGTTCGGACGCATCGCGGCGCTTGTTGTTATGATTGCGGCCGGAACGGTTTCCAGGGCGGTTGTGTTGCGAGGAGGCCCGGGATGGACAATGTGGATGCACCGGAGAGTGGCCAGGCCGCGGGCCGATGGGTTCAGGTGGCCGGCTGCCTGGGTGGGCTGCTTGGGTTGGCGTTCTTCGCAGGCTGGATTGCGGCTTGGTTCGCTCCCGAGCCGGAGGCGGCGGGCGGGCCGATTGTGATCGACGAAGCGCATCTGCTGACCCCGGCGACGCTGGCTGCTCTTGAGCGGATTTCGTTTCCGCGCGACGTCCCGGTTGTGATTCGCACCGAGGCCTGCCTGCCGCCGCGGCGTGAGGCGGCCTATGCCAGCGAATCGATGGAGGCGGAGCCTGGGTGGCAGCGGCTGCGCCCGCGCGGCTTCCTGCGGCGCTATTTCCGCCAGGATGCGGCCTGGGGGCGTGGCGTCTACGTTCTTGCCTCGCTTGAGCCGGCCATCATTCAGGTGCGTTACGGCGAGGAGATCCGCATGCGCGCTTATCGCGCGGGCATTGTGACGGGGCCCTGGTATCGCGATCGCCAGAGGCTTGCGGGGCAGGATGCCGGGGCGGCGATTGAGCGCATGGTGCGGGACTTGGCTCGGGCGCTCCATGAGCACGGTGATCCGCATTGGACGCTGGCGTGGCTTGAGTACTTCGCGACGGTGGGCTCGGCCGAGGCGGAAGATCTGTTGGCGCCGGGCGATGGTCCCTTGACGAATGGTGTGCTGCGGCGGCATGTGCGGCTGATGCAGTGGCTTGGCGCGGGCGGGTCCGCCATGGCGTTCCTCGCGATGAGCGTTGGCGTGATTCTGATGTTCTGGCTTGTGGTGCGAAAGCTGCTGCTCGATACGATCTTGACGCCACGCCTGGGCGGGCGGTTCGGTTCCTGGGTGCTTGACGCGCTGGCGGACTTGACCTCGGTGGGCGGGCTGGTATCGACGTTGGTCATTGCTTTCGTTCTGGGCCGCGGCCGTATGGAGGATGAACTGGCGCTGGCCCATTTGGGCCTGGGGGCTTTGGGTTCAATCGGGTTGGACCCTGTGGTGTATGCCGTGGGCGGCGGGTTCTGGCTGGCCATTCCGGCGTTTGTGCTGGCCACGCTGACCGATTTTCTGGAGGCGGGCAGGTCATCTCAGGAGTCTGGCGGTCGGGAGACTACCTTCCAACTCGGGTGCCTGGTGTGGACGCCGCTGGTGTTCATTGTTCCCAAGGCCATCGGTTATCTGATCCTGATCCGGCTGATTGCGAATCTGGGCGGGGCGATTCGGGCCTTGACAAAAGGCGAATAAATAGCGAAGATCGGGCGTGGCCCTTGTGGGGATTGCGAAGCTTGCGGCGGCGGCTCCGCTTCTTGAGGAGAAGCGGCGGGTGGAGTACCGGGAGATCGCGACCGGGCGGTGGATCACGCGGTGTTCGAATCCGAACCTGCCGTTTGAATGGACGCTCAACCCGTATCGCGGCTGTGAGTTCGGGTGCAAGTATTGCTACGCACGGTACGCGCATGAGTTCATGGAACTGCGCGAGCCGGAGGACTTTGAGCGGCTGATTTTCGCCAAGGCTTTCGATGCCCGGCGTTTCGCGGCTGAGATCCGGCATTTGCCCGTCGGGGCTTCGATTGCGATTGGCACGGCAACGGACCCATACCAGCCGGCCGAGCGAAGGTATCAGCTTACGCGCCGCATGATGCAGGCCATTGCTTCGACGGAGGGGCGCCGGTTCCATATCACGACGAAGTCCGACCTGTATCCGCGCGATCTGGATGTTCTGGCGGGTGCGGCGCGCACGAATGCGCTGGGGATCCATGCCACGGTGACGACGATGGATGCGGAGCTTGCCCGGCAGCTTGAGCCGCTGGCTCCGCGCCCCGATCTGCGTCTTGCGGCGTTGGGCGCCGCCGCGGGGGCGGGCTTGTGGACCTCGGTGATGGCGAGCCCGGTGCTGCCGGGGCTGAACGATTCGCAGGAGAGCCTGGATCGTGTGGCGCAGGCGGCGCGGGAGGCGGGGGCGCGGTGGTTTGGCGCGCATGCGGTGTTTCTGCGGCCTTGCGCGAGCCAGGTGATGATCCCATTTCTGAAGGCCGCGTATCCCGCCTTGGCGCCTCATTATGAGCGCCATTTTTCGCGGTCCACTTCGCCGGGGCAGGAGTTTGTTGCAAGGGTACGGGAGCGTGTGGGGCGGGCCCGGGAGCGGGCGGGGTTCCCGGAGCGGGAGGCGATGCCGGAGGCGCCGGAGGGGCGCCAGATGAGGTTGCCGGGTTAGGCGGGGTCCAAGCGGGCTTTAAGCGGCAGTGTTTCCATAAAATTATGAAATTCCATAGCCAGAATTTTCATTTATGGAATGACAACCGGTTAAAAATCAAAATGTTGCAGCTTGCCAAACGATGGCTTTCGTGCCTACCATGAAAGATTTAGGGGTTCCCCTTTACATCACTCCATTTCGCTCTATGCAACTACACACAAGACTCACATTGATGGCCGCGCTGGCCGGTATTTCTCTCAGCGCGCAGACCATCACCGGCACGTTCACCGGAACGCTCGCCGACAGCACGGGCGCGGTTTTGCCCAACGCTAAAGTCACGGCAACCAACACCAGCACCAACGTTTCGCATTCGGCCCAGTCGAATGAGGCGGGTGTTTACAACCTGTTGTTCCTTCCGATCGGCAGCTACAATCTGAGCGCCGAGGCGAAGGGTTTTAAGAAGGGCACCGCGGGACCGTTCACTCTTCAGGTGAACCAGGTGGCCCGAATCGATTTCAAGCTTGAGGTGGGTGACATCTCTCAGTCGGTTGAGGTGACGACGGCGGCTCCGGTTCTGCAGACCGAAACGACGCAGACCGGCGAATCGCTGGGCACCAAGCAGCTCACCGAGATTCCGCTGAAGGGCCGCAACTTCGTGTCGTTGACGCTGCTGGTTCCCGGCGCTGTGTCGCCGAACCCGGAAGGCATGAACGGCCGCTTTGGCGCGCGCCCGTATGTGAACGGCAACCGCGAGCAGACGAACAATTTCATGCTGGACGGCGTGGATGTGAACGATTCAATTGACAACCGGGTGGGTTATTCGCCGAACGTGGATGCGCTGGAAGAGGTGAAGGTGCTGACGGGCAACGCGGCGGCCGACTACGGCAACTCGGGCGGCGCCACGGTGATGATGTCGCTCAAGAGCGGCAGCAACCAGTTCCATGGCAACGTGTTTGAGTTCCTGCAGAACAACAAGCTGAACGCCAATGGTTTCTTCCGCAACCGCAACGTGTCGACGGCGACGCGCACCGGCTTCAAGCGGAACATCTTCGGCGGCACGCTGGGCGGCCCCATCCAGAAGAACAAGATGTTCTTCTTCATCGACTATGAAGGCACGATGCAGCGGGCGGACGGGCCCACCAGCGCGAGTGTCGCGCCGCAGGCGTGGCGCAGCGGCGATCTGAGCCAGTTCCCGAACCCGATGATCACGGACCCCACCAACAGCCAGCCGTTCGCCAATAAGATGATTCCGCAGTCGCGGTTCAGTCCGGTGGCCCGGTTCCTGTTTGGCAATGCGGCGCTGTATCCGCTGCCGAACCAGGCCGGTGTCGGTCCGTTGGGAGTGAGCGGCAACTTCGCCGCCTCGAGCGCCAGCAAGCTGAACAACCATCAGGCGGACGCGAAGGTGGACTATCGTCCTTCGGACAAGGATTCGCTGATGGCCCGCTGGTCGATTGGCCGGTACGAGTCCGTTGGGAGCCGCGCGGCGCTGCCGGTGAACATGACCAGCGGCCAGGAGGGCCCGACGTATTCGTGGGTGGCCAACTGGAACCGCACGGTCTCGCCTTCGATTGTGAATGAGGCGCGGTTCTCGTTTTCGCGGATCGGCATCAGGGATGTGACGATTGACTGGTCCGGCCAGCTTGGCGCGGACGGAAATCAGAAGTTCGGCATTCCTGGCGGTCAGCCCATCGCCGGCCTGAGCGCCATCGGTATCGGTGGCGGTTTGAGCGGCATTGGCGCCGCGGCGACGCTTTCGAACACAGCCGACGTGAAGTACATCATCTATGACAACCTCACCTGGCAGAAGGGCAAGCACCTTCTGAAGATGGGCACGCAGTTGATGAAGTACAACCAGGACCGTTACTACGCCGGCAACAACGGCGCTTTGGGCCTGTTCCGGTACACGGGCACCTACACAGGGCTGGACTACGCGGACTTTCTGATCGACGCGCTGAACAGCAAGGGCCGCGGCGCCGTGGCGGACCCGTGGGGCCACCGCTTCTGGCGCTCCGCTTTGTTCTTCCAGGATGACTACAAGGTGGCACGCACCTTCACGCTGAATATCGGGATGCGTTGGGAGTACATGCAGCCCGTCTACGAGAAGGACAACCGGCAGATCAACGTGGATACGTTCGCCGGGACGCTGGTGCGCGCGGGCGGTCCGTTGGGCCGCGCCACGTACAACCCGTATCGCCGGCAGTTCATGCCTCGCATCGGGTTCGCCTGGACTCCGGACCAGCTTGGCGGCAAGCTGGTGTTGCGTGGCGGCTACGCCTATCAGAGCTTCATGGAAGGCACGGGCGCCAACCTGCGTCTGCCGTTGAACGCTCCGTTCTTTGTGGAGACGGACTTCTCCTATGATCCGCGGACGCCCGGCTCTATCCGGACCGGCTTTGCGGATGTGGTGACGGCCAACATCACGCTCGACATGCCCCGCCCGGCTGGGGTGACCACGCCGCAGTTGCAGGGCCGCGCCTGGGATCTGAATCTGCGCCCGCAGACCACGAGCCAGGTCAATTTCACGGCGGAATACCAGTTCGACAACGCGACGTCGATTCAGGCGGGTTATGTGGGCCAGAAGGGCACGCACCTGGTGGCTCCGGTGGAGGCGAATCAGCCGCTGCCTGGCACTGGGCCGTTTGCGACGTGGACCAACCTGAACCTGCGCCGGCCGCTGATCAACAGGCTGCCGAACCTGGGGAACATTGCCCGCACCGAATCCTCGGCGACGATGGACTACCATTCGTTGCAGGTGGTGGCGCGCCGCAAGTTCGCCGCCGGGTTCGACTTCCTGGCGTCCTATACATACGGCAAGACTCTCACCGACAACCTGGGCTATTACGGTTCGGGGTTCACGGCGGGCGAGGGCGCCTATTGGCAGAACGCTTATGACCGGCGCGGCAATCGCGGTCCTTCGTTCTTCGATATCCGCAACAACTTCACGATCGCCGGAAGCTGGCATGTTCCGGTGGGCAAGGGCAAGAGGTTCGGCAACGGGATGAGCCGCGCGGCGGACCTTCTGGCAGGTGGCTGGAACGCCAACTACTCGGTGCTGACACGAGGCGGGCTGCCCATCACGGTGCGCGCCAATGACCGGACCGGCCAGGCTGTGCGCGGCAATGTGCGCGCGAACCGCTATCGCGCCTTCACGGTGAACAAGGGGCTGCGCACGGTGGACAACTGGTTCGGGCTTCCCACCGACGCAACGGCTCGCGGCGCGGTGTTCTGCGCGGGTGGCGTGGACAACGGCCAGTGTGCGTACGGGCAGCCGGCTGATGGCCAGTTTGGCAGCTCGGGCATCGGCGCGGAGCGGGGGCCGCACTACTTCTCGACCGATCTGTCGATCGGGAAGCGCTTCGCGGTGAGTGAGTCGAACTACGTGGATTTCCGGGTGGAGCTCTTCAACGCGTTCAACAACGTGAGCTGGGCGCCGCCGGGGTTCAATATCGCCACGCCGGCCACGGTGGGCGCTATCGGAAGCCAGGTTCAGAATCCGCGCACGATTCAGTTCGGCCTGAAGTACTTTTTCTAGATCGAACGTGTTTCGATGAAGGCCGGCGTCTCCTCGAGGACCGCCGGCCTTGTTTTTTCGCGTGTTATCCTTGCGTTGTCCCTGGCGGTATTCAGCGGAAGTTCAGGAGTCAAGATGTTTTCAGCGTTAACCCGGCGAGCCGCTCTTGAGCGCGCCATTGTGAAGGGCGGACTGGTGGCGGGCACCGCGATGTCCGCGGGGCGGCTGTTCGCGCTCTGGCAAAAGGGTGAGGCTGCCGGCGTCAAGGCCACGCCGCGCGATGTGCTGGGGCCTTTCTACAAGAAAGAAGCTCCGGATGTGAAGCAGTTGCACAAACCGGGTGATCCGGGTTTTCCGCTCAAGGTTTCCGGCCGGGTGGTGAATACGCGTGGTGAGATCGTGCGCGGCGCGCGCGTCGACATCTGGCACGCGGATCATGCGGGCCTTTACGACATTCAGGGCTACCGGTACCGGAGCAAGCTGACGCCGGGCGTGGAAGGGCTTTACGAGGTGGACACGATCATGCCGGGCCACTATTCGGACCGGCCGGCGCAGCACATCCACTATCTGATCTCAGCCCCCGGCCACAAGACTCTGGTGACGCAGGTCTACTTCGCGACGGATCCGTTTTTCGATGGCGACCCCGACAAGAACTACACCAAGCGCGGCATTGTGAAAGAGCGTGAACTGGTGCGCCCGGTACGGCTCTATGAAGCACCGGGGACACCGCGCGCCGCGGTGAGTTTTGACATTGTGCTGGAGCGCGCCTGACCGTGCGGCTGCTGTGTCTTGCGGGATTGGCCGCGGGGGCCTGGGCCCAGACGGCCGCGGGGGATCGCACGATTGCGACTGAAGTGACGATTTCGGCTGTTGGTTTTGCACCCGATGGGTTGCTGGCCGCGGCCGGAAGCGACCGTCAGGTACGGTTCTGGGATGCGGCTTCAGGGGCTTTCAAGCGGTCCGTGCCGTGGACCAAGGAGGACGGCTCCGCTGTGACGTTTTCGCCCGATGCGACGCTGCTTGCGGCCACGGGGCCGGGCGGAATCGTCAAGGTGTGGGAACTGCGGCATGGCGAAATGAAGCATCGCCTGCCGGGGCACGCGATCACGCCCAATTCCATCGCCGTGACACGCGATGGCAAGCAGTTGGCGAGCGCCAGCCGCGATCAGAGCATCCGCATCTGGGACCTGCCAACGGGGGCGGCGCGGCACACCTTGCACGACGCGCTGGGTGAGACGGGCCGCATGGCGTTTTCACCCGACGGGTCGACGCTGGTGGTGGCGAGCAACGACACCAATCTTCGGGTCTGGAACACCGCGACCGGCCGTCTGATACGGACGATTGAGGATCTCAAGCTGACGACGTTTGCGATGGATTTCTCGCGCGATGGCCAGTGGCTGGCGACGGCGGGCGCGGACCGCACGGTCTACCTGTGGGAGACGCGAACCTGGCGGCTGGCGCGCAAGATCACGGGGCAGCCGGAGATGATCTCATCGCTCGCCATTTCGGCCGATGGGTCGAAGGTGGCCACCGGCGGCTTCAGCGAATTGACCTCGCGCCAGCCGGTGAAGCTGATCATCTGGGATGCCGCATCGGGCAAGCCGCTGCGGACGGTGGATGCACCGCATCGCGTGGGAGGCCTCACATTTTCGCCGGACGGGGCCCTGCTGGCCGCGGTGGCCGGCGAGAAAGCCATACACGTCTGGCGCGCGAAGTAGGGTTGTCGCGAGGCAGGGGTTGCAGGCGTGCGCTGCGAGCAGATAAGCTATCCACGATGAAGACCCTACTCACACTCCTGGTTTCCGCCTGTTTTGTACTGGCCGACGAGTCCGGCGATCAGAAAGCGGTGCGTTCGGCCGTGGACTCGTTCAATGCGGCGGCCAAGGCTGGTGACGAAGCCGGCCTGAACAAGTTGCTGGGCGACGGGCTGATCTACGCGCATTCGAATGCCAAGATCGAGAACAAGGCGGAGTGCGTCGCGGCGCTGGTGAAGAGCAAGCCGAACTTCGTGCTGGACTCCGGCGCGACGGTGCAGGTTTATGGCAAGTCCGCCGTGTTCCACAGCAAGATGACCGCCGGGCAGAATCGTCTGGACATGATTCAGGTCTGGGTGAAGAACGGTAGCGCGTGGCAGATGGTGGCTCGCCACACGGCACGTCTGCCCTAACCCGTTTCGATCATTTCTCCGGCGGTGAGCTTGCCTCGGACCCCCACGCCCGCGCCCACGCGCAGGCGGCGCCCGGCGCACGCCGCGGTCCAGGTGTTGACCGGTGAGACGCCCGCGGGGCCGCTTTGCACGCCATTGCCCAGTTCGAGGTCCCGTCCGGCGTGCAGTGTCTGGTGGAAGATTCCGTTTGCGCCGACGGTCAGGTCCCCGCCGGCGGTTGCGTTGCCTGCCATCTCGCAGCGGGCGCCCAAGGTGAGTGAGCCCGAGGCGCGGATATCGCCTTTTGCCAGGCTGCCCGCGGGCAGATAGAGGTGGCCATGCACCACCAGCTTCATGAGAAGCTCCACCGGGGCGGTGGGACGGAAATCGCCTTGGTAGGCGATGGTCGCCGCGCCTGTTCTGACGACGCGAGCCCAATCGAGAGAGAGCGCGTGCCAGTCATCGGCCGAGCTTTCGAGGCTTAGCAGGGCCCGGGCCGTCACGGCCGGCGCGGGGGTGTGGTTGTCCGGAGGCGTTGATACGAGGGGCGCAAAGACGGTCTTGAGACGGCAGCGCGGTCCCAGTGTAACTGACGCCGCGGAGGTGAGGCGGCCGGCTACGCGGCTTCCTTCCCCCACCTGTACCGCGCCGTGCGAATCCAGCCAGCCGAGAACGGTCACCGAGCGGCCCAGTGTCAGCGAGCCATCCACGGCCAGGGAGTCGAGGGTGGCGCCATCGCCGGCGTTCACGGAGCCTCGAACATGCCGCTCGCCCCAGGAGGCCAGGCCGGGTGCGCAGGCCCAGTTGCCTGTCACCACCTGATCGGCCCCGGCCAAGGCGCGGAGCCGGACGCCGAAGAAGTCCTCCATGCGGATGTAGCCGGTATCGATGCCGGTGTCGAGCTTCCCTTGCAACTTGCGGGTGCTGCGCCAGGCCGCGGCGAACTGCGCCAGGAACAGGAGGGCGACGCCGGTCATGAACAGCAGGACAAGAATGTTCACGGGGCCACCGGCCGTGAGCGCTGTGTACGGGCCCAGGCGTCAGCGGGTCCGCCGAACCAGCGGCTGCGATAGTACCGCAGGAGCGCCGCGCAGATGCTGGTAGTGGAGGCGAAGAATGACAGCAGGCTGAGCGGGATGAGCATGGCCTGGCGCCGGGCGCGGTCCATGTGGGCGGCGAGGCCCATTTCGATGAAGGTGGCCTGGTTGCCGAACATCTGGCAGCCGATGAAGGCAGCGCCGGCACCGAGACCGGGCGCCAGCGGACCGGGTTCGATGAAGAAGAGCAGGAAGCTGGCGATCCAACTGAGCAGCAGAAGGGGAGCAGTGAGGTAACCGCTGAGCAGGAAGAAGAGGTCGATGCGTTCGGCCAGAGGCAGGCGGCGGTCGCGGAGAATGGGCAGGGCGAAGCGGTGGAAGCAATCCGTGTGGCCCACCACCCAGCGGCTCAACTGAACGGAGCGCACGCTCCATGAGGCGGGCACTTCCTCATAGCATTCGGCGCGGTTCACGTAGGCCACCTTCCATCCCTTGAGGATCAGGCGGCAGGTAAGGTCCGTATCTTCGGTGAGCGTGTCGATGTTCCAGCCCCCGGCCGCTTCCAGCGCCTCCATGCGGACGCCGCCCACGGTTCCGCCGAACTGAGCGCTGAAGCCCATCATGGCGCGCGACTCCTGCACCACCTGATAGCCCGCCGCCCGTTCCAGACACAGCAGGGATGAGAGCAGGCTCTCGCCGGTGTTTTGGGGAACCACGCGGCCCATCACGGCGCCCACGGCGGGGTCGGCAAAGGGCGCGGCGAGCAGTTTGAGGAGGTTGCGTCCGGGGATGTAGTCGGCGTCGAACAACAGGAGGATCTCGCCGGTGATGAGCGGCGTGGCGTCGTTCAGAACACCGGGCTTGCCGGGCTTTCCGCTGGTGCGGTGGAAGGGCAGGATGAACGGGTGGCGGGCGGCGAAACGGTCGATGATGGCAGCGGTCCGGTCGCTTGACCGGTCATTGGCGGCGATGACCTGCAGGCGGTCCGGATCGTAGTCGCATTCGGTCAAGGCGCGCAGAATGTCGGCGGCCACGCGCTCTTCGTTGTGCATGGGCACGATTACGGTGAGGCGTGGCATGTAGTAGCCGGACAGTTCAATGGCGTTCTCCTGCGAGGCGGAGTAGCGGCGGCGCCCCGGCCGCAGCCGGTTAAGCGCCAGTGCGTACTGGCGGATCGCGTAGAGTGTGAGAATTGCCAGCGACACCACCAGGGTCGCCTGGCACACCGAACTGAGGAGTCTCATCCGGCACGCTGCCTTCCCTAATCTTTTCGGCAGAAGATGCCAGTACCAGCGAATAGCCCACCAACACCAGCAGAAGATCGGCAAGCAATCCGAAGACAAACCACGCGGCCGCCAGCAGCAGACTGCCCGTGAAGTGGCTGAGCATCAGGCAGAACGCCAGCCGGAGCGCGCTCCACACCACCATCGCGGCCTGGACTCCCAGCATCCACAGGAAGCCGGACGCGGCGCGCCGCACCGGGATCATGAACAGGAATCCGGTGACAAGCGGCAGCAGGACCCACACCACCACCTGGGCACGCAGCCACATCTGTCCGAACTGAGCGCCGTCGATGCGGCGCAAGCCGGTCATCTGGCCGAGGATGCCCGCTGCCACCAGGGCTGAGACCAGGCCGATGAAGGGACGCACCAGCGACGTGCGGCGGTACGCCACCAGAAGGCCGGCAACACACAGCGCCACCACGATGTAGGCGCCACGGCTGACCTGGGCTGGGGGCCACGCGGGCATGGGCTGATCCGGCAGAATGCCGTAGATGTTGATCAGGGCCAAGGGTGCTTGTGGAAAACGGGTCCACGCCAGGCTGGCGTGTAGAATGCGCGTGTGGATCGCGACGACTTCGGGCAGCCAAATCCAGACCACCGTGCAGAGGCCAAGGGCCGCGAGCGACGCCCAGATCAGCCTCCACCTGGATGGACTGGCGCGGACCACGGCCCGATGCAGCGGATAGACCCGGGGCCGTGACGGCTGTTGAGCGGGCGATGTCATGGCGGCTATCTCTCTTTTCGGCAACGGCGGGAGCCGCGGCAAGAAATGAGTCTTTCGTACTAGGAACTTGTTGAAATACGCTTCGCCGCGTCAGCATCGACGCGATCCGTTCGATCCGAACATCGCAAAACGGTGCGAAAAGGGAATTTTTGGGGCGCACTGCCCCGGCAACACC
>Ga0194131_10001396_pt1 | contig 41367 bp, 34 predicted proteins | sample TA2KigO120mmetaG_FD_148631 | JGI IMG/M metagenome (GOLD analysis project Ga0194131, IMG submission 148631) | Freshwater microbial communities from Lake Tanganyika, Tanzania - TA2015053 Kigoma Offshore 120m | ecosystem: Environmental > Aquatic > Freshwater > Lake | place: Tanzania: Lake...
AGGCGGCGCGCGCAGGGCATCAGCCAGTTTCTGCTGCGCGTCTAGAACACTCATCTCGGCCTTGAGCAGCTCAGCGGACCGCTCGGCAGCTCTGGCTGACTTGCCAAGCGCTTCCATCTCGGCGTCGGAAGCGCCGCGAAATTGGGCTTGGTCCGCCGCGATTCGCGCTTCGAGAGCGGCCATGTGAGCTCTATTCCAAGGCAGCTTTCTCTCAGCGAGCGCAAGAGCTTCCTGTGCCTTGCGCACCGCCAGCTGGGCGTCGGCAGGCGGCAAGTGGTCGATCCACTGGGCGATCCGCTCGATCACCTCTTTTGGCAAGGGTGCCGCTTCGCCGGGCATGCGCGGCTGTCTTTCTCCGCGCAGCCGCAGGATCAATGGGCTCCGGGCGCTGTTTCCTGGGATCACCGCCGGGCCGTCGTCCGTACCGCCCTCCAACAGCGACGCCACGCTGAGGACGCGAAACTCATTCCGCCCGTAGTAGTCGCCGTGGCAAACCAGGCAGTGCTTGTCAAAGATGGGTTTCAGTTCCTTCTCGAAGGCGGCGTGCGCTGCTTTCAGGGATTCTTCATGCTGTTGGGGCACGGCCGCCCGCTGCTCGGCTAGAGCCAGGGCCTTCTTGGCCTCGGCCAGCTCAACCTGGGCCTTTTCGATCTCGCGGCGGGCTTGCTCGAGCATATCTCTTTGTACGTGGACCTGAAGGAAAGGATAGTAGGATTCAGGCGGCAGCTGAACAGGCTGGATCGGTTCTCCGAGCTTGCCGAGCGCCTCTGGAACCGCAGGCGAGAGAGGCCTTTCCTTGTCCGGGTTCTTTTCATCTCCCCCAATCAGCCGGTAGGTCTCTGCGTAAATCGCCGGACCGGCTTCCGTAATGCCTCGCGGTTCGGAGTCGAACACCCGCGGCAATCCGGCTTCGACCAGGTTCGCCTGCCCCGGCATGGGATCGATGCGGACGTCGTAGGGTTCGAAGAATGCGCGGAAGCGATAGTACTCTTCCTGTGCAATGGGGTCGAACTTGTGATCGTGGCAGCGGGCGCACTTGAGAGTCGTTGAGAGAAAGCCCGCCGCCGTGTGTTCGACAGCCTCATTGAGCCAGGCGTGGCGGTTCCATTTGAACCAGTTTCTCGCGAGGTACCCGGTGGCTCTTAGCGTTTTAGGGTCAGTGGGGGCAATCTCGTCACCCGCGAGCATTTCGAGGATCATCCGATCGTAGCCCTTGTCTTCATTCAAAGACTCCACGATCCAATCGCGCCAATGCCACAGGTGCCGCTGGCTGCTCTGAACCAAATCCGAGCTGCGCAGGCCATACCAGTCGCTATAGCGCCAAACATCCATCCAGTGCCTGCCCCAACGCTCGCCGTAGGCGGGACTGGAGAGCAACCGGTCAACCACCGTTTCGTATTCCGTGCTGGAGTTGTCTTTCAGGAACGCATCGATCTCGTTTGGGGCTGGCGGAAATCCGATCAAGTCGAGATAGACGCGTCTTATCAGCGTGCGCTTGTCCGCTTCGGGCACGGGCTCGAGATTCCTTCTCTCGTGCTGTTCGGCGATGAAAGCATCGATCGGATTTCGTTCCCAGACCTGCCTGCGGATCTTTGGCAGTGGAGGTCGTCTTGGAGGTTTGTACGCCCAATGACTGCTGCCCTGGGGGGAAGTGCCTTGCTCGCCTGAAGCTCGCAGCGCGCCGGAGTAAGGAGCGTTGGCATCAATCCAAGCTGCCATGTTCGCTATTGCCTCCTCCGGCAGATTCTGGCTGCGGTAGGGCATGCCCGGCTCGTGCAGGTGTTTGATCTTTTTCATCAACAGGCTGTCGCCAGAACGGCCAGGAACGACAACGTCTTTGTGCGTGTCGCTGCCGCGCAGCAGCTTCTCTCGCGTGGAAATGTCCAGGCCGGCCTGTCTGAGTTTGCCTCCATGGCAGTTCAGACAACGCGTCTCGAGCACAGGACGCACCTTTTCGAAAAAAGCCTGGGAGGTCGGCTCGGAGCGCATTCCGGCGTGGGCGGCGTGCGTGGCTTCGCCCATTGTGGGAGCCGCTTCAAAAGGCGCGCCCAGGTCGATCCACAACTCGATTAGACTTGCCGTCTCGCTCGGAATTCTCTGGCCCTGCAACGGCATGTAGGGCTCCTGCCGATGCGTAATCAGCTTGTACAGCAGGCTCTCTCCAGCATTCCCTGGAACCACGGCTGGGCCGCGAGTGCCACCTTGCACGAGCCCTTGCCGCGTGGTCAGATCGAGCCCGCCCTGTTTAGTGCTGCTGTTATGGCAAGCCCGGCAATGTTGATCGAGAACCTCACGAACGTGCTCAGTGTACAGCTTGGTTCCAGCCTGCTCAGAGGAAAGGGTTGCTCTCGCAGATTGAGGGTTGGCAGGTGGCGCGAAGACAGTAGTCCACGCGGTCAAGGTAGCGACCAGTGTTACGAGAAGAACCAAACGTGTTTTCAAAACAAGAGAGAGAGGCAGCAGGCACACGGATACAACACTCCGTTTCCTCACGATGTGTTCGCAAGTTTGGGCAAGAATAGATCCGGGTAGGTGCTATGTCAATCGTTCTCTGGGGCAGAAAGGGCGTGAAAGAGCCCCTCGTTTTACGGGTCATGAAGCGGCTTTCGTAGCGCAGATCCTGCGCAGTTCGCAGGTCTGCGGCTTGAAAGGAAGCGTGCTGGCACCAGCTGAAGTTCAGCGCAGCGCGGTTGCAAGGAGCGTCACTGCAGCTCCCGCGTCGATGGCGGGGTGGTGAATCTTGGCGATTGCGAACCGCTAGCTTTACTGCCGCAGACCCGCAGAAAACGCAGGATCTGCGCTACGAGTCGTGAAGCGGGTTTCGTAGCCAGCAGCAACAGTCCAAGGAACACGAGACGAGATGGCCAGTTTCTTTCTTACTTCACACCGCGCATGCCTGCGGTGTTGGGTACTCCTATGAAAAAGAGATGTGATGTGGCGACGGCGCGGCTGGATGCGACTTCCGACTCCGAAAGCGGCCAAGGCCTCGTCGTCTGCGGTGCTTCGTGAAATCCGTCCCTGAAACTCGCCAGACCACTGGCACTTGGACCCAGTCTGACGCGAGTCGGGAATCCCGAAAAATGATCGAGCGCGCTCCGTGGATCACCTGCTTGGCTGAAGAGGGTGTACGGATGGGTTTTCCCAGATCGCGGAAGCCTTGACGACCAGCGTTTGCTTCAGCCGTGGCTTTCGTCGCGCATCAGGGTCGGTAAAAGGTCCCGGCGATGAACCGTGTCTCTGACTTTGGGTCGCCGGGCTTTTCCTGGTTAAACCAGTAGGTTGTGAGCACACGCCCGTCTGGGAACTGAACGGAACTGGGATAACCCAGGTCCCGGGTTCCTCCATCATCCCGGAGAATGATCTCGTTCTGAATATTCCAGCTCTTGCCTCCATCCGCGCTGATGCATGCCCGCAATCCGTAAGGCGGGCGCCGGTACCCGTAGGTGCACAAGATGCGTCCATCTTTCAATTCCAGCAAATGTGCTGGGAATCCCCACATGGCTGTCTTGACTGCCGGGGTCCAGGTGCGCCCGTCATCGGCAGAATCGCTCTGGTAGAGATAGCCTTCCGTGCGCAGCATCGCGATCAGCCGTCCGTTGCGGGTCCGCAGAAGGCAGGGTTCGCCGAAGTCCAGCTTCTTCTCGGCATCTTCTGCCAGCAGAGCCGGACTGCCCCAGGTTCTGCCCATGTCGGTAGAACGAATCACCCAGGATCGATACGGGCTGTTCTTATAGGATCATTGCCATAAACCGCCATCAACAGCGTGTGGTCAGGCAATTCCAAGACAGGGCAGCGCGCTGCAAGCTTCGGCAGACCAGGGATTCTCACCGGCTGTCGGGAACTCCAGGTTCTTCCCAGATCAGTCGAACGCAAAGTCCATTCACCCTCGAACGTGTAGGCGTACGGACGGCCTCCATCTAGCGGAAACCCCACCGGGAACGGGCTGATGGCCCAGGAATACAGGTTCAGCAGCAGGCTGCCGTCAGAGAGCTGTGTGACGGGGACATCTTCTGTTTGGGAGAACCGGTAGGTTTCATCGTCGGCAACGACCTTGTCCCCCCAGGTGCGGCCTCCATCACGCGATCGCAGCACGATGCCACGCGCTGTGGGATCGACGTGGCCGCGTTGCTCCTTGGTGCGAGCATGAGGTTCGCGGGCAGTGAGAATCAGGTCTCCGTTCTTGAGCTGCAAGAGCCAAGGGATGATGTGGTACAGCGTGTCATCCCGATAAACCGTGATGTGCTCCATCTCGGCGCCAAAGCCGAAGCGAGACAAGCAACAAGCCAAAACCAGAAACATGGGCCAAGCCTTGGCTAGGCTCTTTGAACTGCCTATTCCCTCAGCGCGTCTTGCGAGTGGTGCGCAACTGGAATCTGCTCGCGGTATCAATTCAGTCCTCTCTTCTGCCATGTTTGGCTTCGGGTCTAGTCACTTCCAAAGTGTTCTTCTGCCGTCGTTCGCGTGAGAACACAATTTCTCGCTCTACAGCTCAGACATTCCGTTGGGTGGGACTGGATTCCCGCTTTCCGCGGGAATGACGGAGACTACCTCAAAACAGGTCGCCGTGATAAGGAAACGGTTTCCCAATCACTGCCCGCTTTTTCGTTACCGCCGATGCAGACTTGCCGTTGTTCCCGCGAAAGCGGGAACCCAGGGAGTTTTTGGAATCGATCCCATGGTATATCAGAACGTACCGGGCAAGGCCTGTTCATATCCGAGCCGCCCCGTTCTTGTCGTGGGGGTCGAAAGGCGAAACCCGACGCGAACGCGATTCTCGCTCACACATCCCGTTGGCACATTCCCGCTTTCGCGGCAATGACGGAAGGCTTGCACGCCCTAGCGTGGAGCGATCGTCCGCTGCGCTTTCTTGGCTGTTCGGTTCCTTTCCTCCAGCAACCTAAACTGCTGGTGGGCTTCGGCAGCCTTCTGCTGGTGGCCGAGACCTAGGTAAACCCGGCTGAGGACGTAATACGGCTCCGGCAGGTCGGGTCTTAGACGAACCGCTTTCAATAATTCATCGAGCGCCTGCTGATAGCGCTGCTGCCGCAGAAAGATCTTCCCGAGTTCGACGTGGGACTCGGCATGGTCTGGTGCCAGCTGGGTCGCGCGCCGAAGGAGTTCTAGAGCCTGATCGGGCGGCGCATCATAGCTCAGAAGGCTGCCAAGCTGGTAATGAGCCAGCGCGTTACTGGAATCGCATTTCAGTGCCATTTGCAAAGCGACCCTGGCTTTGTCGAGCTGCCCCAATTCTTTGTAAACGAAGCCCACCGAAAAGTGGGCGCGAGACAGACTGGGAGCTATCTCTGCCGCCCGCTGAAACTCCGACAGAGCGCCAGGCAAGTCTTGGTTGTGCATGCGTGCTTCGCCCAGGAGAAGGTGAGGCAATGGCTGCTCTGGAAATTTCTGCACGTACCCCTCGAATAGGGTGATGGCTTCAGCGAAGGCTCCGTGCTGGAAAAGCTCCTTGCTCAATGCCTCCCAGGCATCGTGGCGTGCCGGATCCACGGTGACACACTGGCGTAGTGCCTCGATGGCTCGCGCATGATCTTTCAACTCGGCCTGGATTTGCCCCAGGAGGTAGTATGCGCCTGCTTCGCGAGGTTGCAGTTCCAAGGCTTGGCGCAATGCCTCCAAGGCTTCCGGTTTTCGATTCAGATGATGATACGCCGCGGCCAGGCCATAAAGCATGTCGTAGGAACCAGGAAGTTTCCGACGCGCCTGCTCGAGTTCACTGGCCGCTTCCGCGAATTGTCCGTTTTCGGCCAGTAACAGCCCCAATCGAAGTGCGGCCTTAGAGTCGCCGCTCGACACGTCTCTGATGCGAGCAGCGACTTCCAGGGCATCGGCACGGCGCCCGAGCTTGAGATAGACCTCGGTGAGGGAAAACAGCACATCGGCATGACGCCGGTTGAGTGAATGGGCTCTTTCGAAGTACGGCCGAGCTTCCTGGAATTCGCTGCGGCCGTGATGGAGAGAGCCCAGGTGAAAGTTCGCCAAAAAGGCGACGGTCTCATCTAGCGGCTGGATGTCGAGTGCCTTTCGATATTGCTGCGAGGCGAGCTCGAATTGTCGCAGCTCAAGGTAGGCGTTGCCCAGGTTCACGTGCCCAAGAGCGTAGTTCGGTTTTAACTGAATCGCACGCAGAAAAGAATCTCGGGCGAGTTCAACCTTCTTCTGCTGCATGCAGAGCACACCCAAAGTGTGATGGGCTTCAACGAAATCTGGTTTCAGCCTCAGCGCTTTCTTCAGTAGAGTTTCGGCCTGGCTCAACGCGTTTCTGCTTGCCGCAATCTTGGCCAGAAAATAGTAGGGCTCGGGAACCTGGGGCGCCAGCGTCACGATGTGCTGAAACTCTGTTTCGGCCTTCTCCAGATTGCCTGCCTGAAAGAACTGCAATCCTTTGTTGTAGTGACCTTCGAGCTGCCCAGCGATCGACTTTCCCTGCGAATACAGTAGAGGAACGACGGCAAGCAGGCTGAGCGCCCGTGTCAAAGCCAGTGCCAGCGGTTTGGCCACCCGGAACGAGTGAGGAGTTTGGTGATGTATGAAGAGGCTCATTGCTGAGCGTTACCATTCATGGTGACACTTCAAGGAACTGCTGTTGCAGAGCGGGCCTTGCTGCCCGAATGCAGCAGAGGACTGCCGCAGTCCAAAACGGATTCGCGAAACACCAGCCAGGCGTTCTTGAATTGGGAACGGCACAGGGCTTACGGTTTGGTGGCTTCTTCGTGCTTCAGCTCTCGATCCCTTTCGGCCTTGAGTGCCGCAAATTGCTTCATGGCTTCGGCTGCTTTCGTTTTGTCACCGAGCTTTCGGTAGACAAGTCCTAACTGATAGTGCGCCTCCATGTGCCGGCGATCGAGCCGCACCGCCTTCTCGAAGCGGGCGGCGGCTTTCGTGACTTTGCCGTCCGATGCATAGATTTTTCCTAGGTTGTAATAGGCGTCTGCGTTCTGCGGATCGCAGGCAAGAGCCTTTAGGAATGCCTCAACGGCCGATGGCTGCTGCTGAAGTTTGAGAAAGTTCACACCCGCTTTGTAGTGATAGGCCGCCTGCCTGGGCTCAAGCTGAGTGGCTTTGGTATAGGCAGCGCCGGCTCTCTGAGAATCGCCGTTTCCGGAATACAGATCACCCAAGGCGGCGTAGAAATCTGCCGCGTTCGGCTCCAGGCGCAGCGATTCTTGAAATGCCCTCTCGGCTTCTGCGCTGTTTCCCCTGAGATACGCAATGGTGCCCAGGCCGAACCACATTTTGGATGCCTTGGGGAATTGCGACCGTTTTGACTCGAACAGCTGTTGAGCCTCCTCAAGCTCGTTGTTCTTAGCCAGGCCAATTCCCAGATCGTAGACCGCATCCAGATTTGCTGGCTCCAGCACAACGGCTTGGCGGAGGTTCTTCAGCGCGCGTTGACTGTCGTCCAGCTTGACGTAGGCAGACCCCAGCAGGCTGAAAAAACTGCCATGGCCTGCGAATCGATCGCGTGACGATTCCAGCACTCTCACAGCCCCCGAGTAGTTCTGGTTGCGAAAGTACGCCAGCGCCAGGTTGTAGCTGGCTTCCGCCGAGCCGGGCTTCTGCCGGCCAGCCTGTTCGAAGAATAGAATCGCTTGCGGATAAAGAGCATGCTGGGCGAACAGCAGTCCCATCTGCATGGCCAGTTCCGGGTCGTTCTGACTTGAGCGAGAAAGCCTGTCGATTCTCTGCAGCGCCCTGTCGGCGTGCCCGGCAGCCAGATAAGCAGCGACCAGGTCCGAGAGGATCTGCGGATTTTGAGGATCTAGCCTCGAGGCTCGTTCGAAAAATCGCACGGCTTCCGGAAAGTTGCCCTGCCTCACCTCAATCATTCCCAAGTAATGGCAGGCCAGCGGCTGATTGGCATTGAGGCGCAAAATCTTCGAGAACTCCTGCTGGGCTAAGGGGAGCTTTCCTTGTTCAAAATAGCGCGCGCCGCGATCGTAGAGCTCCTGTAGAGTCGTCGCGGCAGCCGCAGGCACCGAGAAACAAGCGAGGAGGGAAATGGTTAGCCTAACGGTCTTCAACGGGATGCGCAGAGTGAATCGTTTGCTTGGTGCCGATGAATTCCAAGAGTCGTAATGGCTGGATTCCCACCCCGCGCTTTCGCGGGGGCAGGCTTTCCGCGGGAATGACGGAAGCCACAGCAAAACAGGTCACGGTGACTAAAAAACGGGCCATGCAGGCACCGCCAATATTCTTTGAGCTGCCGCCGATTGAGACCTGTCGTCGTTCCCGTGAAAGCGGGAACCCAGGGAATTTCTGGAATTGTCCGAGGCGTATCGAAACCTGACCAGCAGACTTTGATATCCTACCCGGCTCGTTCTTGTTGTCCAGATCGAAAGGTTGGCTTCTCGACGGCAGACTTCACTGTACACCTGCCAAAAAAAAGCCCAGGGCCGAAGCCCTGGGCATATTAGACAACAGCCTTCGACCCAGCTACCAGTAGAACTTCAACCCAAACTGGATATCGCGCGGGTCCAGGATCGTGGAGAATGTGCGTCCGAAGTTGGGGTTAGTGGGATCGGCAATCGGATTCGCGAAGCTGGCGTGGTTCCAGGCGTTAAAGAATTCCGCTCGGAACTGCGCGCGAAAGCGCTCGGTTATTTGAGTGTCCTTAAGAACAGCCAAATCCCAATTGTTGATCCCATTGCCTTTCAGAATATTGACGCCCGCGTTGCCATATCGCGGCGCAGCGCCAGTGCGCGTCGGCCAATCGAATTTAGAGCGATCCCACCGCGGCGAATTCACGCCATTGCCTCCCAAAAAGAAACCAGAAACCACATCAGCTCGGCAGGAGTTGTTCACCGAGTGGTTGCAGTTGTTTCTGGGAATGCCAGGGGTCAGATAGAAGCCGTCTCGAAAAGTCACGATCCCAGAAAAGCTCCATCCTCCAATGATCTTGTTGGCAGCTCCACCCCAAGCGTTACCAAAGCGCTTGCCGGTGCCGAATGGCAATTGCCAAATATAGTTGAACGTGAACCGGTTGGAAATATCGTCCGAAGAGTGCCCGTTTTCCAGGCCCAGGTTATTGGGATCTTGCGGAAAACTGACGTTCCCGCCGGAGATGCGCCCGTTCTTGAAACCCAGAGCCTTGCCGAAGGTGTAGGCTCCCTTGAAGGATAAATCGTTGGCGAAACGCCGCTCGGCAGAAAGGAGCACGGCGTTGTAGTTGGCTGCCGCTCCGCTACTAAAGCCAGAAAGCCGGCCCCACTTGGGAAACGGCACGCGCGAGACCAGCGCACCTGGGGCTGGAGGAGCCGTGTTGTAGTCGATCAGAGTCTCAAGGTTATCCGATTTGGACCCCAGGTATTGGGCCTCGACGACAAAGTTGTGACTTAGCTCTTGCCCAATACTCAGACTCCATTGCTGCGTGAGTCCATCCTTCCAGTTGTTCTCGAACCCTGTGAGCATGCCCAAAGCCAAGGATCTGAGCGCATTGATGGGCTCGACGCCGATCACGCCTCCCCAGTTGACCGTGGGCGTTCGCGTGTCTGAAACGATAGTTGGCCACAACTGTCCCGGAGGCGCCGTTGTGGAGTTCTGGACGAGATTCATGAGCTGGGAGTTCGAAAAGAAAATCCCGTAGCCGCCTCGAACCACCGTGCGGTCGGTGCTAAACGGACGATAGGCAAAGCCGAAGCGCGGCGCATAGTTGTTCTTGTCGGAGGTGAACATGCTCCGCCGATCCAGGAATCCGAAGGGCAGATCGGGCCGCACCTGCTCGAAAAAGGCCTTGGCAGTTGTGTTCTGCTTCGGATACATCAGCCCGCCCACGCCATTGCCCAGCCTCGGATTGAACGTGGGGGTAAAGCCGCTCGCTTCCACCGGCACTTGGGCGTACTCATAGCGCAGGCCAACGTTCAACGTCAGTTTCGGGCTGACCTTCCAGTCGTCAAGGACGTAGTAGGCCAGCTGGTGACGTGTAAATTTGGCAGGGTCGTTGGCCTTCAGAGCTAACCAGCTCTCCGCTTGGAGTCCGAGCAGGAAATCGGCAAATGCGTCGCCGCTGAACTGGCCGTTGAAGATGTAGCTATTGTTGAGCCGGGTTGCGAAATTGACTGGAGCTACGTTGCGGCGGAAGTCGCCGCCGAACTTGATGTTATGCTTTCCACGAGTCCAGGTGACTCCATCGTACCATTGGAAAGAATTCACCGTGAGATACCACGGGGTACCCTCTCCAAGTCCGCTAAACGTTGTGCCGTTCAGGCTGATGTTGGTCATGCCGGAATTAAAGTTGTCCCTGAGGGCATAAGGGATACCCAAGTCAGCCGCGATGGGGTTTCCTGTGTTTTGACCCCTGAGGCGGTGAACCGTGCGGCCGTAGGACATTCGGAACTCGTTCAGAACATTCGGGCTGAGGGTGCTGGTCAGACCTCCCACCAGGTTCTGAAACCGCTGTGGAGTGAGTTGGCCTCCAACCAGAGGATAGCCCTGCGGAGACGGAGAGGAGCGAAAAATATCCTGAACCGCGTATCGCGCCATGAAGTTGTGCTTGTCGGAGACTCGATGATCGAAACGGACCAGGAAAGAATCCAAGTCATCGACTAGCGACGCGTTAGCGATGAAGTTCTGCCGAGGGTTCGATGGGTTGTTCGGCAAAGGATAGTACTTCACCAAGCCGGCCGATATCTTGTCGATTCGGTTTGCCGGGATGATGTTCCCCGGAAAAGGCCGGCCGGTTTGAGGGTCGCGAATGACTCGACTGAAGCCCGAAAAGTCTCCTGCTCGCTCGGCTGCAGTCGGAACGACGGCGCTACGAAACACGCCCTGCCGAATGCGCGTGCCATCGTAGTTACCGAAAACGAACGTCCGGTCCTTAAAGATGGGGCCTCCACCCGCCACGCCGAACTGATTCCGGCGCAGCGGAGCTTTCTTCGTGGTTGCCGGAAGGAAGAAATTTCGCGCATCGAAAACGTCGTTGCGGATGAACTCCCAGGCCGCTCCGTGGAACTCGTTGGTGCCTGACTTGGTGACCACGTTGATCACGGCGCCCCCACCGGCGCCGAACTCCGCCGAGTACTGGCCAATCTGGATGCGAAATTCCTGCACCGCGTCCACCGAAGGGGCTACGTTGTAGGAGTGAAAGAACTCTTCCTTGTTGTCGGCTCCATCGAGTTGGTAATTGTTCTCGGTGGCTGGCGCTCCGGCTGCAGCAGGTGCAAATCCCTTGTTGAGGAAGTTCTTTGAGGTGTAGTTACCTCCCTCATTGATGCCGCCGGTCAGGGTGGTCAATTCCATGAAGTTGCGCCCGTTGAGTGGAAGCCCAATGACCTTCGTTTCATCGACCACACCGCCGATCATCGGGCTCTCGGTATCGATGATCGGCGCCGCTCCTTCTACCGTGATCGTCTCGGTAACTTCTCCGACCTCAAGGGTAATATCAATGCGGCCCTGCTGATTCACCTGCAAGACGATGCCTGGCAGAACAGCCTTCTTGAAGCCTGCCAGCTCCGCCTCAACAGTGTAGTTTCCAGGATTGAGCGCTGCAATCCGGTAGGTGCCCGTCTCGTTCGTCTGAACTTCTCGGCTGATGTTGGTTTCGACGTTGGTGACGGTTACCTTGACATTCGGCATGACTGCGCCGCTGGGGTCTCGCACGAGCCCTGTGAGTGTCGCAGTGCTTACCTGAGCCGCCACCGGGGCTGCCGAAAAGGCGGCCAAAAACAGGACAACGGCCAGAAGCCTGACTACTTTAATTTGACCTTCTCGATTGGTTATTCTCGAATTCATGTTCCTCCTCCACCTTAATCCTGGCCTGCGTCAGTCCGCATGCCTTTCAACTTGTTGTGTGTGATGTGCCGCGAAGCGAGAAATCTGGATCCATTCTGCCTTGCATGCCCGAAGCCAACGCATCTTCCCGGGCCGCAGGTTCCTGGTGGTGAGCTGCACGCACCAGGGCCCCGTCAAAGTCTCGTAAGTCCTTGAGTCGAGAGACATCCCCAGAGACGGAGCCCATCAGACACACAAAAACTCCGCTCCACTTTCATCTGCACTGGTCGCGGTTTCGGAGACCATAAACTGGGCTCTGTAGGGTGTCAACTATATTTTCTGGGTCGCTGGCCAACACTTGCTTGCTGAGACCCGCTATCTATGGAATGACGCGACCGCTTGACATGCGGCGGGCTCCGACAGCAGGATGCAGCGCATCGTGTTCGATGCCTAACAGATATTGCCTTGCGAGACAACGAGAGGGAGAGAGCAATGCGAAAGAATCTGGCGGAGCCACGGCTGAGGACTGCATACAGAAAGGACCGTCGGCATTTCCTCCAAGCGGGGGGATTCTTGGCTGGGTTTCGATGGGCCGGTGTCGCCTGGCCGGCCTTCGGCGCTGAAGAGACCCGGCGATCCGAGACACCAAAGCTGAAGATCACTGCCGTCAAGACCTATCTGCTGCGACACAAACTGGCGCGCCCGTTTGGGGTCTCGGTGTCGGTTCCTTTCGACACGATCCGCCAGGCGCTATTGGTCCGGATTGAAACGAACGCGGGCTTGTCGGGCTGGGGCGAGACCGCTCCGATCGGCGGCGCTCGGGGAACCATCGAGGATCACCTGGGTCCGCGATTAGTCGGACAGAATCCGCTCGAATATCGCCGCCTCATGCGCATGATGTGGGGGCCGAACTTCGGCAACGCATTGGCCGTCGGAGCGCTGGAGATGGCGATCAACGATCTTCGCGGCAAGGCACTGAATTTGCCAGTAGCCGAATTATTTGGAGGTCGTCTGCGCGATCATGTTCCTGCCTATGCGTCGGCCATGAGTTACTTAGAGGGCTTGGAACCCGAACAGCAGTTTCCAAAGGAGGCAGCAGAGCTGGTTGCGCAGGGTTTCAAAGCGCTGAAGATGCGGATTGGGCGGTATCCAGTCGCGCGTGAAGCGAAGCTTGCCGCCGCGGTCCGAGCCGCAACGGGTCCGAATACCCGCCTGATGGCCGACGGCAATGGAGCCTACACGATGGCGACCGCGCTGGAAATGGGGCAGGAACTGCACAAACTCGGCTTCGAAGCGTTCGAAGAACCTTTGCCACAGTCGCCGAAATATGCCGGTTACGAAGAGCTGCGGCAGAAGTTGCCCCTTTCGCTGGCAGCGGGAGAAACCGTCGATTCGCGGGCGACCGCGAAAGAGCTAATCGACCGGCGGGCGATGGACATCATTCAACCTGACGTCAGCCTCTGCGGCGGCATCGGTGAAACTTTGTTTGTCGCCGAAACGGCCGCTCTGTCGGGCATCAGCTGCCTTCCCCATTGCTGGGGAGGAGACATCCTGATCGCAGCCACGGTTCACCTGCTCGCCTTGCTGCCGGACCCTCACTGGGGATTGCCTACCGACACGCCGATGCTCGAACTCGACCAAACGGAGAATCCGTGGCGGAACGGCCTTGCCAAGGATCCGTTGCCGGTTCGAGCAGGGCTGGTTGGCGTGCCAACCAAACCGGGGTTGGGAATCGAGGTAAACGAGGAAGTCGTAAGGCGATACGCCGTAGCGTAGTCCTGGTGGATCGACAAAGGCCATTCTGGTCGGAAGGACTTGTCACTGACGTTCAGCCAATAGAGACGAACCGGCCCACCCCCGTCGCTCCTGGCCGGCAGCGCCCAACGCTCCGTCGGCGAAGTCTTCGAACGAATCTTCTATCCAAGAGAGCGGATCGGGTTCGGTGGCCTCAAAAGAGGCACAAAGCACGAAGACGAGCCAGAACAGCCAACTGCGTATCTGAATTCTCATCGATTGCTCCTTAAGAGTTCTGTTCGAGCCTTGCCCAGCCGCACTCCAGCAGGGCGGTGCGCTCTCCAGCCGAGGTCGTGAAATTGGGCGTCGTGAAAAACCAGCAGCGGAAAACCGGAACGACATCTCCTGTATTGATTGCGGCTATGGAAAACAACCCGTTCTGTGGTGCAGCGAACTTGTACGGTCACCTCAATTCCGCGATGTCGATCCGGACTTCGAGCGGCCTGCGCTGGAAAAAACCTCACGCAAAGCGGAGAGACTCTGGGCGTAGGTTTCGCGAAGCAAGTAGTCGGGCGTGTCGGCTTCGAAATAGCGGATGCCTCGGGACATCCAGAACGCCACTTTCTCGGGATCTTGCGTAGGATAACCAACAGCGACACCGTGGCTCCCGGCCACTTCGAGCACCCGCTCAACAGCCGCGTTCACTTCCGGGTGATCGTACTGGCCAGTCAGCCCCATCGCGTGGGACAGGTCGGCGATGCCCAGGTGAATGACGTCGATGCCAGGAACTGCCGCGATCGCCTCGACGGATGCCAATCCTTCCACGGACTCGATCATGACCACCAAGAGCAAACGCTCGTTGGCTTCTGCGACATAGGATGAGATATTCGCCGCCTGGTACCACACGGCTCGCCCAAGGCTCATTTCGCGCCGGCCAACTGGCGAATAGCGGCAGGCGTTCACCACCGCTCGGGCTTGGTCTGCCGAGTCGACGTGGGGTACGTGGACTCCGGCGGCGCCTTGGTCTAAAGCCTGGCGGCAGGCCGCTGCGTCGAAGCTGCGCGGGCGGAAAACGGCCGGAACACCGGCGGCCGCCGCGTGTGCGAGCATTGATCGAGCGGTCTCTGGACCGATCATTCCGTGCTCGCAATCGAGCAGCACGGCCTCAGCGCCCGCGAAGCCGATGATTTCCACAATCGCCGGGTCTGCCAGAGTGACGGGAATAATGACGAGGGGAGCTTTGGACTGATCTGTTACGCGCTGCCGCAAGTGCAAAAGATCTTTCCAGTCTTGTGCCATTCTGGTTCCTTCCTTTGAGGAGCTGATCGCCACTCATAAGTTAGCCCGTTGAACACAGGGTCAGGTGAGTTTCGAACCAACATGAATAGCTCCGGGTGGCGCCCGATTTCGCGCCACCCGGTGGATGGCGTGAGAAAGCCCCGACCCCGAAAAGGTCGAACCAGAGCCTCCCGGTAGCCGAGTGCAACGATGGGTCAACCCTTCCAGGGTTGACTGCAACGGTCTGGCCTGGCTACCGTGGGCTTCGCTGCACGAGGCTCCGCTCGCCCAGGGCTATTCACGTCGTCCCCTTCGGGGACAGCGCCTGACAACAGCAGGGGTCGCAAGAGTCTTGGTCCCACCGGTCCGCCTGTGTTAAGCAAAAAAATATCAGGGCATGATCCAGCCTTGAAGGTTAGAGGAGGATGCTTTCCGCACCATTCGGGCCACTGAGCAGCCGCCTGCGCTAAATCGACCGTGGCCCGGGCTTGAGCACGGGGCTGGACCTGGACTCAGAGCCACATTCCAACGGTGCAACCCGGAACTGCCTTGGGCCAGGGTTCCCCTCTACTCATATCAGAACGCAATACGAAATCCGAACTGAATTTGCCTGGCTGACGTGATCGTCGAGCGGATGCGGCCAAACGACGACACGGGAGGTTCATTGTCCGTCTGGCCGTTGAACGCGATGAGCGCAGGGGGCGCGAAGTTGGCGCGATTGAAGAGATTAAAGATTTCTGCTCGGATTTGGATGCGAGTGCCCTCGCCAAGGCGCCGCCAAGCGAAGGTTTTGGCAGTCGAAAGGTCGAGTGTTCGAAGGTCAGGACCAATGAAAGTCCCTCTCCCCAGCGCTCCGAAAGTTCCTGCTGGCTGCAAGACAAAGGCCGAGGCATCGAAGTAGCGGTCTGGCTTACCCAGCACAGCAGATTCGTGCGTGCGGCCAGCCGCCAGGCTTGGCCGGTCGAATCCGATTCCCGGACCCAGAGACGGCGCCCATTGCGAACGGGAACGATTCCTTTGCACGAACGCAGTCAGCGGATTCCCGCTGCGTACCACGGCAATGCCTGAAACTTGCCAGTCTCTGAGAAGCAGACCCGCAGCGCCGGCCAGGGATCTGCCCCAGGGCAGCTCCCATGTGAAGTTGCCGACCCAGCTATGTTTGGCATGATAATCTGCCAAACCTCTGTTGTAGTTCAATCCGAAAAACTCCGGAAAAGCTGAAGTGGTGCCGTTGGTCGCGTCGGAGAAAAAAGTGGAGGCCTGCGTGTTATCGATGTTGCGCGAAAAGGTGTAGGAAGACTGGAAGCTGACACCCTGGCTCCACCGCTTTCGCAGCTCGGCAATCATGGCGTGATAAGCGGAGTCGCCGTCACTGCGTTTCAGTTCGATCGTAGCGAAAGCGTTGTTCGGGCGAACTGCGTTGGCTGGGAAGAACAACGTTCCGTCGGCCAGACGTTCCGGGGTCGGAACGTTCACGTCTCCAGAACGGAGAAGGTGAACCCCACGCGAGCCTGCATAACCGAGGGTGGCCAACGTGTCGCCCCAGAGCTGCTGTTGTAGATTCAGATTCCAGACCGCCACATTTGGGTTCTTGATGTTCCATTCTACCGGACGAATGGTATTGCCGACCCCGCGTTCAAAAGGGACGTTTGGAAACGTGGGATTGGCGATGCCAATGCGCGGTGTGGCAGGTGGATTCGTAACCGTTACGATGAGATTCTGTTGATTGTTCGTGTTGAAGTAGATGCCAAAGCCAGCGCGCACGGAAGTGGTTCCCTGCCCGGACGGGTCCCAGGCGAAGCCGAAGCGTGGCGAGAGGTTCTTGCCAGTCGGGTTGCGGTACAGCTGGCCAACGGTGGGCACGGCGTCGGCGAGATTCATGAGGGCAGAATCGCGGCCATACAGGTCCCTCGGCATTGTGGCGAACTCGTATCGCAAACCGAGGCTGAGATTGAAGCTTGAGGCGAGCTGGTAATCGTCTTGGACGTAGACACCCAGCAAAGTAAAGCGCCAATACCGATCCAATGCGCCGTTGGGAGGCAAGCCAAGAAAGCGTTGTGGGCGATTTTGGAGAAAATCACGAATGCCGCCGAAAGTATAGATGCCGAGCGAAAAGGTGGGATTGACCATGTTGTCCTGGTAGCGTTCGGCCAACCCTCCGAGTTTGAGCGAATGTTTTTCTCGTATGTAGACCAGGCTGTCTTCCAAACCGAAGACGTTCTGAGTCAACTTCACGTTCACCGACGTTTGAGGACCGAAGCGCGGCATTCCTCCGATGTCGATATTGCCCACTAGGCTCTGCCCCGGGACAAACGGTGCAAGCGGCGAACGCAGATTGGCCTCTACGTCCTGGCCAATGCGCGTCCGGCTGAACCCCAGCCGGACCGTGTTGAGAAGCCGGGGGGACGCCACGTGCCGATACTCGGCTGTCAGGAATTGATTCCGGGAAAGGAATGACCTCGGAAACTGCGGGTAGTCTGTCGGCAGCCGTTGTCCTGCATCGTCGAACGTGTAGCGAAGGAACATCTGGTCGTGGGCTCTCACGTTGCGGTCGATGCGTGTTTGGAAGAAGTGCTGGTTGAGAACCTGTCTGAACCCGAACGTGTGATCGGCCAGTCCGTCGCCGCGAGCAGGTCCATTGGCCACCGGAAACGCTTCCAGGTAAGGCCGCACGGCGTCATTGACTCCGACGTTGACGAATTGGCCGGGCCGGGTTGCATCCGGCAGAAAACCTTGGCGAGGATTGTCTTCTGGCACGATGGTGAAGATGGTGCGTCCCAATCGTTCGCGCAGCGCCTCATAACCGGCAAAGAAGAAGGTCTTCTCTTTCTGTAGGGGCCCCCCGAAACTGCCTCCGAACTGGTTGCGCTTGAACTCCGGATTGTCGGAAGGATCGAAGAAGTTGCGCGCATCCAGGTTGTCATTGCGATGGTACTGGTAGAGGCTGCCGTGTGCCTGGTTCCCACCCGACTTGCTGATGGCGTTCACTTGGCCGCCGGAGTTTCGACCGAACTCGGCGCTGTAAGCGTTCACCTCAATCCGAAACTCGCGGATGGTCTCCATGCCCAGAGCGGTGCCGGCTGCGCTGCCGGCCGGGCCGTTGGTGAAGTCGTTTTGTGTCGTGCCATCCAGCAAATAGACATTCGAACGGGGATCCTGTCCGTTCACACTCATTCCCAAACCATGGGCGACCACGGAGCCACCGTCGCGATGCGGATAGGGGACGACGGCGGGCTGGAGGTAGGCCAGGTCGGTGTAGTTGCGGCCATTCAAGGGCAGGTCTTTGATGGCGTCCTCGCTGACCAGGTAGCTCAATTCGGGAGTTCGGGCGTTCACCAAGGAAGAGCGGCCTTCGACATTCAGTACCAGGTGCACTTCGCCCAGTTCCATGAACAGGTCGAGGATCGAGGTTCCACCCACTTCGAGCCGAAGGTCCCGGTGAATGACTGGACGAAATCCATCCAGCTCAGCGCGTACTTCATACCTTCCGGCAGGGAGTCCGGGCAAAACGAACCGTCCGTCTCGATCACTGGCGGCCACACGGGTCCGCCCTTGGTCCAGTCCAATCGCAGTAATTCGCACGCCCTCCAGGACGGCTCCTGAGCGATCGTGAACCCTGCCGGTGATGGTGCCCGCTGTTTGGGCCAGGAGCGGCTGCTTCCAGAGTGAAACGAGTGCCAACAAGAGACACGTGTACCCGAGGACGAACGATTGGAGCTTCGGGCAGAGGTGCAGGCGACGTTTCATGGCGCGGCGATGGGTGGGGAATAGATCGCGCCTCCGAATAGTCACAGTCTAGCCCTAGGCCGCGGCCAGCGCAACCCCTGGATACTTCAATACTTCAAAGCTTCACTTCACGATGGCTTTGGTCGGAAGCACGTGCGTGCTTCCCTGGAGTTGCTACATTTCCTGTACGGTTCGGAGGGAGGGGGAGCCGTATGCTCTCCCTACCCCTATCGATCGTTTGACCGGGAGCGATGGGTTGGGAGTGAAGCGCAGGGGCAAACTACCATGGGCAAGACGCCCATGGCACGGCCTTTCAGTCTGTGGCTCAACCGCAGATTTCACCATCGATTCGCTTCGGGGAAGGAATACAACTGGCGCTTCAGCCGCCTGAAGGTGAGGTTGCGGAGATCGTGAACGCTGGGTTCCGAAACGACATAGATCGCGCCTGCCCACGGTTCGAAGCCGGCGCGGAAGTGCGGGGCCGACTTGACTCCGATGAATCGCATCTGGCGCGGGTCGAGTCCCAGCGTGCGGGCGCAGGCTGTGTCGTAGGGCTGTTCCCGATGCGTCGTCAGCAGAACGTGGATGCTGTTCTGCTCGATATGCGCCGAAGGTCCCAAACTACGCTCCAGGCTGGCGTACATCGGTCCGTCGTAGCGGAACTTCCCGTCAGAGGGCGCCAGGATGTGCGCTCTGCCGGGCGTCGCGTGTGGCTGGTTCTCCCACCGTCGGTTTGCTGGATAGCCTTGCTTGCGGAGTAGAGAATCACCCACGGGTTTAGCGGGGCAATACCACCGCAGCCGATCCTTTTTCAACTGACTGCAGGATCAGTTCGACCAAGCGCGGGAAGTACTTTCGGTTCACCTCCGGCGAACTTCGCCCCAACCTCGTGACCACCATATCCAACTTCGGAATGACCAGCAGATACTGTCCGCGGGCCCCGTGCGCGTAAAAAGCATTCTCAAGTGCAGGCGGCCCCTCGGGGAATCTCCACCACAGATAGGCGTAATCTTTCGCAACAGGGCTCGTGCGGGTTGACAGGTTCACCCAACTCTCTGAAACAATCTGCTGTTTTTCCCATCGCCCTCGCTTCAGATAGAGCAGGCCGATCTTCGAGTAATCGCGGGCAGTGGCTTCGATTCCCGATCCTCCATCGGTCGTTCCGGAGCCGTCATGACCCCACTTTATTCTCCGCAAATTTAGCGGGCGAAACAGCTTTTCACGCCCGTAGTCGAACAGCGATGCCCCCGTCGCCTTGCGAACGATTCCCGACAGCAAAGTCGCGTCACCGTTGGAATACAACCAGCGGGTTCCTGGAGAAACCGCGACCGGTCTCTCCAGTGCATAAGACAACCAGTTCGAGCCTGCCTTCATGCGTTGGGTGTCTTCTTGGGAGTCCCAATGGAGCCCAGAGGTCATGGAGAGCAGGTGGACAATAGAGATTCTGTTATGGGGATCCGCGGCCTGAAGCCATTCAGGAAAGTACTCAGCTGCAGGCTGGCCAACGCTTCGGATCTTGCCTTCGTCCAACGCAATACCGACGAGAATGCTGGTGACGCTCTTCGCCATGGATGTGGACTCGTGCAGTTGGCCTCGCTTATACCCTTCGAAGTACCACTCCGCAACGATGTAACCGTGGCGAATGACCAGCAACGCATCCGTGGCTTTGTCTTCCGAGAAAGTCCTAGCCTCGGCCAGACGGGGTTGGCTCAAACCGAACGCAGCAGGCTTGCCCGGGCGCCAACCATGCGTTGGCCAGTAGTCCATTTCTTGTAACCGCTCCTGGCTGAACAGCAAGGTTGGAAGCAGCAACAGAAGAGCCAGACAAGCTGAGCAGCAATGAGCGGTTATGAAATGACTCACGATTCGGGAAGGAAAAGGTGAGCCTCCTTTCTTGGACCTGTGTTCGAGGACCGGCCGTGCGACTGCGGGTCGCAGGAAGCGAGATGCGCAGTTCTGCTCTTTACCGTGAGTCGTGATTCTGTGCGTCGTGCCTGGCATTTCAAAGCCTGGTTGCGGAGAAGTGCTCCACCTCATTAGGTCGACCAGACATGTAGTACTCACAGGGTCGATGCGCTCTACAAAGACGTGGTTGTCAGCCGTCCGCAAGCGGCGAACAAATCGGTCATTTCGCATCACTGAACGAATACAATTGGCGCTTCAGCCGCTTGAAGGTGAGGTTGCGGAGATCGTGAACGCTGGGTTCCGAAACGACATAGATTGCGCCCGCCCAAGATTCGAAGCCGGCGCGGAAGTGCGCGGCCGACTTGACTCCGATGAATCGCATCTGGCGTGGGTCGAGTCCCAGCGTGCGGGCGAAGGCTGTGTCGTAGGGCTGTTCCCGATGCGTCGTCAGCAAGACGTGGATGCCGTTCTGCTCAATATGCGCCGAAGGTCCCAAACTGCGCTCCAGGCCGGCGTAAATGGGCCCATCATAGCGAAATTTCCCGTCGGAGAGAGCTAACACGCGCGCTGTCATCCGCACGGGTTGCCCTTGCAGCGGGGACGACTTGCCACCGACGTCCAGAGTAAGCTGGCCTCCCACGCCGGCCGCCTGGCACTGGCGGACGGCGTCCGGGTCTGTGATGTTGAGAACGCAAGCGTCTCTGAGTCCTGCATCGACAAAGGTGCGGAGCATTCCGGTGCTGTCCCCGGGAGAGCCGCCACCGGTGTTGTCTTGCAGGTCGGCAAAGATGACGGGATACCGCCCGGCGGCCAGCGCTTGAGCCAACGCGTCACGCGTGCGTGGCATGTGAAAATGCCAATCGGCGCGGCGCTGGTAACACCAGGCGCCCAACTCGTCGGCGTAGCGCTGAGCGGCCGCCAGATCGTTATCGGTGACCACATAGACCGATGCTCCCATATCTGGGACGTCGGCCACGAAGTAGCAAGTGGCAATGGAAGCACAAACAACGCCCGGTTGTGCCTCGATTCGATGAAGTTCAGCCATCGCTTCCTTCATGGGAGAATGGTTTGTGACCTGATTCATTCCCCAAACCATCGGGATCTGATGCAGAGCCATGGTGGGCCGCAGCCTGTCTTTCCAGATGCGCGACAGCACGTCCGCACACTCGCGCGCGCGGTCCGCCATGTCAACCTCGGGATAGGTCTCGCGGCCGATCAAGACATCGGCCATCTGCACCATGAGCGGCGACACATTCGAGTGAATGTCGAGCTCAGCAAGAATCGGAACGCCGGGGCCCACGAGTCTGCGGATCTCGGCCAGCACGTGGCCTTCGGCATCGGGCACTGCGTCGGAGCCATCGAGATCTCCGGCACACATGGACCCATGCAGTTCCAGCAGCACGCCGTCGATCGGTCCGGCTGCCCGGATTCCATCCAGGAGTTCTCCCACCAGGCCGTCGAACACGGCTCGGGGCGTGGGTGCGCTGGTATGCGCTTCGGCCAACAGCGTGGGGATCAGCTCAAAACCATGCTTTTCGGCGCCGTCGATGTAGCCGCCCAGCGTCGTGTTGGTTCCCCGCATCACTTTCAGAATCTCCGGGCCGCGAAGCAGGAAGCGCTCCCGGTAGCTCTGCAGCGTGGTCGGCACGGTCGTGAACGTGCTGGTTTCGTGGGAGATTCCGCCAGTGACCACTCGCTTCATCGTCGTGTGCCTTTCGTGGCTGTTTTGCGGCCAGGCGACGCCAAGCCGCGGCTGCTCGCTTCCTTCGCGGGCTTCAACGCGCCGACTGTGCCGCGACAAACGTCATACCGATCCGGTTGTTGCCTGGCAGCTGAGGGACCACGACCGTGGCCCGCGTTGGGGGATTCTCAGCGAAAAACTCCCGGTACGCTGCGTTCATGGCATCGTAGTCGTTCAGATCGGTGAGATAGACTCTGGCTTCGACCGCCTGCCTGAGGTTGAGACCTCCCGCCGCCACGATCTTCTGGATTCTTCCGAGGCAGTCTCGCACTTGATCCTGAGTGCTCCCTTGCCTGCTGAAGACACCAGCCAGGTAAATGCGGCCATCGGCCAGCAGGCCGCGGCTGTAATTGCCACTGGGATCCATTCCTGCCGGAAGGACTGAACGTCCAGGTTTGCAGTGTGCGACGACCGTGATTTCGATCGGTGATCTCAGGGGCAGAGCCGCGACACCGACGGGCACTCTGGCAGGTCTCGGCTCGCGCGTGTAGGGAACATACACTTTGTTCAGCGCTTCGAAATTGCCGACATCGGTCAGGTAGACTTCCGCTAATGCCACGTTGCTGAAGTCCATGTTCGCTGCCCTGAGAATTCGGGTGACGTTTTTCAGCGTTTGATCTACCTGTGCCGAAAAGTCGCCGTCGATGAGCTTCGCGCCCGAAGTGTCGACGCCCGCCTGCCCGGAAACGTAGAGAACCCCATCGACCAGAATTCCAGGACTGAAGGGCGCTTTTCCGCGCTCGACCCCTTCAGGGTAGATGTAGGTTTTCTTGCCGCGCACTGCTACCATCGCAATTTCGACGACGGCTCCCTTCGCCAAGGCCGAGACCCCGACCGTTGTGCGAGTCGGTAGGATCGAGTCCTCAAAAAAGGAGCGATAGGCCTTGTTCATTTGGGGCATCTGGGCGAGATCCGTCAGCCAGACATGCGTGGCCACCACGTCGGAAAGCTTGAATTTCCGGGCGTCTAATTCGCGCTTAAGATTAAGCATGGCCTGGCGTGTGCCGGCTTCGACACCGTCGACCAGCTTGCCCGTTGCCGGGTCGATGTTGATCTGTCCAGAAAGGTAAAGCGTCTGACCGGCTTGGACCGCCGTCCGGAAGGGAAGCGCGCCCGGTGTAGAAGCGGGTTGCTGCGCGATCAGGGTCGGAGTCGAAGCAGCCCAGGTGCCAAACGCCAATAGCAAAACCAGGACACGGTTCGAGTGATGTCGATAACGGTTCAATCGCGTCTCCTCTCGAGGTGGGTTGTGAGCGAAACGATGAAAAGGTTTCGGCCGGCCGTCAGCATGACGGGCAATGAATCGCGTGGCGCGGGTTTCAGTTTCTAATATAGACTCTCACCCGTGTAAACGAAAATTTCCCAGAGCTGTCACGCTGGAGTGCCGACGTTCCTCTGTTGCCGATTCCAAAAGCGAGGTCATTTCATCATCATGCCAAAGATCGAAATTCTTGGTACAGGTCTGATCGACCGGCACGATTCTGCTTTCCCAACTCTTATCAGACTGGACAATGGGGATCTGCTCGCCGGCTTCAGCGTCGGCGGAGGTCCTAACGCCACCGGCGGCACCGACTGCGCGCGCTCCACAGACAACGGTGACAGCTGGACCTGGCAGTCAACGATCCTGCCGCCCGGGAAGGACCCTCACACCACCAACAGCCTCCGGCTCAGCCGAACGCGCCACGGCGCAGTCATCGCCTACGGGGGCCAGTGCTATCCTGAGGCGGCGGTGAAGAAGTTCGGCCACGAGGTCAAGCGAGAGCCGGTCTTCTGTGTTTCCGCGGACGGGGGGCTCAGTTGGTCCCCGCCACGGGTTATCCCTGCGGGCGTGGCGGGACCGTTCGAGGTTTCGAACCCGGTCGTGGTACTTGTCGATGGCCGCTGGCTCGCTCCGGCTGCAACGTTGTGCGATGCCAAGAAGTTGGGCGAGCGAGTGGTCGTGTTCGTTTCCGATGACGAAGGGAAGACTTGGCCGGAAACGATTACCGTGATGAAAGATCCGAACGGGATCAATGGTTACTTTGAGCAGAAGGTCACTGAGCTCGAACCTGGGACACTCATGGCTGCCGCCTGGACGGTGCGCATGGGAGATTACGTCGACCAAGAAGACCACTTTGCGTTGTCCTTCGACGGCGGGCACCATTGGGGGCATCCGAAGCCTACGGGTATCCGAGGGCAGACAATGACACCGGTCTGGTTGGGTGGAGACCGGCTTCTGGTCGTCTACAACCGCAGATACGGCCAGCAAGGCGTTCAGATGTGCCTGGTGCGTTTCAACGAAGATCGCTGGAATGTCGAATTCGAAGGGACGCTGTGGGATGCGGCTGCGTCGAGGCAGCGGGATCCTTCGGTGGCTTCCGGTATCGACGAATTCGATTCCTTTCAGTTTGGGCTGCCTTCCGCGCTTCGCCTCGACGAGAACACCTTGCTGGCCGTCCACTGGTGCAAGGAGGGAGGGATCTTCGGGATACGGTGGACGCGAATCCGGGTTCATTGGAGCTGACCATCCACGCTCCCGTTCTCAGCCCTTCAAGAGCTCTGGAGATTGGACATTTGAATGGGGGAGCCGGCCTCCGGACGGCGACCAGAATCCGACTTCGACCCACGCTGCCCACCTGGACCCCAAGGTTGATTTCTTGCCTTGCCTGAAGGATACTGCCCGCCCACATCGAATCGGGAGGCCGCCGTGACCGCGAAACTGAAGATTGCCGGTGTACAGATGAACCCAAGCCTGATGCAGAACGATGCCAATCTGGCACTCATTCTGCACCACCTGGAAGAGGCCTCAGCGCAAGGTGCGCAGCTCGTTGTTTTCCCAGAGTGTTCGCTGAGCGGCTACTGTTTCGAGAGCCGTGAAGAGGCGTTGCCGTTCGCAGAGTCTATTCCCGGTCCGGCAACCGCCGCCGTGGTGTCTGCTTGCTCGAAGCACGATGTGCTGGCTGTTTTCGGTTTGCTCGAACGGGATGGTGGCGATCTCTACAACGCTGCGGTGTTGGCTGGCCCCAGTGGGATGGCAGGGAGGTATCGGAAAATCCATCTTCCTAGCCTGGGCGTGGACAAGTTCGTTCAACCCGGAAATCTTGGCTTTCCGGTTTGCGAGACAGCCATGGCACACATCGGCCTCAACATTTGTTATGACGGCTGTTTCCCCGAAAGCTCCAGAGTGATGGCGTTGCGCGGCGCCGATCTGGTCGTGTTGCCCACCAACTGGCCTACCGGAGCCGAAGAATTTGCCGAGTATCTGGTGAATGCCCGCAGCCTCGAGAACCACATTTTCTCTGTTGCGGTGAACCGCGTCGGGCAGGAACGCGGGTTCCGTTTCATCGGGCGCAGCCGGATCGTGGACGTGACCGGTAGAACACTCGCCCAGGCGAGCGTCGATCGGGAAGAAGTCATCTACGCGGAAATCGAGCCATCCAGAGCCCGGAATAAGCGCATCGTGCGGGTACCCGGAAAGCATGAGATCCATCGTTTCAACGACCGGCGGCCCGATCTCTACGGGGAAATCACGCAACCACTCGCAAAAGAAACTGGCCAGAGCTAGAGATTCAAGAGTGTTTCTAGTATTACTTTGTTAAGTCTCTTCGGGTGGCGCATACATCGTGCTTTTTGCGATGTATGCGTACCGTACGCACACATACTGCGCCATGTGTGCGCCACCCAAAGTATCGGGGCAAGACTTAACATAGTAATTCTAGATAGATCACTGGCAAGCGCGAGCCAGATTGACCCGCGCTCCGGCAGATCGAAGTTTTCGATGGCTTTGCCGGCTTCTGCGCTTTTCTTGGCAGCAGTGCGGTGCAGCGCCTCGATCAGGGCTAATCGGGCTCTTGTGGGCAGGTCACGACATTATTTCCTTCTTCGCGGGCTTGAGCGGCGCATTGAGAAAGCGCACCAAGGGCAGCATCGTGCGGAACGTGTGAAGCAGCAAGGGCAGTAGTTCTCCTCCGATGGCCTTCTCCGGCGCATGTTGCACCCAGACCAGGAACTGCTTGTAACGAATCAGGTCGGCAGTGGGGTGGTCCGGCGAAAACCCTTTGGGTACCCTCATCAGTCGGTCACCCTGAAGTCCACCGAGCGCCATCAGCTGCGGGTTCGCGAGGATCTTCCTCAGCGCTGCCGAGTTGGATGCGATGTGATTGCGAATGGCGAGCAGTTCCTTGGGCCCAGGCATATAGGCGCCAGCGGCGATCAGCAGCTCGTTGGGCGCAAGGTGAAAGTAGAAACCCGCACACGCGTGTTTCTCGAGTCCTCTCGGCGCGAACAGCGCAGCGGTGTGGGTCTTGTAGGGTGATTTGTCCGGACTGAATCGGACGTCGCGATAGATTCGGTAGATGGCTCTCTTCGGCTCTGTGACCAGCTCAGGCGCCCAGCTGCGGAACTCGGCGTTGACTGCCTGAACCAACGAAACCGTCGGTCCCTTGATCTCTCGCTCATAGGTTTCTTTGTTCTTCAGAAACCAGGGGCGGTTGTTCTGGCGTTTCAATTGGCTCAGAAACTTGAGCGCTTCGGGCGAAAATCCTGAAAAGCTCGTGCTCATCGTGACCGCGCTCCTCCTGGAATTTAACGTTATCTGGAAGTGAAGCGAGTATGCCACAGCGTCCGTTCGCGATGCCACTGCTGTTCCAAAGTTCCATCAAAGCCCCAGGACTCGTGGTGGCCATGCAGACGCTCTGCTGACCCGTGCTGCGCTAACTCGGCGTCGACGGACCTGTTTAGTAATCCGACCGTCAGCGAGGACTCGGCCGTTGACAGGCTGCTGCTCGGCTGGTCCCGCAGGAGTCGGTTCGAAGAGATGAGCGGCATTGCGACTCCAGCTTGTGACGGGCAAGCGCAATGAACGCGAGACACCATTCCATGGCGACAGCAGACGCTGCACCGACGCAGGACCAGGACACGATCCGCCGGGTCATTTGGGCCAGCTTCATTGGCACGACGATCGAGTGGTACGACTTCATTCTTTACGGAACGTCGGCAGCGCTGGTGTTTAGCCGCTTGTTCTTTCCAAACGTCGATTCGTTCACGGGCACTCTCTCGGCCTTCGGGACGTTTGCGGTCGGATTCATTGCGCGTCCTGTCGGAGGTCTGGTGTTTGGGCACTTCGGGGACCGGCTGGGACGCAAGTCGATGCTGGTCATCTCCCTGTTGATCATGGGAGTCGCCACGTTCATCATCGGGCTCCTTCCCACCTACCACAGCATCGGCATTCTCGCCCCTATCCTGCTCGTGTCGATGCGTTTCGCCCAAGGACTCGGTGTTGGCGGTGAATGGGGCGGTGCGGTGTTGATGGCCGTGGAGCACTCGGCCGGAAAGAAGCGTGGTTTTCACGGCAGTTGGCCACAGATGGGTGTTCCCGCCGGGCTGTTGCTCTCGACGGTTGCTTTCAGCGCCTGCTCATCGGCTTTCACGGAGGAGCAGTTCTTCTCGTGGGGCTGGCGCTTGCCCTTCTTGGCCAGTATTGCCCTGATCGGAGTCGGGCTCTTTATTCGGCTGCGTATTCTGGAAACTCCCGCTTTCCTCCATCAAAACATGGAGGCCAGACAGGTGCAACCACCCATTGCCACTGTTCTGAGAAGCTATCGGCGCAATGTGCTGGTTGGCATGGGTATGCGTTTCGCCGAAAACGGGACGTTCTACATCCTGACGGTTTTTGTTCTCAGCTACGGCGAGTCGCAGCTGAGATTGCCCAGAAGCACAATGCTGACTGGGGTGATTCTGGCTTCGCTGTTCGGGCTCTTCGCCACGCCCGCCTTCGGAGCCCTTTCCGATCGCATTGGGAGGCGGCCCGTATATCTGGGCGGAGCGCTCTTTACCGTAGCGTTCGCTTTCCCTTTTTTCTGGCTGCTCGACACACGATCTCCGTTGCTCATCTGGCTCGCGATTGTCTTGGGCGTGAACCTGGGCCACGATGCCATGTACGGCCCGCAGGCCGCTTTCTTTTCGGAGCTGTTTGGGACGCATGTCCGCTACACCGGCGCCTCGCTAAGCTACCAGCTGTCATCCGTGTTTGCCGGGGGGCTGGCGCCACTGATTGCCACCGGATTACTGGCCAGGTTTGGGAGCGCGGGCGTAGCCGCCTATGTTGTCGTGATGGGAATGATCACGGTCGTATCGACCCTCCTGGCCTCAGAAACATTCCAAACGAGTCTGGCGGAAGAGCCAACGCGGCCAGCGCCATAGATGCCAGAGCGTGTTGCCGAACACTGCATTGCTGCCAGCCAACGGCTCGAAGTTGTCCTCTGCCGTCGTTCCATTATCTGCCAAAGCGCCGGCCTCTAGGCCCCAGTGGGATCAGAAGGCGAGGGGAATCCTGCCTGCGTGTTCTACGAGAGCCAGGGTAGCCAGGGTCTCCCCCCAAAGTCTCGTTGGTGTTTGAGTCGAGGTCATGCCCCTGCCAGCGCGCGGGCTACTGATTCGGTCATCCGCGAGCAGTTCAGTAGCCCGACCGTAGCCGAGGGTTTTCGACTTGGACGGGACCTGCCATGAGAGCTGAATCGCGCGGACAAGAGCGTACCCTCGAAGGGCTAGGATCGGGGTCGAGGGCCAGAAAGCCGTGCAGTCCCTCGATCATGATTCTCCGCTAGAGGCGAAACAGACTGGGAACCACCGAACGATGCGCCTGCCCTGCACCCGGTGATTCCCAACCGGCTTCCAGTCGTGCGGCACTTCCGAGACCACGCCCCGCGAGGCGGTTGCCGTCGCGTGCGGCAATGACGGGAGGATCGTCCGGTTGAGGCCGGGACACCAAACCTATTGTCTCCCCCGCGAAAGGCCTGCCTTCGCAAAAAGGCGATGCGTGGCTTTCAGCAGCACGCTAAGGAAGAGTTGCGGCCAGATACAACGTGCCGACCCGCCCCGTTTGCCTGTCGAATCGCTTGATGAGGAAGAGGACCTCCGACTCCGATTTCAGTTTAGAGACGATTTGACGCAGTTCTTCAGGACTGCGAACCGGCATCTTATTGATCTGCAGGATGACATCCCGGGCCTGGAGGCCGGCCTCGTCAGCCATACTGCCCACCTGGACATTCGTCACGATCACTCCTTCGTCAGGCTGCAACTCAAATTCGCGAGCTTGGCGCTCGGTAAGACTCTGGACTGCAATCCCCAACTTGGTTCCGCCACGTTCCTCCTCCGAAGGCTCGGCGGCCTCTCCTGTTTCATCAGGTATGAGCTTGGCCCGGTCGTCAACCTTCAGAGTCACCGTCTGTTCTTTGCCGTCTCTCAAGTACTTGAGAGGGACGGTAGTGCCAGGGGTCAGTTCCGCAACCACGGTACTGAGCTCGGAAGTATCGTTGACCTTGCGTCCGTTGACCTCGCGGACCACGTCTCCCTGCTTCAACCCGGCTCGAGCCGCTGGGCCGTCGGGTGTGACCTGAGTGACGATGACACCTTTGCCGTCGCCGGCTCCGAGAGCTCGCAACGTCTTGTTCGTACCCCCTTGCATCAGGATGCCAATGGCACCGCGGGTCACTTTGCCTGTTTTCACCAGCTGGTTATAAATGTTGGTGGCCGTATTCGAAGGCAAAGCGAAACCGATGCCTGCGTTCGCACCCGAAGGCGCTAATATGGCCGTGTTAACTCCAATGACCTCGCCTGCCATGTTGACCAATGGGCCGCCGCTGTTGCCCTGGTTGATCGCAGCATCGGTTTGAAGGAACCTCTGGTACTGCTTCCCGCCGCGCCCCGTGGCGCTGATGATGCCCGCCGTGATGGTCTGCTCGAGTCCAAACGGGCTGCCAATGGCGAGAACCCAGTCGCCTTGGGTCATCGCGTCGGAATTACCAAGTTTGGCAGTCGGCAGATCCTTCTTCGCTTCGATCTTGAGCACCGCGATATCGGTCTTGTCATCCCTGCCGATGACCTTCGCTTTGTAGTCGTCACCCGAAGCCAGGCTGACGTTGATCGTGTCGGCTTTCTCGACGACGTGGAAATTGGTGATGATGTAGCCGGCTTTGTCGACCAAGAACCCGGAGCCTAGCGCTTTCGTCTTCATGTCGCGGCCTGGCCCATCCATCGGCCCACCGAAGAACCGCTCGAAGAAGTCAAAAGGATCCTCTTGCGGGCTCCCAAATGGAGACTGCCGGCGCTCACGAGTTTGTGCTTTGATAATGGTCTCGGTGTTGATATTAACGACCGCAGGTTCGACCATCTTCGCTACCTTGGAAAACTCCGAAGAGAGCTGCGTAGGAGAAGGAATGGCAATCGCAGTGGGGCCCGGCGAGACGCCAGGTTTGTCCGCATTCACGGAACGGTTGACTACAGTCCCAATCACCACGCCGATGGCGAGTGTGGCCAGGATCAGAGAGAAGAATAGGAGCTTTCGTCTTCTCATGGTTTCTATCATCCTTTCGATTAATGGAATCATGGTTGTGTTTTCGACCAGCGTTTCTCACAACCCGCGTTGTTGCAACAACCGTTCCAAATATCTCGCTGCTGTTCGAATGCCGGAAAGCTCTTTACTTTTGCTATAGTTTTCGCTTGCGTGTCCATGCGGAGCGATTCCCCAAACAGTGTTCAGGTGCTGTTTCGGCAGATTCGCTCGAAAGGAAAGTGCAGAAACTGCAGATGATGCAACGAACCCGAACGGAGTCGACTTCACCGCTCTCGAAAAGCAAGCGAATTGGGATGCTCCAACGGCGCTGGCTGGCGACAAGGTGGTCTGTCTGGATCCTGCTGTTCCTTTGCCACGGCACGTCGGAGAGCTTGGGACAGAATCGCCCGCGACCCAAAGGCACGGTGGTTCCTTCGGCTTCTCGCAAAGCTTCAATCTCGCCAGCGCTGCCGTCCTTTACTGCGGAAGAACTCAAAGGAATCCAAGGGGTGCTCGAGACCTCAGCAGGACAGATTGTGCTCGAGTTCTATCCTGATCTCGCGCCTGAGCATGTGAAGTACTTCGCAGGTCTCGTCAAGACAGGATTCTATGACGGCACGACGTTTCACCGGGTGATCTTGCGCGGCATCGTGCAGGGCGGAGACCCGTTGTCAAGGGATCCCACCAAGAGGTCTCTTTATGGGACCGGGGGACTGAGAAAACTCAAGCCAGAGTTCAGCAAGCAACCTCACGTTCGCGGAACGGTGTCAGCTGTGTTGTTACCAGGCGATCCCAATAGCGGCGGCTCACAGTTTTTTATCTGTGTGTCGGACCAGCGCCAGCTCGATGGTCAATACACAGCCTGGGGCCACGTTGTGGAAGGGATGGAAGTGGCGGAAAAGATCTCAGCCTTGCCCGCCGGACCCGACCAGATCGCCAAAGAGCGAATCGATATCAAAAGAGCCTACCTGCGACCTATCCCACCGCCTCCACCCATCCCCTTTGCCGATGCTACCTCCGAGATGATGAAGCGGCACCGCGTGCGTTTGGTCACGGCTGTCGGCAATATCGAGGTCGAGCTTTTCCCAGACAGTGCGCCGGAAACCGTCCGCAACTTCCTGAAGCTGAGCAAAGCAGGCTTGTTCGACAACACGGCCTGGCACCGAATTGTGGCCGGCTTCGTGATTCAAGGCGGCGACATGGCGACGCGCACCCTGCCGCTCACGGCCGACCAAGCTGCCAGGTTCGTCAGGAACCTGCAGCCGGAATTCAGCGACCTCAAACATGAGAAGGGCAGTCTTTCCATGGCTCGAGGTGACGCTCTGGATAGCGCCAGCACGTCGTTCTTCATCTGCCTAGCGCCCCAGCCGACTCTCGACGGCAAGTACACGGTGTTCGGCAAGGTAGTCGACGGTCTTGACGTTGTCGAGAAGCTCGGTGCTCTTCCTGTATCCGCCGACGAAAAACCGAAGGAACGGGTCGACCTCATCCGGGCTGAGCTGATTGAACCTGCGCCTTGACCCAGACGACGACTTGCATGTGCCGCGATCTTTCCGCAAGGGAACTGGGCCACTGAGCTTCGGACGGCAGGAATTCCATAGTGATCGTGAAGTAGGGGCGAGTTTCGCTCCAAACGGGTCAAGCGTCCACTATTGATCGCCGCGCCCGCGCGACACTCTTGAGTTGTGGAATGAGGCGATTTGTGGCAAGCCTTCTGAATTTGTCATCCAATTTCGCGCTTGATTCTGGTTTTCCTTGTGTTAGTATCCCCGCGTTCTGACCGTATTCTCGCCTTACTTCCGCAGTCCCCGGTGTTTCAAAACGAGGAGGTTCCGGCAGCATGCCGATGATGCTTCAGTTTGCCAACGTTTTGGTTTTCTTGGCAGTGGGCATCTTCTTTCTCGTTTTCAGCTTGACGTTGTCGAGTCTCGTCAGGCCCTACAAATACAGCGCAGAGAAGTTAAGCCCCTACGAATGCGGCGAGAATCCAGTGGGCAGTCCCTGGATTCAGTTCAACATCCGATTCTACGTTTTCGCATTGATCTTTATTGTGTTTGATGTGGAAGTCGTTTTCCTGGTGCCCTGGGCGGTGGTCTTCAAGAAATTGGGAATGTTTGCTTTCGTTGAAGGATTGATCTTCATTGCGATTCTCGCGGTTGGCTTGGCTTATGTCTGGGCTAAGGGAGACTTGCAGTGGGTGCGACCTGAGGAGCGGGGGAGTTTGGCCGAGCGGTAGCGTGAGGCTTCCGGTGTGGCCGCCAGCCGAGCCGCTGGCTCGCTGAACAACAGCCGTCGATAGGAAGGGCCATGAGCGTTTTGGAAAACCGGTTCGGCGATAACATCATCGTCACGACCGTGGACAACCTCTTTAATTGGGCACGAGCTTCCGCGCTTTGGCCGATGACGTTCGGACTCGCCTGCTGCGCAATCGAGATGATGGCGACGGGTGCGTCCCGTTTCGACTGGGAGCGATTCGGACTGATTCCTCGAGCTACGCCCCGCCAGGCAGACCTGATGATCGTTGCCGGAACCGTTACGCTGAAAATGGCGACGCGCGTGACACGGCTGTACGAACAAATGGCGGAGCCGAAGTATGTCATCTCGATGGGCAGCTGCGCTAACAACGGCGGCCCTTATTGGAAACATGGGTATCACGTGTTGAACGGCGTCGATCATGTCATTCCGGTCGACGTGTACGTGCCAGGGTGTCCGCCCCGTCCTGAAGCACTTCTGTTCGGCATCATGAAACTTCAGGAAAAGATCATGCGCCAGCGGGTGCTCCGCAAGAAGGGGGCCGCCTAAGTCGATGAAGACGGCTCCAGAAATCCTCCAGGTCCTTCAGGCACAATTCCCTGAAAAAATCTTGAAATCAGAGATGGGTGTTTTGGATCCTTGGGCTCGGGTCGAGGCCGGCTCGATCGTGGAGGTTTGCTCTTTCATGAAGAGTGACCTCAACCTGTCGTTCGATACACTCGCCTGCCTGAGCGGTGTCGACTTCAAAGGATTAAAGGGCGAGACGGAGCGGCTTGAAGTCGTCTATCACCTTTTCTCCATGAAGCAGCGCCACAAGTTTGTTCTCAAAGTCGAGTTGCCTCGAGACAACCCTAGTATCGGGACGGTCGAAGGTATCTGGGCGATCGCAAACTGGCACGAGCGGGAAGCTTTCGATATGTTTGGCATCCGCTTCGAAGGGCACAGCGATTTGCGGCGTATTCTTTGTCCTGACGACTGGGAAGGGTACCCGTTGCGCAAGGATTATGAGCAGCCGGAAACGTATCGCGGCATGCCAGTGCGGCCCGTCAAGCAGTTCGTCGAAATGGCTAACGAGGGTCTGCCGGTTGGGACCAACCCTTTCAAAGCGTGATTCTCGGATCGCGCTGCGATGCTGTGCGCTGAAACGACCATTCTCCGATTCACCCTCTGAGTCCTATGCAAGTTGAAGCCTTCGAAGGCGAGGAGATGATCCTCAACATGGGGCCCCAGCATCCCAGCACCCACGGCGTGCTGCGACTGGAGCTCCAGACGGATGGCGAGGTGGTGCAGAAGATCACCCCGCACATTGGCTATCTCCATCGTTGCTTTGAGAAACACGCCGAGAACGTCGATTACCCGGGCGTCATCCCCTACACGGACCGCATGGATTACATCGCTTCGATGAACAACAGTCTGGGCTACGCCTTGGCTGTGGAGAAGTTGATGGGAATCGAAGTCAACGATCGGGTCAAGGCGCTGCGCGTCATCGTTGCCGAACTGAATCGGATTGCCAGCCATCTTCTTTCGATTGGCACATACGCGATGGACATTGGCGCCTTCACGCCGTTTCTTCACTGCTTTCGCGAGCGGGAAAAGATTTTGGACCTCTTCGAATGGACTTGTGGTGCGCGGCTGCTCTACAACTACAATTGGGTTGGTGGCCTGTCGCACGATATTCCCGAAGGGTTCGTCGACAAGACACGCCAGTTCATGGCTGAGTTCGAGCCAGTCATTGCCGAGCAGAACGAATTGCTATCGTTCAACAAGATTTTCATCGAGCGCACGGCAGGTGTCGGGATCCTGGGCGAGGAGCTGGCAATCTCGTACAACGTGACCGGTCCCAACCTCCGGGGAAGTGGCGTTTCGTGGGATTTGCGGAAGGCGGATCCCTACTGTGGCTACGAAACCTACGATTTCAATGTTCCGGTCGGCCAAGGGAAGTTTGGGCCTCTAGGCTCATGCTGGGACCGATACTATGTGCGCGTCCGCGAGATGGAGGAATCCCTCAAGATCCTGCGACAGGCACTGGACCGCCTTCCCGACGGTGATGTTCAAGAGAAGGTCCCCAAAAAAGTGAAGCCGCCCAAGGGCGAAGTGTACGGAAGAACGGAGACGCCGCGAGGCGAGCTGGGTTACTACATCGTGAGCGACGGGAGCCCCAATCCGTTTCGAGTCAAGATCAAGTCTCCCTGCTTTACGGCGCTCGCGGTTCTTCCAGTGATCTCGAAAGGGGAAATGGTGGCCGATATCATCGCCGTCATTGGCAGCATCGACATCGTCATGGGTGAATTGGACCGGTAGTTCGGCATCGGTTCGTCATTCCAGCGAAAGGGGCAATCGAGTTTCGCGGGTCGACTCGCATTAAACGGCTTTGATTCCCGCCGACGCTGCAATGACGTTATTCGGGAACCAACCAGCCAGGAATTGGTCGCGTTAACTTCAACTATGGAAGCTCTGCTGAAGCTACTCTCGGACAATGTTGCAGGCTACGGAAGCCTTGCCTCGCCCCTGCAATACTTGCTGCCCATGGTCCTGGCGAGTTTGTGCTGTATTGCGCTGGTTGCGCTATTTCCCATTGTGGCTGTTTATGCCGAACGCAAGGTTGCTGCTCACATGCAAGACCGCCTGGGCCCAATGCGGGTGGGCGGTTGGCATGGCTGGGCGCAAACGATCGCCGACGGCATCAAGCTTTTGCTTAAGGAAGACATTATTCCTTCCGAGGCGGACCGGGTGCTGTTCAAGCTGGCACCTCTGGTCGTGTTTGCCGGCGGCTTCGCCTCGCTAGTTGTGTTGCCGTTCGGCGCTAGCGTGATCGTCAGCGACCTGAACATCGGCGTCCTTTACGTCGTGGCCATTTCCTCATTGGGTGTGGTGGGTATCATCATGGCGGGTTGGGCTTCGAACAACAAGTATGCGTTGTTTGGAGGCATGCGCGCCGCGGCCCAGATTGTTAGCTATGAGATTCCTGCGGTGATGGCTATTCTGACCGTTGTCATTCCAGTTGGCAGCTTGAGCACCCAGGAGATTGTCCGCGCTCAGGAAGGCGGATGGCTGGGAATCGGCAATTGGTTCATCTTCAAACCTGTAACCGCGGTGGCGTTTCTAGTGTATTACTTGGCTTCGCTTGCCGAAGTGAACCGGACGCCATTCGATATTCCCGAAGCCGAGTCGGAACTGGTAGCGGGCTACCATACGGAATACAGTGGCATGCGTTTCGCCTTTTTCATGCTGGCGGAGTACGTGAACATGTTTGTTGTCAGCGCCATTGGAGCCACTTTGTTCCTGGGAGGCTGGAACAGCCCGGTGTTCGGTGGACCCGTGGCCTTCATGCTCAAGTCGGTGGCGCTGGTTTTCGTTCAGTTCTGGCTGCGTTGGACCCTTCCGCGCCTGCGCGTGGATCAGTTGATGTACGTCAGCTGGAAGGTGCTGCTGCCTGCTTCGTTTGTGCTGGTTATTCTGGCCGGGGCGCTGGCTGTGCGATAGGGATGACGCGGGCCATCGCCAGGGTCAGCGGCATCGGCAGTGACCGAACTCTTCTGAGGAACCTCTGCATGAAGGAATATTTTCGCGACATTTTCCAGTCGATTTGGACCGTGTTGCTCGGAATGAAGATAACCTGGAAGCACCTGTTCACGCGAGCCTGTACAATGCAATACCCCGATCAGCGATGGGTCTTGCCCGAACGTTCGCGCATGCGGCTCTTCAACAAGATCGAGGACTGTATCGGCTGCGGACAGTGTGTGCGCGCTTGCCCGGTGGACTGCATCTATATGACCACGGAAAAGCGGACGAAGGATGAAGCCCCCGTGTTCGCTTCGGACGGAACTCCGATCAAGCTGCGCGTCACGCAGTTCGATATCGACATGTCCCTGTGTTGCTATTGCAATCTCTGCACCTATCCGTGCCCAACGCATTGCCTGGTGATGACGCCGGAGTACGAGTTTGCCGTCTATTCCAAGCAAGACTTCCTGTATCGCTTCGCCAAAGATAAGCCGGTCGCCCCACCGAAACCGGCTCATCACACGCCGGTTCCAGAACCTGCCAAGTAGCCTCCTCGGCGGCACCGGCTGGTCCTAATTAAGGGAATTCGAGCATGAGCGTATTCGACATCGTATTTTGCATTGTGGCTCTGGTAACCATCGGATCGGCAGCGATCGTCGTATTGTCGCGCAGTTTGATCTACTCGGCTTTCGCCCTCCTATTCACGTTCTTCGGCGTGGCCATCGTCTATGTCATGTTGGGGGCCGATTTCCTGGCGGCTACGCAAGTGCTGGTTTACGTTGGTGGCATCCTGATACTGCTGCTCTTCGGCGTCATGCTGACGCACCGCCTCTACAATCTCAACCTCAAGACGGAGACCTTTCAGCTGATTCCGGGTCTGCTGATCGCTTTGGCCGTGTTCACCTCGCTGGCGCTGGCGGCCACGCAAACTCATTGGAAACGAGTGGAAAAGCCGGTTGCGGCTACCACGGAGACCATCGGCAAGCTTTTCATGGAGGAGTATTTGCTGCCCTTCGAAATCGCTTCGATTCTCCTGCTGGTTGCCCTCATTGGAGCAGCCATGCTGGTCCGGCGAAGGAGTGACGCGTGATTACACTACAGCACTACCTCCTGCTGAGTGCGGCGCTGTTTTCACTGGGTGTTTTCGGTGTGCTGACTCGCAAGAATGCCGTCAACGTACTTATGGGCATCGAGCTCATTCTGAACTCTGCCAACATCAACCTGATCGCGTTTTCGCGTTATAGCTCGCACGGCCTGGATGGCCAGATGTTTGCCGTCTTCGTCATCGTTGTTGCAGCCGCAGAAGTTGCCGTGGCCCTCGCCATCGTGCTCACCATGTATCGCTTGCTCAAGACCGTTAGCCTCGACCGTGCCGACACGCTCAGACGCTAGCCGCCAGGGACTCTCATGATTCTGGACAATCTGCACAGCCTGAAGTTCTTTCTGCCTGAGCTCGCGCTGACGGCCGGTATTCTGTTGGTCATTCTGAGCGACATTGCTCTGAAAGGGCTGCGGAACCGGCTCAATCCGCTGCTCACGATGGTCACCCTGCTGCTAGCTGCCTGGTTCACTTTCCAGCTGAACGACGTTCCAGCGGCGAGTTTGTTTCACGGCATGCTGGCCATCGACGGTCTCGCCCAGTTCTTCAAGTTGCTCCTGCTTTTGGCTGCTGCGCTAGTGGTGCTGGGTTCATTGCATTCCACCGAGCTTGCTTCAGTTCACCAGGGTGAGTTTTTTGCCCTGCTGCTTGCTGTGACTTTGGGAATGGTGCTGCTGGCCAACTCGACCCATCTGGCCATGCTGTATCTTTCGTTAGAGTTGGTTTCACTCGCCTCTTACATCATGGTTGGGTATTTGAAGACAGACCGGCTCTCCAACGAGGCTTCGCTGAAGTACATTCTCTTTGGAGCTATTTCCACCGGCTCGATGCTGTACGGACTGTCGCTCGTTTACGGAATGACGGGCAGTTTGAGCCTCTATACGATTCGCGACGCGTTTCTCAACCAGGCACCCGAAGGCGTCAGCCAGTTTACGATCCTGCTCATCCTGGTATTGACGATGGCCGGTTTTGGTTTCAAAACCGCTGTCGTTCCGTTTCACTTCTGGTGTCCGGATGTGTATGCCGGAGCGCCGACGCCAGTCACGGCGTTTCTCTCCGTGGCCCCTAAGGCGGCAGGATTTGCCGTGCTGTTGAGGTTCTTCTTCAGCGGGATGAGCCAGGCGAACGGGACGCACTGGGAACTGATTCGTGGCATCGACTGGCCACTCGTGTTGATCGGGCTCTCGGTCCTGACGATGACTCTGGGAAACATTGCGGCGCTGACGCAGAACAACTTGAAGCGGATGCTTGCCTACTCCAGCATCGCCCATGCCGGTTACATTCTTATGGGTTCGGTCGTTCTCACGGGCGATGGTGTCCGAGCGATTCTGGTGTACCTCTTCGTTTATCTGTTCATGAATCTGGGAGCCTTCCTCGTAGTGACCATCATCTACAACAGCGACAAGACCTTCGATATCGAAGACTACAATGGCATGTTCAAACGGTCGCCATTTGTGGCGGTGGCGATGGCGGTGTTCATGCTTTCGCTCATCGGTATTCCGCCCTTTTCCGGCTTCATGGGCAAACTGTATGTCTTCGGGTCCGTCATCGACAAAGGGCTCTACTGGTTTGCGGCAATCGGGGCGTTGAACGCTGCGGTTGCGGCTTTCTACTATATGCGAGTGATGAAGGCGATGCTGATCGAAGAATCTAACGGCTCGCCAGCTCCGCTCCAGATTTCTTTCCTCAATCAAGCCCTGTTGGTGGCCCTCCTCCTGCCCAACGTACTCCTAGTGATTTTCTGGGATCCCATCGATCGCTGGACCAGTGCTTCAGCCAGGCTGTTTGGCGGAATCTAGCGGATATCCCACAAAATGAATAGCCCGGGTGGGGCGATGGGGCCGCAGTCCGAACGTCACCTGTGGTTAACGGAACAACAGGTGCCAACCCTGAACGGGTTGAACTCCCGTCTCTGAGTTCTCCATGGAATGAATTGGAATGAATTGAAAGGACTCTTCAAGCGTCCCGGCTTCCCCGTCGGCGAAGCCCGTAAAAATCCCATCGGCTTTCGTAGCACTTTCAATTCTTAGAGTAACAGCGGCACTTTAGGTCAGAATTACCCTTAAGATTCTAGACGGAGCGGATAGCGACCGTAGCGGTGGCCTGCGGCTAGATAGGCTTGGTAGTTGGCTTCGGGGATGGGAACCAGGTTATCGGGGCCGAGGATATAGCCGCCGCCTTCGCCTAACAAGCGGAGGCAACGCTTGACCTCAGCCTCGGTCATGCGGGAGCCGTGATAGTAGACCTTAACCATGCCAGGAATGACGCCGTCCATTCGCCGAACGGGCACGTGGTGCGGATGCGCGCGCTTGATGGCGCGGATCCGATTTTCTTTTTCAGACAGCGACGCATCCATTCCGAACCCTTGGCAGATCTGTCTGTCTTCATTGCGTTACGGGTGGATTATCACTTTGTTGTGCTCCTTGGAGCTCATGACTTCAATGCCCTGATGAATTTCGCTGAGAGGGAAATGGTGAGAGATAATCTTGCCGGTGTCTACCAGCCCTTTTTGCATCAGGCGAATGGCTTTCGACATGGCCAGCGGATTGGTTCCGAAGCTGGCGTCCATGCGGCCTTCTAGGAAATGTGTGTGGCCGCCGTCGAGTTCGAACTTCTCATGAGTGGTAATGCCGAAGACGTTCCATTTCGTTCCGCGGCGGCGCAAGTCAACCATCAGCTGCACGGCCTGGATGGGACCAGCGGCTTCAACTACGAGGTCAGGCCCTTCCGGAAGGATCTCATAAACCCGTTTCTTCGCATCTTCTCTGTCGGGGTTGATGGCATGGCTGGCGCCGCTGGCTAGAGCATTCTGCAGGGCGTAGTCGCTGCGATCGATAGCGATCAGTCTTCCTGCCCCTGCCGCCTTGGCCACCATGAGACAAAGCAGTCCGATACTGCCGACGCCGATGATGACGACATCGTCGCCGATCTCCATCTCGCTGTATTGAACGACTCCTTTCCACGCGCCTGAGAGCGGCTCGGTGAGCGCGGCCGCGTCGAAGCTAATCTCGGGCGGTTTAGGAAACAGGCATCGGTCCAGTGTCTTCATGTACTCTGCGAAGGCGCCGGGCCAAACGTCGCGCGGTCCATCACCTCCAGTGGTGAAAGCGTTCTTGCAGTAGTGCGAACGGCCCGTGCGGCAGTACTCGCAAAACCCGCAGGAGCCACTCGGCATGGCGATGACTGCGTCCCCTGCTTTGAATTGGCTCACACCCGGTCCCACTTCAACGACGACCCCGGACGGTTCATGGCCTGGGATGAGCGGAAAGCTGACGTTCCTGCGAATGCCTTTGATCGCCTTGAAGTCTGTGGCGCAAATCCCGCAGGACTTGATCTGAACCACAACTTCGCCAAAAGCTTCGGCACGGGGTCGGGGAACATCTTCCAGTCTCAGTTGATTGAAGTCATGCAGCACAGCAGCCAGCATGAGAGATCTCCATTAAGGATGTGACAGGCGTGTAGCGTGCAGGCTGTAGGATGCGTTAGCCCTGGCGTAACGGATCAGATCCGATTCCTCACGTGATCAGCAAATCCTCATCAAAGTTGGCGCCCGCACTGTTGGCTGGCTATTGCGCCGTATAGCCTCCGTCAACCACAACCGATGCTCCCGTCATGTACGACGAAGCGTCAGACGCCAAGAACAAGGCCACTTCAGCCACTTCTTCAGGCTTGCCCAGGCGTCTCAAGATTGTCGAGTTGGCAATCTCCTCGCGCTCGGGCTCAGCAATGCCATCCCAAGCTGGAGTCAAGATCGGGCCGGGCAAGATCGCGTTGACACGGATTACAGGCGCGTAATCCAGCGCCAAAGATCGGGTCAATGCCAACAATCCGCCCTTTGCGGCTTGATAGGGGGCGTCTCCGGCAACGGCAACGATGCTTTGAACCGACGCAGTAATTACAATCACGCCGCGTCCAGCTTTCAACATATGCGGAATGGCACTTTTCGCAAGCAGAAATGTGGCCCTCAACGTCACGTCATGGGGCAGGGCAAACGCATCTAAATTTAGCCCAATAGGAGCTGGAGGAGGTAATCGTTGTCCCCGCCCGCTCTGAGGCGCTTTCCTTTGACGCCTTGCTTGGGGGTTTGTTCTTTCT
>Ga0194131_10001397_pt1 | contig 41353 bp, 33 predicted proteins | sample TA2KigO120mmetaG_FD_148631 | JGI IMG/M metagenome (GOLD analysis project Ga0194131, IMG submission 148631) | Freshwater microbial communities from Lake Tanganyika, Tanzania - TA2015053 Kigoma Offshore 120m | ecosystem: Environmental > Aquatic > Freshwater > Lake | place: Tanzania: Lake...
TCCCCGCAACCCGGGAGCCCCGCGCCGCCGAGGCCCGCGACCGTGGTGAGCGCGCTACGCTGCGCGGCGCGAGATCGGACGAGGGAACGGCCCCCGGGAGCGGCGCTCGACCATGAGGCGCGACTTCCTGGAACTCCCCGGCATCGGTCACGGGGAGGGCGGCGCTGCCGCCGCCCTCCCCACGCGTGTCGACGCTACGCGTCGATCCAGTAGTGGATGAGCGACTCGACGGGACCGCCGTAGCCGCGGGTCTGCACGATCCCGCGCACCTCCGGCCGGTACGCCGTCCAGCCCGTGCCGGCGCCGGCCTGGCTCGGCACGTAGTACATCTGCTCCGCGTTGATCCGCTGGATCTCCCAGATGAACTCGCGGCGCTTCTTCTCGTCCAGCTCCACCGCCTGCTTCTTGTCCAGGTCGGTGATCTTCGCGTCACGCAGCTTGGTGTGGTTCGCGGGGTCGTCCCCGAACATGCGCGGGAAGTACCCGCCCACCTCCGGGAACGGCGTCTCGTAGCCGAAGGCCACGCCGTTGAAGTTCCCGGTGAAGGTCTGCGTGATGTACTTGGAGCTGTAGTCCTGCACCTCGGTCGTCGGCTTGAGGCCGGCCTCGAGGATGTAGTTGCCGATCGCCTCGGCGATCGCGTTGAAGGTGTTGCCGTACCGGTTCGCCGTGTACTGGTACTTGAACGCGGAGCCGGTTGCGCCCATCGCGTCGAGCAGCTTCTTCGCCTCGGCCCGGTTGAACTCGAAGAACTTGGCCGTCGCGCCCTGGTCCTTCGACTTCGGGTCGAGCCACCAACGCGTGAAGCCCGCGGGGATCAGGTTGTTCCACGTGTCGAGCACGTCGAGACCCGCGGCCCTGAGCGCCTTCACGCTGTACCCGAGCTCGGTGAGCGCGTTGCGGTCGGTGGCCATCGAGACCGCCTGCCGGAAGCGCGCGTCCTGCCAGGGCGCGTTCGGGTCCTTGTCCTTCGGCGAGAAGAAGATGAACGAGAGCAGCGCGGGCTGCACGCCGCGCCACTGCACCTTCGGCTGGTCCTTGCGCAGCGTCAGCACGTCCTCAGCCTGGATGCCCTCGACATGCGTGTTGCCGGCCTGGAACTGCGCGAGCCGGTTCGCGTACTCGGGAACGATCGACATCTGCACGCCGTCGACGAACGGCCGCCCCGGAACGAAGAAGTCGGGGTGCTTCTTGAAGCGGAACGCCTGCGACGGCTGGTAGCCGTCGAGGATCCACGGCCCCGAGCCGATGCCGGTCTTCGTCGGGTCGAACTTCCCCTCCGACTCCGTCGGCATCACCCAGAGCAGGTTCGCGTCCGCGAGCATGTCGAGGAAGGTCGCGGTCGGCGCGTCGAGGTCGAACTTGAGCGTGCTCTTGTCGACGGCCTCGACCTTGACGACGTTCTTCACCTGCGCGGCGTTCGGCGAGTCCTTGCCGGTGAGCCGCTTCCAGGAGAAGAGCACGTCGTCCGCGGTCACCTCGCGGCCGTTCACCGGGGCGACGTTGTGGTGCTTGGCGCCGGGCCGGATCTTCACGACCCAGCTCTGGCCGTCCTTGCTCTCTGCCGCGGACGCGAGGTCGGGCTCGGGGAGCGCGGAGTTCGGGTTGAGGTCGGGCCGCGCGCCGATCTTGTACATGCGGCTGTACACGTAGGCGGCGAAGCCCTTGGTGAGGAAGCTCAGGTTGCCGTACGGGTCGAGCGTCGGCGGGTCACCGGTCGCGGTGAACTTGATCGTCCCACCACGCTTGACCCCGGCGAACGGGTCGGGCGTGCCTGTGGCGGCCGCCTTGGGGGGCGCCGTCGCCTTGGCCGCGGGCGCCGGCTCCTCGTCGCCGCCACCGCAGCCGATGAGCGCTGCCCCGACGATGCCGGCCCCCGCCACGCCCGTCCCGCGGATCACCGCTCGGCGGGTCACGCGGCCCGCGAGCGCCCTGCTCCAGTAGTTGTCTTCCGTCATCCTGCTGCCTCTTCTCCTTCGCTCTCGGCACCCGGCCGAGCGGCGGTCTATCAGTCGCAAAAAGCACAGAGCCACGGCAGACATGCCGCGGTCCTCGAATCACGAGGCGGCCAGCGAGCCAGGAGCGGCCCGGGTCGCCCGCACGCGACCGCGCCTGCCGCCTGCCGCCTACCGACTATACGACCTGCACCCTGTACGGGATGTATCGTGATCGTGATGCGCGCGCGCCTTGCGGCGCGTCGCACGCGCGCCGCGGAGTCGGGGGCGGCCAACGATCTCGCGCTCGCGCCACGAGGAGGGCGCTCAGCACCCGAGAGCACCCCGAACGGGCGCTGGACCGCCGGATCAGGGGTTGGTAGGCTCCCCGATCGCGGGGCGCACCCGCGACCCGCAGAGGGGACCACGGGTCCGGAAGGGTGCAGTGATGCGAGCGAGTAGCCGAGGGGTACGGTGGGGCTGGCTGGCGGCAGTTGCCGCGCTTGCGACCCTCGTTGCCGTCGCCTGCGGCGACGACGGCGGCGGGACGCCCGCAGCGAAGTCGGCTCAGCCCGGCTTCAAGGTCGTAGCGGTCAACAAGGGGCAGCCGATCAAGATCGGCATCTCCTCCATTCTCACGGGTGACCTCCAGGCGCTCGGGATCCCGATCGCCCAGGCGGCCGAGCTGGCCGGCAAGGGCGTCACCGTCGAGGGCTTCTCGATCGCGTTCGAGCGCAAGGATGACACCTGCTCGCCGGAGGGTGGCACCTCCGCCGCGCAGCAGCTGATCAACGCCGGCGTCGTCGCCGTCGTCGGCCCGGTCTGCTCGTCGTCCGTGATCGCCTCGCAGCCGCTCTACGAGAAGGCCGGCATCACGACGGTCTCGCCGTCATCGACGGCCGTCGCGAGCACGAAGCCCGCGGGCCGCGGCGTCTACAAGACGTTCTTCCGCGTCACCTACAACGACGCCATCCAGGGCCCGGCGCTCGCGAACTTCGCCCAGAACCAGCTCAAGGCGAAGAGCGCGTACGTCGTCTTCTTCAACGACGCGTACGGCCAGGGGCTGAAGGACGAGTTCCAGAAGGCCTTCAAGGGCACCGTCGCCGGAAGCGAGGGCTTCGAGAAGGGCGCCACCAACTTCGCCTCGATCGTGACGAACATCCAGAACAAGAAGCCCGACGTCGTGTTCTTCTCTGGCTTCTTCGCCGAGGCCGTCCCGTTCATCACCCAGCTCCGGGAGAAGGGGATCACCACCCCGTTTCTCTCGGCGGACGGCGTGCGCGATGAACAGTTCATCAAGCTCGCGGGCAAGCACGCGGAGGGCGCGTACCTCTCGCTGCCGAGCCCCAAGCTCGCCGGGAGCGTCTACGACAAGTTCAAGGCCGACTACAAGGCGGCCTACCAGAAGGAAGCCGACACCTCGCCGTTCACCGCGGAGTCGTTCGACGCCTCCACGGTGATCATCAACGCGATCAAGAAGGTCGCGCAGAAGGACGGTGACAACCTCAAGATCGACCTCGCGAAGCTGCAGGACGCAATCGCGAAGTCCGAGACCACCGGAGCGATCGGCAAGATCAAGTTCGACGCGAAGGGCGACAACGCCGGCGGTGAGACGCCGGTGACGTTCTTCGTCGTCAAGAACGGGAAGTTCGAGGCGTTCAAGGGCTAGCTGTCGACGAGACGGCCGCCGGCGAGCGCATACTCGGGGGGCGTCGAGCGATCGGCGCCCCCCGGTTCATGTCGCACACACGAGGACGCGGCGGCGCACGCTCCGCCGGACCGGCGGGCAGGGACGGGTGAGGTCGCGGTGTTCTGGTTCGACCAGCTGATCAACGGCCTGACGATCGGGAGCGTCTACGCACTGATCGCGCTGGGCTACACGCTCGTCTACGGCATCCTCCAGATGATCAACTTCGCCCACGGCGAGGTCTTCATGCTCGGGGCGTTCGCGGGCTACTTCGTGCTGCTCGCCGTGGGCGGTGACGATCTGGGCGGCGCGACGATCATCCCGGCGATCGTGCTCGCGATGTTCGTCGCGGCGCTCGCCTCGTCGTCCGCTGCGGTCGTGATCGAGCGGATCGCCTATCGCCCGCTCCGCAACGCGCCGCGGCTCGCTCCGCTGATCAGCGCGATCGGCGTGAGCGTCGCGCTGCAGAACATCGTGCTGCGGATGACCGGCGGGCGCGACCGCGTCTACCCGCGCATCTTCCCGGGGGGCTCGTTCGGGTTCGGCGACTTCCAGGTCGGCTACATCCAGGCCTTCCTGATCGTCGCCTCGGTGCTGATGATGGCCGCGCTGCTCGTCTTCATCCAGCGCACCCGGACCGGCCGCGCGATGCGCGCGGTCGCCGAGAACCGCGCCACGGCCTCGCTCATGGGCATCGACGTCGACCGCACCATCGTGACGACCTTCGTCGTGGGCGCGGCGCTCGCCGGCGTGGCGGGCGTGCTGCAGGGGCTCTGGATCCCGAACATCCGCGGCACGATGGGGTTCCTCCCCGGGATCAAGGCGTTCACGGCGGCGGTCGTCGGCGGGATCGGGAGCGTGCCGGGCGCGATGGTCGGCGGCTTCTTCCTCGGGCTCACCGAGACCGTCGGCCGCGAGCTGCTGAGTGCCATCCCGGGGGTGCACCTGCCGAACGAGTGGAGCGACGTGATCGCGTTCAGCCTGCTGGTGCTGGTGCTCGTCTTCCGCCCGACCGGGATCTTCGGCGAGCGGGTGAGCCGCCGTGCGTGAGCTGCAGGAAGGCGCCGACCGCCGGCTGCGCGCGTGGCGCGGCCGCGCGGCGGGGGGCGCGGCGCTCGCCGCGCAGCCCTGGCACGCGGCGCGCGAGCGCCTGCGCGCCGCCGAGGAACGCACTCGCCTCCCGATCGCGAACGTGCTCGTGCTCGTGGTGGCGCTCAGCCTGCCGTTCTGGCCGGTGATCGACTCGCGCTGGCTGCGCATCCTCGTGCTGGTCGGCATTTTCGTGGTGCTCGGCCTCGGGCTGAACATCGTCGTCGGCTACGCCGGCCTGCTCGACCTCGGCTTCGTCGCGTTCTTCGCGACGGGCGCCTACACCTACGCGATCCTCTCCTCGCCGGCGTCGCCGGCGCTGCAGGCCGACCTCAACTGGTGGCTCGCGATCCCCGTCGTGCTCGCGGTCGGCAGCGTGGTCGGGGTGCTGCTCGGGCTCCCCGTGCTGCCGCTGCGCGGCGACTACCTCGCGATCGTGACGCTCGGCTTCGGCGAGATCGTGCGGATCCTGCTGCTCAACGTCGTCGGCCTCACGAACGGCGCACAGGGGCTCTTCAACATCCCGCGCCCGGAGTTCGCCGGGTGGGTGCTCGAGGCACTCGATCACTGGTACTGGGTGCTGGTGCTGGCCTCCTTCATCCTCGCGTTCGCGGTGGGGCGCATGCGCGCCTCGCGCATGGGACGCGCGTGGGAGGCGATCCGCGAGGACGAGGACGTGGCCGCCGGCATGGGCGTGAACACCGTCAAGTACAAGCTGCTCGCCTTCGCGATGGGCGCCGCGATCGGCGCGTTCGGCGGGCTGGTCTTCGCCGGTTTCTTCACCTTCGTGAACCCCTCGTCGTTCACGCTGCTCGTCTCGATCAACGTGCTCAGCATCGTCGTGATCGGCGGGATGGGGAGCACGCCGGGCGTCGTGCTCGGCGCGCTGATCCTGATCGGCCTGCCCGAGGTGCTGCAGTTCGACGAGACGTCGCGGCTGCTCTCCCTGTTCAACCCGATCGTCCCCTTCGCCGACACCTCGCTGTGGGGCCGCCAGCTCGCGTCGGCGCGGTTCATCGTGTTCGGACTGATGCTCGTCGCGGTGATGGCGCTGCGCCCGCAGGGGATCTTCGCGGCGGCGCGCCCTCAGGTGCGGCTCCCGCGCGCGAGCGGTCGGTAGCGTGGCCACCTCGCCCGCAGAGCCGACGCTGCGCGACGAGGCCGCGACCGCGATGACGCGGCTGCGCACCCGGTCGCTCACGATGCGTTTTGAGGGCCTGGTGGCGCTCGACGCCGTCGACCTCGAGGTCCGCCCCGGCGCGATCCACGGCCTGATCGGTCCCAACGGGGCCGGCAAGACGACGCTCTTCAACGTCGTCACCGGCTACCACCGGCCCACCTCCGGCACGATCGAGCTCGACGGCCGTCGCATCGACGGGCTGCTGCGACACGAGATCGCGGAGGCGGGCGTCTCGCGCACGTTCCAGAACATCCGGCTCTTCGGCGCGATGAACGTGATCGAGAACGTGCTCGTCGGGCGGCACTCGAAGATCGCGGTCGCCGGCGTGGAGCTCGCCGGGCGCATGCGGCCGCACTCCGATCACCGCGCGCTCGCCGCCGTGCGCGCGCTGCCGTCGGCACCGCGGGCGATGCTGCACGGGCTCCTCGAGGTCGCGGGCGCGATCGCGCAGCCGCCCCGCGTCCGCCAGACGGAGCGGGCCGCGATCGAGCACTGCGCGGAGCTGCTGCAGTTCGTCGGGCTGGTCGGCCGCGAGCACGAGCTCGCGAACAACCTCTCCTACGGCGACCAGCGGCGGCTCGAGCTCGCGCGCGCCCTCGCCACCGATCCGGCGCTGCTGCTGCTCGACGAGCCGACGGCCGGGATGAACCCCGCGGAGTCCGCCTCGGTGGTGCGCCTGGTGCGGCGCATCCGGGACGAACTCGGGGTCACCGTCCTCCTCATCGAGCACGCGATGAGCGTGGTGATGGGGGTCTGCGAGCGGATCACGGTGCTCGACTACGGTCGCAAGATCGCGGAGGGCACCCCTGCCGAGATCCAGGGCAACGCCGCGGTGATCGAGGCGTACCTCGGGACGAGCGCGGCGCAGGGAGGCGGGCGTGCCGCTCCTCGCGCTTGAGTCGCTGCACGCGGGCTACGGCGCGATCCGCGCGGTGCGCGGGATCAGCCTCGAGGTCGAGGCGGGCGAGACCGTCTGCCTGATCGGTTCCAACGGCGCGGGGAAGAGCACCACGCTGCGCGCGATCTCCGGGCTCGTGCGGCCGAGCGCGGGCCGCGTGCGCTTCGAGGGCTGCGACATCACGCGCATGCGCCCGCACGACATCGTCGCGGCGGGCATCTCCCACGTCCCCGAAGGGCGGGGGATCTTCGCTCGGCTCACCGTCACCGAGAACCTCGACCTCGGCGCCTATCTGCGCGGCGGCCCGGAGGTCGCCGAGGACGTCGCGCGCGTCTTCGAGACGTTCCCGCGCCTGCGCGAGCGCGCGCGCCAGACCGCCGGCACGCTCTCCGGCGGCGAGCAGCAGATGCTCGCGATCGGCCGCGCGCTGATGGCGCGCCCGCGCCTCCTCCTGCTCGACGAGCCCTCGATGGGCCTCTCCCCCATCCTCACCCAGCTCATCTTCGAGCGGGTCCGGCAGATCAACGAGGAGGGCACGACGATCCTGCTCGTGGAGCAGAACGCGACGAGCGCGCTCGAGGTCTCGCACCGCGGCTACGTGATCGAGTCGGGCGAGATCGTGATCACCGGCACCGGCGAGGAACTGGCCGCCGATCCGCGCGTCAAGCGCGCCTACCTCGGCGAGCTCTAGCGGGCGGGCGTGATGGCGCGCGCCAGGATCGGCCCGCCGCGCGCACCGCGCCCCACGCTGCGCCTCGACGAGCGCGCCCGATGGCGGCACCGCCGCGGTTTGCGCAGCGCCTGCTGCCCAAATGGACTACCCTGATCGCGCCTGATGGCTCCGGCCTCCGCGGCGAGCGCGGGCGCAGGGGGCCCGCACGGCCGCGCTCGGGGAAGGCAGGGCCGCGATGACCAACGACACCGAGCGCAGCGACCTCGAGCAGCCGTCGCTGAGCTTCACCGCCGCCGCCGCCGAGAAGCTCTCCGAGGTGATCGGCGGCCACCCGAACCCGGTCGCGGGCCTGCGGCTGCAGATCATCGGCCGGCAGCGCAGCGAGTTTCAGCACATCCTGAGCCTCGTCGAAGAAGGCGCCCAGATCGAGGACGACATCGTCGTCGACACCACCGACGGCATCCGCGTCTACGTCGAGCGCCGCAACGTGCGCTACCTCGACCGCGTCGAGATCCACTACGAGAACAAGGGCCCGAGCCGCAGCGGCCTCGAGTTCACGAACCCCAATCCGCTCTGGTTCGACGAGAAGGAAGAGGCGATCCAGCGCATCTTCGACGAGGAGATCAACCCGGCGATCGCCGCCCACGGCGGGGTCGTGAACCTCCTCGGCGTCGAGGGCGACACCGCGTACGTCGAGTTCGGCGGCGGCTGCCAGGGCTGCGGGATGGTCGCGGTCACGCTCAAGCAGGGCGTCGAGGTCGCGGTCAAGGAACAGGTCCCCGGCATCGAGCGCATCGTCGACTCCACGGACCACCAGTCGGGCGAGAACCCGTACTACAAGCCCTCGAAGAAGTGACGCCGGCCGGCGATCGCAGCGGAGCCTCCGCCATGCGCGCGCCCACGCGCGTCCTCCTCGTCTCCACCTACGAGCTCGGCCACCAGCCGCTCGGCCTCGCGGCACCGGCGGCGTCGCTGCGCGCCGCGGGCCACGAGGTGCGCACGCTCGACGTCGCCGTCGCGCCGGCGGAGCAGGAGCGCTTCGACGACGTCGACCTCGTCGCGATCTCCGTGCCGATGCACACGGCGGCCCGCCTCGGCGTGACGCTCGCCGCCGGCCTGCGCCGCGCGCGCCCGCGGCTCCCGATCGCGTTCTACGGCCTCTACGCCTCCCCGCTCCGCGAGCGCCTGCTCGCCGACGGCCTCGCCGACGCCGTGATCGGTGGCGAGGTCGAGCCGGCGCTCGTCGCGCTCGCCGACCGGCTCGCCGCCGGCGGCTGGGCGTCGGACGAGTGCTCCGCGACGCCGGCCTTCCCGCGCCAGGCCTACCCCGTGCCCGACCGTCACGGGCTGCCGCCGCTCGACCGCTACGCGCGCCTCCGCGTCGGCGACGAGCTGCGCCTCGCGGGCTACGTCGAGGCAAGCCGCGGCTGCGCGCACCGCTGCGCGCACTGCCCCCTCACCCCCGTCTACGGAGGCCGCCTGCGGCTCGTGCAGCAGGCGAGCGTGCTCGCAGACGTCGATCAGCTCGTCGCCGCGGGCGCCGAGCACGTCACGTTCGGCGACCCCGACTTCCTGAACGCGGTCCCCCACTCGCTCGCGACTGCGGAGGCGCTCCACGCGCGGCACCCGCGGCTGACGTTCGACGTCACGGTCAAGGTCGAGCACCTCGTCGAGCGCCCGGACGCCGTCGCGCGGCTCCGCGAGGCCGGGTGCCTCTTCGTGACCTCGGCGTTCGAGTCGACCTCGGACCGGGTGCTCGACGCGCTCGAGAAGGGCCACTCCGCCGGCGATCTCGATCGCGCGCTCGCGGTCGCGCGCGCGGCGGGGGTGGCGCTCCGCCCCACCTGGGTCACGTTCACGCCCTGGACCACGGCCGGCGACCTCCTCGCACAGCTCGACTTCATCGAGCGGCGGGGGCTGGTTGCCCACGTTCAGCCGGTGCAGTACGCGATCCGGCTGCTGCTGCCGCCCGGCTCGCCGCTCGTGTCGCGGCTGCGCGACGAGCGCAGGCTCGGCCGCTTCGACGAGGACGCGCTCACGTTCACGTGGGCGAGCGCCGACCCCCGGCTCGAGGCGCTGCAGGGTGAGCTCGCGGGGCTCGTCGAGGGCGCGGCGTGCGGCGCGCACGACGTCGAGCCCGCCGTCGAGACCTTCCGCCGCGTCAAGGCCGCCGCGCGCCGCCACCTGCTCGGCGACCCGCGACCGGTGGACGTGCTGCCGCAGCCGCGAGAGGCCGTCCCGGGGCTCACCGAACCCTGGTTCTGCTGAGCGGAGCCGACCGGGGCGCAGTTCGCGCCCCTCGACGCCGCGCTCGGCGTGTAACCGGCCCACGCGGCGGTTCGCAGCTGGAGGCCCGCGATGGCCACGCCGCTCCAGCCGAGGGAGTTCTTCGACGGCACGTGGAGCGGGGAGGGCGACTTCGTCCCGATCGCGGCGCTGCGCTGGCTCATCCCCAGGGAGCGCGTCCGCTTCCACAGCGAGACGCGCTGGCTTTCCGAGACGATCTGGCTGGTCCAGGATCGCATGGCGTTCGCCTCGGGCCGCCTGGCCGAGCGCCGGATGTTCGCCGAGCTGGTCGCGCCGGACCGAATCCACGTGACTGCGGACGATGGGCCGCTCGGCGCCGACATCTGCTGCACGCCTCCGGCTTCCGTTTCACGCCGTACTGGATCCTGGGCTCGTACCGCCCCGGCGGCCGGCTCGTGCGGCTGCGCTGCCTCGACGAGAGCCGGGTCGGCGCCGACGGGCTCGTCTACGACACGATCCGCATGTACCGCTGGGGGCCGCGCGTCGCGACGATGCGGATCGGCCCGATCACGCGCCGGGAACGCGCCGACGGCTGCTGACGCCGCGCTCGGGGCGGATGCGTCAGTCGATCTGGAAGCGCAGTCGCGCGTGCGCCTCGCGCAGCGCCGCCTCGACCGCAGCGGGCTCGCCGCCCCGCGCGAAGATGAAGCCGAGGTACTCGCTCCCCTCGGGCAGCGGCACCACGGCGCTCACGGGGTGGATCGAGATCGTCACCGACTCGATGAGGGGCACCGCCTCAGCCTCGGCGACGCCGTCCACCGCGCGGAGCGTCCCGGCCGCCGGGATCGGGATCATCATCACCCCGGCCGCGTCCGCGCCCCGCTCGAACGACGGCACCGGCTGCCCCGTCGCGTGGCGGAGCAGCAGTTCCTCCAGCGACATGCCCGTGCCGAACGTGAGCGTGCGCGAGCAGAGCCCGCCGATCGAGCGGGCCGCGACGTCGATCGGGAAGGCGCCGCCGTCGTTGAGGCGCAGCTCCGCGTGCAGGGGGCCGTCCACGAGCCCGAGCGCCGCGCACGCCCGCTCCGTCGCCTCGATCACGCGCCGCTGCGCTGCGGCCGGGAGGCGAGACGGCGTCACGTAGATCGTCTCCTCGAAGTACGGGCCCTCGAGGGGGTCGGGCTTGTCGAAGATCGCGAGCGTGCGCAGCCGCCCCTCGTCGAGCAGCCCCTCCACGGAGACCTCGGTGCCGGGGATGTAGCCCTCCACGAGCACCCGGTCAGCGAGCGCCGCCCCGCACTCGGCGAGCGAGTCGGGGGCGCGGAGGATGCGACGCACGCGCGCGTACGCCGCCAGGAACGCGCCGGCGTCGTCGGCGCGGATCACGCCCTTGCTCGCGGAGAGCGCGAGCGGCTTCAGCACTACGGGGTACTCGAGGGCGGCTGCCGCGAGCCGCGGGTCGTCGCCCTCGTGCAGCACGTGGAACGGGGGCGATGCGAGGCCCGCCTCGGTGAGCCGTTGCCGGAGCAGCGCCTTGTTGCGCGTCGCCTCCACCGCGGCCACCGGGTTGTACGGCAGCTCGAGCCGCCGTGCGGCGCGCGCCGCGACGAGCGCGCCGCCGTCGTCGACCGCGACGATCGTGTCGAGCGGGTAGCGCCGCGCGAACGCCTCGATCGCGCCGGCCCCTGCGTCCGCGTCGACGAAGTCGACCGCGAGGCTCCGCCCCTTGGTGAGCGACGCGAGCGGGCTGCGGGCGTCCGAGGCCACCACCACCTCGACACCGAGCCGGGCCGCTGCCTCCATGAAGTCGGGGGCGCGGTAGCTCCGCGTCGGGATCAGCAGCATCACGCGGGACACGCGCGCCTCCGCCCCCCGCACACGCAAACGGCCGGCCCCGCGGTGCCGGCCGCCATGCTACGCCGCTGCACGCGGCTCGCTCCGCGCGCGGTGCGCGACGCTAGTGGCCTCCGCAGCCGCACGCGCCGTCGCCGCTCTGCGCGTTCGGGGCGTCGATCGAGAAGCCCGTCTGCATCACGCCCTCGACGTAGTCGATCGACGCGCCCTCGAGCGCGGTCGCCGAGGCCGCGTCGATGAGGAACGTGAGCCCTCCCACCTTGACCACGGCGTCGCCGTCGCCGGCCTCGTCGAGCCCCATGCCGAAGCGCGGCCCGGAGCAGGCGCACCCGCCGGCCTGCGCGAAGAGGCGGATCGCCTGGTCCGGGCTCGTCGCGCGCTCGCCGACGAGCGTCTCGAGCCGCTGCTGAGCCCCCGGCGTCACCGTCAGGTTCATCTCGCGCCAGTCCAATCACTCTCGGACTCGCGCTCGATGAAAGCGCAGCGCCCGGTTCGTTTATCCAAGGCCATCATGCCCGACGCACACCACCGGCCGCAAGCGGGCGATCACCGACCGCGCCGAGGCACCTCGGCGCCCGCCTCGCGCACGAGCCCGAGCAGCTCCTCCCCGAAGCGAGACACGCGCGCCTCGCCGAGCCCCCACACCGCGAGCAGCTCCTCGCGGTCGGCGGGACGCACCGCGACGAGCTCGCGCATCGTGCGATCGGAGAAGAGGGTGTACGCGGGCACGCCCTCCGCTCGCGCCCGCTCGGAACGCCAGCGGCGCAGCGCGTCGAAGAGCGGGTCGTCGCGCACCGCCTCGATCCCGGGGTCGCGCGATCCCCGCTCGCGGGGGCCGCCGCCGCGGCCGGCGGCCGCGGGGCGGGCGGGAGGCGGCGCGTCGGGGTGTGCCTCCGCCCACTCGGCGATCACCGAGAGCAGCTCATGCCCGAACCACTCCGCGCGGCGCTCCCCCATCCCCCACACGGCGAGCAACTGCTCGCGGGTCGACGGGCGGCGCGAGGCGAGCTCACGCGCCGTACGCAACTCGAAGACGCGCGAGGGATCGCGCCCGCCGCGGCGGGCCACCTGCTCGCGCAGCGCGACGATCGCCTCGTACAGCTCGCGCGGGTACGCCGGCGCGGCGGCGCCGCCCTCGCCACGGCAGCGGTCGCAGCGGCCGCACCGCTTGGGCGGCTGCTCGCCGAAGTAGCGCAGGATCACGGCGCGCCGGCATTCGTCGGTCTCGGCGTACTCGGCCATCTCGCGCAGCCGCGCCTCCGCGTACGCCCGGTGCCGCGCGATCGACGACGTGTCGATGCGCGCGCCCGGGTCGTCCGAGACGAGGAGCAGCTGCACCGGCTCGACAAGGCCCGAGTCGCGCAGCGCCGCGACCGTGATCGCGAAGCGCTCGACGTCCTCGTCCGCGAGGCCCGGCGGCAGCCGGCCGCCGTGCTCGCGCGCGAGCGCGACCCACCGCTGCCACATCTCGCGTACCTCCGCGTCGTCCGGGTGAGCCTGCACGATCAGCCGCTCCTGCACGCGGCGGTCGCGCGGCGCGTAGAGCAACACGCACTCGGCGAGATCGCCGTCGCGCCCGGCGCGGCCCGCCTCCTGGTAGTACGCCTCGATGCGGGCGGGCATGTTGTAGTGCACGACGTACCGCACATCGGGCTTGTCGACCCCCATGCCGAAGGCATTGGTCGCGGTGATCACGGACAGCTCGCCGAGCGTGAAGCGCCGCTGGATCGAGGAGCGCCGCTCGCGCGCGACGCCGGCGTGGTACGCCTCCGCGTCGACCCCCGCGGCGCGCAGCGCCTCCGCGAGCTCCTCGACCGCGCGCCGCGTGCGCGCGTAGACGATGCCGGCGTCGCCCGCGCGCCGCCGCGCGTAATCCACGAGCCACGCGGTGCGCGCGTCCGGCCGGCCGATCTCGTGCACGGCGAACTCGAGGTTCGGGCGGTCGACGCTCGTCACGACCTCGCTCGCGCTCCCGCGCAGCCCGAGCTGCTGCAGGATGTCGCGGCGGACCTGCGGGTTCGCCGTCGCGGTCAGCGCGAGCGTGCGTGGCCGCCCGAGCTGCTCACGCACGGCGCCGAGCTGCAGGTACTCGGGCCGGAAGTTGTGCCCCCACTCCGAGATGCAGTGCGCCTCGTCGATCGCGAGCAGATGCACGCCGGCGCGGCGCAGCCCCTCGGTGAACCGCTGGTTCGAGAAGCGCTCGGGCGCGACGTAGAGCAGCGCGATGCGGCCCGCCACGAAATCCCCGTAGCGGCGGTTCAGCTCGTCGCGCCTGACGTTCGAGTTGAGGAAGGTGGCGGGCACGCCCGCCGCCTGCAGCGACTCGACCTGGTCCTGCATGAGCGCGATCAGCGGCGAGACGACGATCGCGCGCCCGAGCTCGAGCGCGGGGAGCACGTAGCAGAGGCTCTTCCCGCTGCCGGTCGGCATCACCGCGAGCACGTCCTCACTCGCGAGGCGCGAGAGGACCTCCGCCTGGCCGTCGCGGAAGTCGGGGAAGCCGAACGTCTCCCGGAGCCGCGAGCGGTAGCGGGAGAGCTCCGACGGGAAGCGCGCGCGCGGCGGTCCCGGCTCGGCGCTGGGGCGCGGGAGCGGGCGCGGCGGGCGGCGGGCGCCGAGCAGCTCCGCAGGATGCGGCGGCGCGCCGTCGGGGGGTTGCCCGCAGCGGGGACAGAAGCCGGAGGCGCCGGGGATCGCGGCTCCGCAGGCGGCGCACGTGGTCGAGACGATCGGCGGCGTCCCCTCGCGGCGTGTGACTCGCGAGCGATTCTACCCCGTGGGCGGGGCCGGGCCGGCCGGCGACGGAGAGATGCGGGCGCGCCGCGGGGACGGGCCGCGCCGGCGACGCGCAGACGACGGGCGATCAGGCCGCGCGCTGGCCCCGCGTCTGGAAGATGCCGCGGTACCAGTCGATCTTCTGGTCGATGCCGCGCGCGCCGCCGAGCGAGAGCACGAGCTCGAAGCCGGCGCCCGACTCGTTGAGCGGGCGCGGCTCGGGTCGCGACTCCACGCCGTCGCCGATGCCGAGGAGCGAGGAGACGCGGCGGCCGTCGAAGACGACCCACGCGACGGGTGAGCCCTCGCCGAGGTGGTGGCCGGCGATGCCGTCGACGATCGCCCCCGGGAAGTCCCGCGCTCGGGCGACCTCGAGCCCCCAGTCGACGTGGTCGAAGCCGAAGATCGATTGCTCGGCTTCCTCGACGGACTTGCCGGCGGCGACGCGACGCACGACCGCGCTGGTAGCGCTCGGGCGCGCGCGAGGCCATCGCGAGACGCCCGACGTCGTGGAGGAGGCCGGCCGTGAACGCCTCGGTGCGCGGTCCGTTCGGCCAGGCGGTCGCGTCGGCGAGCAGCGCGGTCGCGAGCAGCTGGCGCCACGTCTCGTCGAGGTCGAGGCCGGAGCGGCCGAGGTCGCGGAAGGTCTGGCCGAGCGTGGTGCCGGCGATGATGCGGCGCGTCGCGAGCATGCCGATGCGCACGATCGCGTCGGGGGCGGTGGCGAAGCGGCGCCTGCCGGTGGTCGCGGCGGCGTTCGCCGCGCGTAGCACCGCGGCGGTGAGCGCGGGGTCGCTCTCGACGACCGCGGCGACGTCGGGGATGCCGGCGTCGCGCTTCGCCATCAGCTCGACCCGCGCGCGTGCGCGGCCGGCAGCGAGGGGATCTCGATGGAGGCGGTCGTCACCGGTGGAGGCTCCTCACGCTGCCCGCCGGGGCGGCGAACCCGCCGGACCCGCCGCGGGAGCGCGGTGGCCGGTACCGGGATCATCGGAGGGGTCGGGCCGGCTCCGCAGCGCGGCGCGCACCACCGGGCGGCGCTCGCCCGGTGCCCGCGCTCAGGCGTCTCTCCGGGGCGCCGGGCAACAACGGCGTCGCCCGGTCACGGGTTCGCACGCTCCTGCGCAAGCGACGGCGACACTTCCCGCGTGGTCGTCGTTGACGCTCCCGGCCACCCCCCGGAACATGGGCGCGCTGGGCAGAGACGGAGTCCGCGTGACCCAGCGCCCGAGGCGGCCGCGTCGCCTTCCCCAGCACCGCGTGGCTGCCCGTCGCGCTGCTCGTGGCGCTCGCCGCCGCGTGCACGGGCGAGGAGGCGAAGCCCCGCGCGATCTTCACCCCACCGCCGGGGCCCACCGCCACGCCCGTCACCTCTCTGCGTGAGGTCGACTTCGCCGATCGCGTCTTCGCGGCCGAACTGGTGGCACCAGTGCAGGGCGGCGAGGTCAGCCGCGAGCGGGTGCGCTTTGCGGACCTGATCGGGAACGACGGCGTCGAGGAGGCGGTCGTGATCGTGGAATCCGGCGGCACCGCCGGGGAGATCGGCGCCGACGTCTGCCGGCTGCGCGAGGGCCGCCCGCAGCTCATCCACTTCTTCCGCGACGCCGGTCGCCCTGAGCTCCTGCGCGACGCGATCCCAATCCGCGAGGGCGTGTACTCGATGGGTGACGCGGAGTGCTGCCCCAGCCGGCTGCGCGAGACGAACTACCAGTGGCGCGGAGAGTCGTTCGTGCTGCTGAGCGAGCAGGTCGTCCCGAACCCCGCGCGCTGAGCGCGCTCCTCGTCGAACGGCGAGCGCGCCGCGGTGGCCGGCCGCGCGGGACGGCGCCGAGGCGACGACGGGCTGCCGCGCGGCCGGCGCCGCGCCGACCCCCACCGCACGCTGCGCGCGCGCCGGCCGGTGATGTTTTCAACAGGTTATCCATATGCTGGGACAACCACGACCGTTTATGGCTCCCGGTGAGCGCCGGGGGTCAGCCCTGGTGCGCGGCCTCGGCGCGCGCCCGCGCCTCCGCCTCGGCCTCGAGGATCGCGAGCCGGCGCTCCAGCGCCTGCGCGCACCGCGCTGGCTCGGCGATCGCCACCTCCGAGAGCAGGCGACGGAGCGAGATATGGCCCCAGGGCGTGACGTGGGGCTCGCCGAGGCGCGAGTCGAGCGAGCGCGAGAACGACGCGAGCAGCCTGCGGTCCTGGTCGACGCGCGTGAGCAGCGCCGGGATCGAGGGCGCGGCGTACATGAGCGCCGAGACGAGCGCGGGGTGGCGGTCGTGCCGCACGTCCGGGGTCCCGCCGCCGGCCGCGACCGCCGCGAGCGACGCGCACGCCAGCTCGAGCGCGGCGGCGAGCGATGCGACGCGCCAGCGCGGCGTTCGCTGCTCCCCGTCCGGCTGCTCGGCCTGCGCCTCGCCGATGCGGCGCAGCGCCGCGCTGATCCGCCGGTGCAGCTCGCCGGCGGCCTCCTCGAGGTCGTCGAGCGCCATCGCGTCGAACGCGTCAGCCGGTGCCATGCGGTCCTCCCGCGCGCGGTTCGCGCCGCCGGTCCGCCGGCGGTACGCTGGCGGCATGGGACGCGGTCTCGGCACCCATCTTCTGGTCCTCGCCGCGCTCGTCGTCAACCTCTGGGTGGGCGGCGACCTGTTCGAGGCCTGGGCCGGGCGCGGCGCGCGGCACCTCTTCGAGCTCGCGCTGATCCTCGGCTACCTCTGGCTCGTCCTGGGGATCGGGCCCGCGCTGCGCGGCCGTGGCACGCCCGAACGCGCCGCCCAAGGGGACGACGAGCGCGCGCCTTGACCCCCCGATCAGGGGGTACCTAGCATCCGTCGGCCGGTCGTGGGCGATTAGCTCAGTTGGCCAGAGCGTTCGGTTTACACCCGGAAGGTCGGAGGTTCGAGCCCTCCATCGCCCACCAGTGCCGCTTCGTCGCCGCCGACCCGCGATCCCTGCGTCTGCCGTAGCAGGACTCGCCGCGGAGACACCCGCGCCCCTCGTGAAGCCACGCTCGCCCCCGACGATCCATTCGTCGACCCTCGTTCGCGGAAGGCGTGTGGATACCCTCGATGAAGACCTCGGTGTGCCCGGACTGCCGCGAGCAACGCGAGCAGCTGACCCAGTTCCGCGACCTGTACAGCCGGATGCGCATCGCGATGGGCGCGAACTCGAGCACCCGCGCCCTCGAGGAGCGCGTGAACCAGATCGAGGTCGCTCTCTTCCGCCACCGCTGCGCCGTCGCCGCCGACTAGGTACGCACCACCGCGCGGCCGTTCGGCCCGGCCCGGCTCCCGGTCGCCGCCGGGCCGGCTCTCGGCACCCCTCGCCTGCCGGACACCGCGCGGCCGGCCGGCATCGCGCTCGCCGCTCCCGGCGGCGCTCGCGGGCTCCGCGCCCCTCCCGTTCCCGATCGGCTCGCCTCAAGCAACCCGAGCTTCCCGCGGGGGGCGCCCGCCCGTGCCGCCCTCTCTGCTCGTGTTGATCGAGGTCGGAAGCCGCACCTACACTCCGGCCCTCGACCCCTCGCAAGCAGGCTCATACGGGGCGCACGCACGCACGTCGCACGCCGGCGTGGCGAGAACCGGGACGATGCCGTGCCGAGCAAGAGCAACCACGAGTGGCTCAACGCGACCTATCGCAAGGCCGTCGAGCGCGTCCCCGAGCGTGACGCCCTCTTCGAGTCATCCTCCGGCGAGGCGGTCGAGCCGCTCTACGGCCCTGAGCACCTCGCCGACTGGAACTACCACGAGAAGCTCGGATACCCGGGCGAGTACCCGTTCACCCGCGGCGTGCAGCCCACGATGTATCGGGGCCGCCTCTGGACGATGCGCCAGTACGCCGGCTTCGGCGATGCCGAGGAGTCGAACCGTCGCTACCAGTTCCTCCTCCAGCAGGGCCAGACCGGCCTCTCCGTCGCTTTCGACCTCCCCACGCAGATCGGCTACGACTCCGACCACATGATGGCCTCCGGCGAGGTCGGCAAGGTCGGCGTCGCGATCTCCTCGCTCGAGGACATGGAGACGCTCACCAGCGGCATCCCGCTCGAGCGGATCACGACCTCGATGACGATCAACGCGACCGCGCCGATCCTGCTGGCGCTCTACGTCGCCGCCGCCAAGAAGCAGGGCGCCGACCTCCGCAAGATCGGCGGCACCACCCAGAACGACATCCTCAAGGAGTACATCGCGCGCGGGACCTACATCTTCCCGCCGCGCCCCTCGCTCCGGCTAATCACCGACGTCTTCGCCTGGTGCAAGGACGAGCTGCCGGAGTGGAACACGATCTCGATCTCCGGCTACCACATGCGCGAAGCCGGCTGCACCGCGGCGCAGGAGCTCGCGTTCACGTTCGCCAACGCCATCGAGTACGTCGACGCCGCGATCGGCGGCGGCCTCGAGTTCGACGACTTCGCCCCACGGCTCGCGTTCTTCTGGGCCTGCCACTCGAACTTCCTCGAGGAGGTGGCGAAGTTCCGGGCGAGCCGCCGCATCTGGGCGAGGATCGCGCAGGAACGGTACGGCTCGAAGAGCGCGCGCTCGCAGATGCTGCGCTTCCACACGCAGACGGGCGGGGCGACGCTGACCGCGCAGCAGCCGCTCAACAACGTCGTCCGCACCGCGCTGCAGGCGCTGTCCGCGGTGCTCGGCGGGACGCAGTCGCTGCACACGAACTCGTACGACGAGGCGCTCGCGCTGCCGACCGAATCGGCCGTCGAGCTCGCGCTGCGCACGCAGCAGATCATCGGCTACGAGACCGGCGTGGGCGACGTGATCGACCCGCTCGCCGGCTCCTACTACGTCGAGGCGCTGACCGACCGCATCGAGCGGGAGTCGTGGGCGTACATCGAGCGCATCGAGGACATCGGCGGCGCGCTCGTCGGGATCGAGCAGGGCTACCAGCAGCGCGAGATCCAGGAGAGCGCCTACCGCCTGCAGCGGCTCGCGGAGCAGAAGCAGCGCGTGGTCGTCGGCGTGAATGAGTTCGTCACGGAGACCGTCGTGAACCCGGAGATCATGCGCGTCGATCCCGGGGTGGACCGGCGGCGCGCCGCGCAGCTCGAGGCGCTGCGCAAGCGGCGCGACGGCGATGCCGTCGAGCGCTCGCTCCAGAAGATCCGCGCGTCGGCGTCGACCGACGAGAACATGATGCCGCTCCTCGTGGAGGCGGTGGAGGCGTACGCGACGGTCGGCGAGATCTGCGGCGTGCTCCGCGAGGAGTGGGGCGAGTACCGCGAGGTGCTCACGATCTGATGGCCCCCGAGCGCTTCGACCTCGAGCCCGCGCTCGCGGAGAACGCACGCGTTCGCGCCGATCTGCTCGCGGTGCTCGCGCGTGTGCCCGAGGACCGGCGAGCATCGGTCGCGCACGGCACGTGGCGCGCGCACGACGTCGTCGCTCACTTCGCCGGCGCACAGGGCGGGTACGCAGAGGCCCTCGAGCACATCGCCCGCGGCGAGCCGCCGGCCATTACCGACTACGGGCCGCCCGGCCCGCCGCACGACTGGGACGCGCGGGTCGTCGCGCGCAGCGCGGGGCGCGGCTGGCGGCAACTGCTCACCGACCTCGACGCTGCGCGGGTGCGCCACGAGGCCGCCGCTCGCGCCTGCGGCGCCCGCCTCGCGGATGACGAGCGCGCATGCTTCTTCGCCGTGAACCTGGCGCGACACGAGAGCGGGCACACCGATGCGCTCGCGCGGTGGCTCGCTTTGGAGGAGGCGCCGCGCGCGCCCTCGGGGGACGCCTGATGGCCGATGCCGTCGACGAGCTGCTCGAGGGCAATGCCCGCGCCCGCGCGGAGCTGATGGAGGCGATCGACGCGCTCCCGGCCGAGCGCCGCGCCGAGCGCTGGTACGGCCCCGAGCGCTGGTCGCTGCACGACCTCGTGGTGCATCTCATCGGCTGGCAGCTCGGCTGGGCGCACGCGCTCGAGCTGATGGCGAGGGGCGAGCGCCCCGCCGTCCCCGGGTACGAGGGCAGCGACGACGCCTACAACGCCGCCTCCGTGTCCTCCCGCTGCGGCCGCGCGTGGGAGGAGCTGATGGCGGAGCTGTGCACGACCCGCGAACGGCACGAGGCGGCCGTGCGCGCGCTCCGCGGAGCGATCCCGGACGACCGGCTGGTCCCCGGACGCACCGCGCACAACCTGTCGAACGCGGGCGGGCACGACCGCGAGCACATCGAGGCGATCCGGGAGTGGCGGCGCGCCGCCGGCGTCTAGCGCCGGTCGGCGACCAGGAAGAGCCCGGCCCGCCGGGAAGCGAAGGAGCAGGCGATGATCGACCGCATCCACCACGTCGGCGTGGTCGTGCACGACGCGGACGCCGCGCTGGGCTTCTTCCGCGACGTCATGGGCCTCGCCGTGACCGAGGACCGCGTCGTCGAGGAGCAAGGCGTCCGCGGGGTGCTGCTGCAGCTGGGCGAGAACGAGATCGAGCTGCTCCAGCCGACCCGCAACGACACCGGGGTCGCGCGCTTCCTCGAGAGCCGCGGGCAGACGCTGCACCACATCTGCTTCAACACCGACGACGTCGTCGGGGAGCTCGCCCGCCTGAAGCAGGCAGGCGTGGAGCTGATCGACCAGGAGCCGCGCGACGGGCTCGCCGGGCGCATCGCCTTCGTCCACCCGAAGTCGGCGCACGGCGTGCTCATCGAGTTCGCGCAGTCGCCCGCCGGCGCGCACGCCTCGAGCGCGAAGGGGTTCGACCACCTCGCGGTCTCGGTCGCCGACTACGCCGCGGCGCAGGCGACCTGGCGCAAGGTCGTCGGGCTCGAGGTGAAGGGCGAGGTGCGCCCCGAGGGGCGCGGGATGGTGATCGGCCAGATGCCCTGCGGCCAGTGCGTGGTCGAGCTGCTCGCCCCCACGGGAGCGGACTCGCAGCTCGCGAAGCGCATCGACGAGCAGGGCGAGCGCGCCTCCTCGATGGTGGCGATCGAGGTCCCGGACATCGCCGCCGAGATCGCGCGCTACCGCGCGAAGGGGATCACGCTGCTGGACGCCGCACCCGGGCCGCTGCCGCGCTCGGTGACGTCGACGATCTCGCCGGAGCAAGGCTTCGGGCTGGCGATCCAGCTCATCCAGTTCGAACGCTGAGCAAGGGCACGCGACGTCCGGGTCGGATCTGGCGCCGACGCGCTCGCCGCGCGAGACTCAGGGTGGCCGCGCCGGAGATGGGCGGCCGCGGGGAACACGGAGAACGACGATGGCGAATCAACGCCCGATCCGCGTGCTGATCGCGAAGCCCGGTCTCGACGGGCACGACCGCGGCGCAAAGGTCGTCGCGCGCGCGTTGCGCGACGCCGGCATGGAAGTGATCTACACGGGCATCCGGCAGACCCCCGGGATGATCGCGGAGGCCGCGCTGCAGGAGGACGTGCAGGTCGTCGGGCTCTCGATCCTCTCGGGAGCGCACCTCGAGCTCTTTCCCCGCGTGATCGAGGAGCTGAAGTCGCGCGGGGTCGACGACGTGCTGCTCTTCTGCGGCGGGATCATCCCACATGAGGACATCGGCACCATCGAGACGCTCGGTTTCAAGGGCGTCTTCGGCCCGGGCACCACCACCACCGACATCATCGAGTTCGTGAGGGCGCACGCCCCGGTGCGGGCGTAGGCGGCGGCGTGCAGGCGGCCGAGCTCGTCGAGGGCGTGCTCGCCGGGAACCGGCGCGCGCTCGCCCGCGCGATCTCGCACGTCGAGGCGGACTCCCCCACCGGGCGTGAGCTCCAGCGCGCGCTCTACCCGCGCACGGGCCGCGCGCAGACCATCGGGATCACCGGCTCCGCCGGGGCGGGCAAGTCGACGCTCGTGGGCGCGGTCACGCGCGACGAGCGCCGCCGCGGCCGCACGGTCGGGATCGTCGCGGTCGACCCCTCCTCGCCGTTCTCGCACGGAGCGATCCTCGGCGACCGCATTCGCATGCAGGACCTCACGAGCGACCCCGGCGTCTTCCTCCGCTCGATGGCCTCGCGCGGCAACCTGGGCGGGCTCTCGGAGACCGCGACCGGCGTCGTCGACGTGATGGACGCCGCCGGCTACGACGTCGTGATCATCGAGACGGTCGGCGCCGGCCAGGACGAGGTCGAGGTGGCGACGGCGGCGCAGACGACCGTGCTCGTGACGAATCCCGGCGCGGGCGACGAGATCCAGTCGATGAAGGCGGGCCTCATGGAGGTCGCGCAGGTGATGGTCGTGAACAAGGCCGACCTCGCCGGCGCCGACACCGCGGTCACGCAGCTGCGCGCCCTGCTCGCGATCGCAGACCTCAGGGCCTGGCGGCCGCCGATCCTGAAGGCGGTCGCGAAGACCGGCGAGGGCGTGCCGGAGCTCGTCGACGCGATCGACGAGCACCACGCCTACCTGCGGTCGCACGAGCACGGTGACCGCGAGCGGCGCGAGCTCGCGCGCAAGCAGATCGTGGCGCTGGCGCGCGCGGCGCTCCACCGCCAGGCCCTCGAGACCGCCGAGCACAGCGGCGCGCTCGCCGCGCTCGTGGACGAGGTCGCCGGGCGCCGCCGCGACCCGCGCTCCGCCGCGGAGATCCTGCTTGGGGCGGTGAAGCGCGAGTGGGGCGAGGCGGCGCTCGCCGAGCCCACCCCGGAGAACGCCGCGCGCTGATTCGGGCCTCCGAGCGGCGCGCGGCCGCGCACCGCACCGGCCGCCGTCGCCAGACCGTCGCCCGGCGCAGGGCGCCCTCCGCCCGCCGCGCCACGCGCGGTCGCCCTGCGACATGCGATGCTGGTAGGACCGCGCGCGCCGCGCGCGCCGACGGGAGGCGCCCATGTTCGACGAACGCACCCGTGAGGCCGCGCGTGCGGCGCGCGCCCGCTACGACGCGGAAGTCGCCGCCGAGGGCCGAGAGCAAGAACGCCCCTTCGTCACCACCTCGGGCCAGCCGGTTCGCCGCGTCTACGACCCGACCGACCTCGCCGGACTCGACTACGAGCGCGACATCGGCCTGCCCGGCCACTACCCGTTCACCCGCGGCATCCACCGCACAGGCTACCGCGCGCGCACCTGGACGATCCGCATGTTCGCCGGCTTCGGCAGCGCCGAGGAGACGAACGGCCGCTACCGCTACCTCATCGACCACGGCGACGACGGCCTCTCCGTCGCCTTCGACATGCCGACCCTCATGGGGTACGACCACGACGAGCCCGAGGCCGCCGGCGAGTTCGGGCGCTGCGGCGTCGCCGTCGACTCGCTCGCCGACATGGAGATCCTGTTCGACCGGATCCCGCTCGGCGCGATCTCGACCTCGATGACGATCAACTCCCCGGCCGCCGTGATCTGGGCGATGTTCATCGCGGCGGCCGAGAAGCAGGGCGTCGAGCGCGGCGTGCTTCGCGGCACCCTGCAGAACGACATCCTCAAGGAGTACATCGCTCAGAACGAGTACATCTACCCGCCGGCGGAGAGCATGCGGCTCGTCGTCGACACGATCGAGTTCGCCTCGCGCGAGATGCCGCTCTGGAACAGCATCTCGATCTCCGGCTACCACATCCGCGAGGCCGGCTCGACCGCGGCGCAGGAGCTGGCGTTCACGCTCGCCGACGGGCTCGAGTACGTACGGTGGTGTCTTGAGCGTGGCCTCGACATCGACGAGTTCGCCCCGAGGCTCTCCTTCTTCTTCAACTGCCACAACGACTTCTTCGAGGAGGTCGCGAAGTTCCGGGCCGCGCGCCGCATCTGGGCGCGCGAGATGCGCGAGCGCTTCGGCGCGAAGAGCCCGCGCTCGTGGCTGATGCGCTTCCACACGCAGACCGCCGGCGTCTCGCTCACCAGCCAGCAGCCCGAGGTCAACCTCATCCGCACGACACTCCAGGCGCTCGCCGGCGTGCTCGGCGGCACGCAGTCGCTGCACACGAACTCCTGGGACGAGGCGCTCGCGCTGCCGAGCGAGAAGGCCGTGCGGCTCGCCCTGCGCACGCAGCAGGTGATCGAGCACGAGTCTGGCGTGGTGAACACCGTCGACCCGCTCGGCGGCTCGTACTTCGTCGAGTCGCTCACGAACGAGATGGAGCGTCGCTGCCTCGAGTACTTCGAGGAGATCGAGCGTCGCGGTGGCGTGCTCCCCGCGATCGAGGCGGGGTTCTTCCAGTCGGAGATCGCCGACGCCTCCGAGCGCTACCAGCGCGAGATCGAGCGCCGGGAGCGCGTCATCGTCGGCGTCAACGACTTCGCGATCGACGAGCCGCTCGAGATCCCGATCCTGCAGATGGACCCGCAGGGAGAGGCGCGCCACCTCGAGCGGCTGCGGCGCGTGCGCGCCACCCGCGACCCCGACCGCGCGCGGCGCGCGCTGCGAGACCTCGAGGGGGCGACCCGCGACGGCGAGAACGTGATGCCGTACCTGATCGAGGCGGCGCACGCGTACTGCACGGTCGGCGAGATCTGCAACCTCTGGCGGCGAGTCTTCGGCGAGCAGCCGATCTCGCTCTCGATCTAGCCGCTCACGCGCCGGGGCCGCCTGGCGGCTGGTGCGCTGGGGCGCCGTAGACTGCGGCCATGAGCCAGCGCCTGCGCATCACCTTCTCCGCGGTCGGACCGCTGAAGTACGTCGCGCACCTCGACATGATGCGCACGTGGGAGCGGGCGATCCGGCGGTCGGGGCTCCCGCTTGCCTACACGCAGGGGTTCTCGCCGCACGCACGCATCGCGCTCGCCTCGCCGCTCCCCGTGGGGGTCGTCGGGCTGCGCGAGCTCATGGACGTCTGGCTCGACCCCCCGGCCGAGCCGGCGGAGGCGGCCCGGCGGCTGCGCGGCGCGATGCCACCGGGGCTCGACATCGTCGAGGTCGAGGAGGTGAGCAACGCACTCCCCTCGCTCCAGTCCTCGCTGCGCTCGGCCCGCTATGAGGTGCTGCTGCCCGCCGCGCGCGGGGAGGCCGCGGCCGTGCGCGAGCGCGTCGACGCGCTGCTCGCCCTTGAGACGCTCGACTGGGAGGAGGAGCGCGGCGACCGCACACGGCGCTACGACCTGCGCGCGACGATCGACGCCATCGCGGCGAAGGAGCGAAACGCGCTCCTGCTGCTCACGATGGACCTCTCGCTCGCGGAGGGGCGCACCGGGCGCCCGGCGCAGGTGCTGCGCGCCCTCGGGCTCGACCCCGACGCGCTCGAGGTCGTGCGCACGCTCGTGCGCACCCGGGCGCCCGCGGAGACGCGCGCGTCGTCCGGCCGGAACGGCGTCGAGCCGTGACGACGCGGCTCGTGCTCGTCCGCCATGGCCAGACGGACGGGAACGCGAGCGGGCGCTCACAGGGCCGACGCGACGTGCCGCTCAACGAGCGCGGCCGCAAGCACGCCCGCGCGCTGGCCGAGGCGCTCTCCACGCGCGCGCTCGCGGCGGTCGTGAGCAGCCCCGCGAGCCGCTGCCACGACACCGCCCGCGCGATCGCGGAGCCGCACGGGCTCGCGGTCGCGCTCGACCCCCGCCTCGTCGAGCTCGACCAGGGGGAGCTCGACGGGCTCACGGGCGAGGAGATGCGCGCGCGCTTCCCGGGCTTCCTCGAGCGGTGGCGAGCCGAAGACCCATCCGATCTGCGCATGCCCGGGGGCGAGACGATGCGCGAGGCGCAGGAGCGCATGCTCGCCGCCGCCGCGAACCTCGTGCGGGCGCACGCGGGGAGCGAGGTCGCCGTCGTCTCGCACAACCTCGCGATCAAGGCGCTGCTCTGCCACGCGCTCGGCGCACCACTCGCGGGCTTCCGGCGGCTCCAGCTGAACGTGGCGTCGATCAGCGTCGTCGACGTCGAGCCCGATGGGCGGTGGCGGGTGATGAGCGTCAACGAGCGCTGCCACGACCTCGCGAGTGACGGGTAGTCGACGCTCTGCTACGGTGTCGGCCGGCGGGGTGGCGAGGAACCGAACGGCGTGCCGCTCCGTCTCCCCACGTTCGGGCTGCCGCACATCGTGCTCGCGGTTGCGCTGCTGCTGGTCGGCCTGTTCCTCTACGCGACCGTGCAGACCGCGGCGCAGAGCTACCGGTTGCATCGCGAGGAGCGCGCGCTCGAGCTGGAGTTGGCGACGCTGCGTCGCCAGTACACGGAGCTGCAGGGGCTGCTCGTCTACGTCGAGTCTCACGAATACATCGAAGCGTTCGCGCGCCAGCAGTTCGGGCTCGTGCGCCCCGACGAGATCGCCGTGGACGTCGAGGGCCGCGGCGTCTGGACCGATGCGCGCCGGCCGGGGCAGCGCTGGTGGGAGGCGCTCTTCGGACTCGGGGGCGGGCAGCCCTAGCGGCGGGCGGGCAGGCGTCCGCGCTCACGCGATCCGCTACTCTGCACCCGCAACCGGAGCCCGCCGATGAGCGCCGCGGTTCCTCGTCCGCGAACGGACGCGCTCCCCCGCAACCGCCTCACTTCGGCCTTCGAGCGCCGCGTGGGACGCGTGATCGGGGCGCACGTGCCTTCGGAAGCGTCGATCGTCGTCGCCTGCTCGGGCGGGCCCGACTCGACAGCCGCGCTGATCGCGGTGACGCGCGTGCGAGAGGCGAGCGGCGCGCCCGTGATCGCGGCGTGCTTCGACCACCGGATGCGGCCGGCGGCGGAGACGCTCGGGGACCGCGCGTTCGTGCAGGAAATCGGCGCTGGTCTGGGGATCCGCGTGCGCGTCGGCACCGCCCGCGAGCAGGCTCGGCCGGGCGGCGAGGCGGCGGCGCGCGCGGCGCGCTACCGCTGGCTCGGCGGCATCTGCGACCGCGTCCACGCGCGCGTGTGCGTGACCGGTCACACGCGGGAGGACCAGGCGGAGACCGTTCTCCTCCGGCTCACGCGTGGGGCGGGCCTCGCCGGCGCGTCGGGGATGGCCGAGTCGGCGCCCTGGCCCGTGAAGCTCCCGGCGGGACTTCAGGCAGCGGGGCTGCGCGTCGTCCGTCCGCTGCTGCAGATGGGGCGCGAGGAGATCCTCCACTACCTCGACGCGCTCGAGCTGGAGGCTCGTGAAGATGGCACCAACCAGCTGCTCGCCTTCGACCGGAACCGAGTGCGGCAGCGGGTGATGGCGGAGTTGCGCCGCATCAACCCGCGAGCGTCGGAGCAGCTCGCGCGCTTCGCGCGCCTGGCGCGCGCGGACGACGAAGCGCTCGCGGCGTGGGCAGCCGAGGCGCTGCCCGGGCTCACGCTCGTGCCAGAGGCGGTTGTCGCCGAGGAGCGAAGCGACCGTGTGGCACTGGAGCGGCAAGGCTTGGCGGCGCTCCCGGCGGCGGTGTCCTCGCGCATCCTCCGCCACGTGGCGGAGCAGCTCGGGCTGCAGCTGGAGTCCGAGCACGTCGGCCGCCTGCTCGAGGCGTGCGGGCGGCGCGTCGCGCGCGTCTCGCTCCCGGGGGCGGAGGCCTGGGCGGAGGAGAGGGCGCTCGTCATCGAGCGCCGCCGGCGGCGGCCGTCCCGGCGGGGAGGCTGACCGCGGCGCGGCCCGCGTGCGCGGGCACGGATTTGCGCACGTGCGTAATCGGACGCGCGTCGCGCGGGCCAGGGCTCGGGACTTGACGGATGGGGACGCCTTCGGTAACCTCCTCGTTCGGCGCTCGAGACGGAGCGCTGGCGCACATTAACATCTGGATAGCGAGCAGAATCCAAACAGGATCCCCGTCGACCATGGGGACCTGCCGCGGGTGGCACGCGCCCTAGGGCGCGTGCGGGCCGGGTGGGCTCCGTGGATCGCTGACGAACTTTGCACCCGTCTCAAACGGGTGAGTTTCGTCGTTTCGGAGAGTTTGATCCTGGCTCAGGATAAACGTTGGCGGCGTGCCTAACGCATGCAAGTCGCACGAGAACCCGGGCTTCGGCTCGGGGGGCAGTGGCGGACGGGTGAGTAACACGTACGAACCTACCCGGAAGTGGGGGACAACCCGGGGAAACCCGGGCTAATACCGCATACGGTCTACGGACCAAAGCTTCGGCGCTTCCGGAGGGGCGTGCGGCGGATTAGCTAGTTGGTGGGGTAATGGCCTACCAAGGCGACGATCCGTAGCTGGTCTGAGAGGATGGTCAGCCACACTGGGACTGAGACACGGCCCAGACTCCTACGGGAGGCAGCAGCGAGGAATTTTGCACAATCGACGCAAGTCGGATGCAGCAACGCCGCGTGGGGGAAGAAGGGCTTCGGCTTGTAAACCCCTTTTGCGAGGGAAGAAGATCTGACGGTACCTCGCGAATAAGTCACGGCTAACTACGTGCCAGCAGCCGCGGTAATACGTAGGTGGCGAACGTTGTCCGGATTCACTGGGCGTAAAGCGCGCGCAGGCGGGTCGGTCAGTCTGGGGTGAAATCTCCCGGCTCAACTGGGAGAGGTCCCTGGATACTGCCGGTCTTGAGGGGCTCAGAGGAGAGTGGAATTCAGCGTGTAGTGGTGGAATGCGTAGATACGCTGAGGAACACCAGTGGCGAAAGCGGCTCTCTGGGGGCTGCCTGACGCTGAGGCGCGAAAGCGTGGGGAGCGAACCGGATTAGATACCCGGGTAGTCCACGCCGTAAACGATGAGTACTAGCTGTATGGGGTATCGATTCCCTGTGTAGCGACGCTAACGCAATAAGTACTCCGCCTGGGGACTACGGCCGCAAGGCTAAAACTCAAAGGAATTGACGGGGGCCCGCACAAGCAGCGGAGCGTGTGGTTTAATTCGAAGCTACGCGAAGAACCTTACCAGGGCTTGACATGGCGCGGACAGTCCGGGAAACCGGGCCTCCCTTCGGGGCTGCGTCACAGATGCTGCATGGCTGTCGTCAGCTCGTGCCGTGAGGTGTTGGGTTAAGTCCCGCAACGAGCGCAACCCTCGTCGCGTGTTGTACTTTTCACGCGAGACTGCCCGGAGCAACCGGGAGGAAGGCGGGGATGACGTCAAGTCAGCATGGCTCTTACGTCCTGGGCTACTCACACGCTACAATGGGCAGTACAGACCGTTGCAAAGCCGCGAGGCCGAGCCAATCGGAAAAAGCTGTCCTCAGTTCGGATTGCAGGCTGCAACCCGCCTGCATGAAGCCGGAGTTGCTAGTAACCGCAGGTCAGCCTTACTGCGGTGAATACGTTCCCGGGCCTTGTACACACCGCCCGTCACGTCATGGAAGTCGGCAACACTTGAAGTCGTCGCGCCAACCCGCAAGGGAGGCAGACGCCCAAGGTGGGGTCGATGACTGGGACGAAGTCGTAACAAGGTAGCCGTAGCGGAAGCTGCGGCTGGATCACCTCCTTTCTAGGGAGCGCTCTGCCGGAACCGGTCGGGGACACGGTGTTTCCCCGGCCCCGGCGACACTCCGAATCGATCGGCCCGCCGGCCGCGCGCGAGGGACGTCCGTCCTCCGCCGGCGAGGTCGTCAGCATCGGATCTCGCGCGATCCCGCGAGGGATTCTGCCCGCTATCCAGCTGTCGATGTGCGCCCGCTCCGGGGCCGGCCGCGCCGACGGGCCCGGACCTGGTCGCCCGGAGGGCCATTAGCTCAGCCGGTTAGAGCGCAGTCCTGATAAGACTGAGGTCCCTGGTTCGAGTCCAGGATGGCCCACCACCACCCGGCGGGGGGTCACCCGACTCGAGCGCGAAGCGTGGGGGGCCGTAGCTCAGCCGGGAGAGCGCCGCCTTTGCAAGGCGGAGGTCGGGGGTTCGATCCCCCCCGGCTCCACCAGCGCCCGGCCAGGGATTCGGGGCAGGGGCGAGTGCTGAGCACGCCGCGCGGTCACGACCTGGGTCGTGCCCTCGCGGCGGCGCAGCGCGCCGACACACGCTGGCGAGCGCGACGCTCGCGGCGGCACGTTCACAACAGAATACTGCGCAAGACATTCCTGAATGCAAAGCGAATCGCCGAGCGTCGGGCCGCGCGCGTGCGCGGTGCCGAATCTCGAGGATCGCGGAGCTGTGCTTGACGGAGGGTCAAGTTACTAAGGGCGCACGGTGGATGCCTTGGTACCAAGAGCCGAAGAAGGACGTGGCAAGACTGCGAAATGCCCGGGCTAGCTGTCTAGCAAGCTCAACCCGGGATCTCCGAATGGGGCAACCCGGCCCGCTTCATCGCGGGTCACCACCGGCTGAACACATAGGCCGGATGGAGGGAACCGGGGGAAGTGAAACATCTCAGTACCCCGAGGAAGAGAGACCATTCCCCTAGTAGCGGCGAGCGAACGGGGAGCAGCCCAAACCGCCTCTTTCGGGAGGCGGGGTTGTAGGACCGGCGCATAGGAGTGAGCAATCGGCCGGATAGCCGAAGGTGCCTGGAACGGCCCGCCACAGGAGGTGAGAGCCCCGTAGGCGAAATCCGACCGACTCCTGCCGGGATCCTGAGTACCACCGGACACGGGAAATCCGTTGGGAATCTGGGGAGACCACTCTCCAAGGCTAAATACTCTTGGTGACCGATAGTGAACCAGTACCGTGAGGGAAAGGTGAAAAGCACCCCGAGAGGGGAGTGAAATAGTCCCTGAAACCGTGCGCTTACAAGCAGTCGGAGCCCGTCCTTCGGGGCGGGTCACGGCGTGCCTATTGAAGAATGAGCCGACGAGTTGCGTTCAGTGGCGAGGTTAAGCGACGGGAGTCGCGGAGCCGGAGCGAAAGCGAGTCTGAACAGGGCGACTTGAGTCGCTGGACGTAGGCCCGAAACCTGGTGAGCTACCCATGGGCAGGGTGAAGCGGGGGTAATGCCCCGTGGAGGCCCGAACCTTCGTACGTTGCAAAGTGCTTGGATGACCTGTGGGTAGGGGTGAAATGCTAATCGAACCAGGAGATAGCTGGTTCTCCCCGAAATGCATTTAGGTGCAGCCTCGGGTGTTCTCTTCTGGAGGTAGGGCTCTGATTGGGCTAGGGGGCATAGCGCTTACCAAACCCACTCAAACCGCGAATGCCAGGAGACGAGAGCCCGGGAGTGAGACGGCGGGGGCTAAGCTTCGTCGTCAAAAGGGAAACAGCCCAGATCCGCAGCTAAGGTCCCTAAATCCACGCTCAGTGTCAAAGGATGTCCGGCCGCACAGACAGCCAGGATGTTGGCTTAGAAGCAGCCATCATTGAAAGAGTGCGTAATAGCTCACTGGTCAAGTAGCCGGGCGCCGACAATGTTCCGGGGCTCAAGCGTGGTACCGAAGCTCGGGGATCGTCCGTTCACGGGCGATCGGTAGGGGAGCGTTCCGCGGGCCGTGAAGCCGGAGGGGTGACCCCTGGTGGAGCGCGCGGAAGTGAGAATGTCGGCATGAGTAGCGAAATTCGGGTGAGAAACCCGGACGCCGTATGCCTGAGGGTTCCTACGCAAGGTTATTCCACGTAGGGTTAGGCGGGCCTAAGCCGAGGGCGAGAGCCGTAGGCGATGGACAGCAGGTTAGTATTCCTGCCCCGTTGACGGAACGTTCGAGACAGGAGGCGTGACCCGGAAGGATAGGTGGAGCGGGCCTATTGGACATGGTCCGTTCTTGCATCGTAGGCGTCTGGCGGCAGGCAAATCCACCGCCAGGTTAAGCGGAGGGTGCGAGAGAAGTGGAGACGTCAGTCAAAGCGACTTCGCCGAGTCCACGCCGGCTAGAAAAGCGTCGCTGTCGAGTTGCGTCGACGCCCGTACCGAGAACCGACACTGGTGGGCGACGGTAAGTACCGTAAGGCGTTCGAGAGAACCTTCGTTAAGGAACTATGCAAGTTAGCTCCGTAACTTCGGGAGAAGGAGCGCCTCTGACCGTGTAGGACTTCGCGTCCGAAGCGGCCGGAGGCCGCAGTGAGCGGGCCCAGGCGACTGTTTAACAAAAACACAGGTCTCTGCTAACCCGTAAGGGGATGTATAGGGGCTGACGCCTGCCCAGTGCCGGAAGGTTAAGGGGAGAGCTGAGAGGCTTGATCCGAAGCCCCGGTGAACGGCGGCGGTAACTATAACCGTCCTAAGGTAGCGAAATTCCTTGTCGGGTAAGTTCCGACCCGCACGAATGGCGTAACGATCTGGGCGCTGTCTCGACGAAGGACTCGGCGAAATTGCACTGGCCGTGAAGATGCGGCCTACCCGCAGCAGGACAAAAAGACCCCGTGGAGCTTTACTGTAGCTTGGCGCTGGGGGCCGGGCATAGATGCGTAGGATAGGTGGGAGGCTTTGATCCGTTCCTTCTGGGGGGCGGGGAGCCAGCGGTGAAATACCACTCTTCTATGTTTGTCCTCCTAACCTGTGAGCAAGCATGGGAACAGCGTCTGGTGGGCAGTTTGACTGGGGCGGTCGCCTCCCAAAAGGTAACGGAGGCGCGCAAAGGTCCCCTCAGGGTGGATGGTAATCACCCGTCGAGTGCATTGGCACAAGGGGGCTTGACTGCAAGACTGACACGTCGAGCAGGGACGAAAGTCGGCCAAAGTGATCCTATGGTCCCGCGTGGAAGGGCCATGGCTTATCGGATAAAAGCTACCCCGGGGATAACAGGCTTATCCTGCCCAAGAGTTCACATCGACGGCAGGGTTTGGCACCTCGATGTCGGCTCGTCGCATCCTGGGGCTGTATCAGGTCCCAAGGGTTGGGCTGTTCGCCCATTAAAGCGGTACGCGAGCTGGGTTCAGAACGTCGTGAGACAGTTCGGTCTCTATCCGCTGTGGGCGCAGGAAACTTGAGGAGAGCTGCCCCTAGTACGAGAGGACCGGGGTGGACGGACCTCTGGTGTGCCGGTTGTTCCGCCAGGAGCATCGCCGGGTAGCCATGTCCGGAACGGATAACCGCTGAAAGCATCTAAGCGGGAAGCCGCCTCCAAGATGAGGTTTCCCACCGGGTCAACCGGGTAAGACCGCGGGAAGACCACCCGCTTGATAGGCCACAGGTGGAAGCACAGCAATGTGTGTAGCTGAGTGGTACTAATGGTCGAGGACTTGACCCTCCATCAAGCACCTCCGTGATCCGAGCGAGTCCTTTGCATTTCGCTTGCGCAGTCTTCTGTTAGGGAGGGCGTGACTCTTCGTCCCCCCGGCAGTGCGCCTCTCCGCGTGTGGTACGCTGGAGGCGCTCATCGCGGGATGGAGCAGTGGTAGCTCGTCGGGCTCATAACCCGAAGGTCGGGGGTTCGAATCCCCCTCCCGCTACCAGCGTTCGACACGGGCCGCTCCGCACGGAGCGGCCCGTGTTGCTATCACGGCACGGCTCGTGTTCACGCCGGACGCCCGTCTCGCCTCCGCGACGCGCAAGCGAGGGCCGCTGCATCGGGCGCACCCGCTACGCGGCAGCGCCGACGGGCGGTTGCGTGCGTCGCGCGGGGTCCGCGCGGCGCAGGGGCCGACGACATCGGCGTCGGCTCGATCGGCCCGAGTGAGGGTTGTGTCGAGTTGCGCGCGTCCGCGCTTGCCCGTAGCCGCGCGTTCGGACGATACTGAACGTCCTGGTGGTTAGAGCGCGGCGGACCCACCCGTTCCCATTCCGAACACGGAAGTGAAACGTCGCAGCGCTGACGATACTCCCCGGGCGACCGGGCTGGAAAATAGGCCACTGCCAGGACTTACTCGGGCCATTCTTCCCCCTCGGGAAGAATGGCCCGATGTACGCCCGGCCCGACCCGCGGCGACGCGGCGGGTCGCAAAGAGGGGCGTGATATGATGCGCCCCGCGCGAAGCGCGGTCGGCGTGCCGGCCGCGTCGCAGAAATCTCGACGGAGGCTGACCTGTTTTGACGAACCAGACCACCCCCGCTGCGCCCGAGTCGCAGCAGACAACGCTGACCGAGACCGAAGACATGGCCGCGCTGCTCGAAGAGGCGGACCTCGCCGAGCCGCGGCAGATCCGGCGCGGTGAGGTCGTCGAAGGGGTCGTGATGTCGATCGAGCGCGATCACGCGCTCGTGGACATCGGCTTCAAGTCCGAGGGCGTCGTGCCGGTGCAGGAGATGCACTCGCTCGGCGCCGACCCGCTCGCGAACCTCACGGTTGGCGAGTCCGTGCTCGTCTACGTGGTGCAGCCCGAGACGACCGAAGGCCAGGTCGCGCTCTCGATCGATCGCGCGCGTGGCGAGCAAGGGTGGCGCATCCTCCAACAGCGGTTCGAGAACGGCGACATCTTCGAGGCCGAGATCACCGGATACAACAAGGGCGGACTGCTCGCGAACGTCGAGGGCGTGAACGCCTTCATCCCGATGTCGCAGGTGGTCGGCGCGAAGCCCGGCACCGACGGGACGAACCCGCTCTCCGCGCAGGTCGGTCGCACGCTGCGCCTCAAGACAATCGAGATCAACCGCCGGCGCAACCGCGTGATCCTCTCCGAGCGCGCGGCGCTGCAGGAGTGGCGTGCTGAACAGAAGGAGCGCCTCCTCGAGGAGTTGAACGAGGGCGACGTCCGGACGGGGACCGTCACCTCCATCCGCAACTTCGGCGTCTTCGTCGACCTCGGCGGGGCCGATGGGCTCGTGCACCTCTCGGAGCTGTCCTGGGATCGCAACGCGACCCCGGAGGAGCTCTTCAAGGTCGGGGACGAGCTCAAGGTCTACGTCATGCGCGTGGACCGCGAGAGCAAGAAGATCGCGCTCTCGGTGCGTCGCGCCTCGCCGGAGGAGTGGGAGCAGCTGATCACGCGCTACGCGGTAGGCGACGTCGTCCCCGCAGTGATCACGAAGCTCGTCGCGTTCGGCGCGTTCGCGCGGCTCCCCGGCCCGGTTGAAGGGCTCGTGCACGTCTCCGAGCTCGTGGACCGGCGCATTGGGCACCCGGAGGAGGTCGTCGACGAGGGCGACGTGGTGCCGCTGAAGATCGTGCGCATCGAGCACGACCGGCACCGGCTGGGGCTCTCGCTGCGTGAGGCGCGCCGGGAGGCGGAGCTGCGCAGCTGGCAGTTCGACGAAGACGGTCGCGTGATCGCGGTGCCGGACGAGGCCTGCGAGTCGTTCGCCGACGAGGTGGGGGCCGCGGAGAAGCGCTACACGGCGCGCCGCACGGCCGCCGAGGCGCGGGCTGCGAGCAAGGTGCAGCAGGCGGTGACGCAGGCTGCCGAGGAGTCGCCGGAGCGGTCGCGGCGCGACGAAGGTCCGGTACTCACGGCGATGCAGGCGGCCATGCAGCAGGCGCAGGCCGAGCTTCGCGCGCAGGAGGGCGAGGCCGCCGCCAACGACCCCGACGCGGAGCAGGACGCCCCCGCCGACTAACACGTCCGCCCGCACGCGGGACCGGGCAGCGCGGGCGCCGAGAGGCGCCCGCCGCGATCTGAGCCCCTGCATGCTCCGAGCGTGACGGATGCGGGTTCAACCGAACAGACAGGCCGTGCGGGGCTGCGGATCACGCGCGTGGACCCATCTCGAGGGACCGGGCGTCACCGGGAACGGCCGGGGCGGTGCCCCCAAAAAAGACCCTGTGATAGCCTTGATCTCGGTGGGAGAGGGACGGAGCCACTATGGCCGACCGGTTCGACAAGTTCACCGAGCGGGCGCGCCGCGTCCTCACCCTCGCGCAGGAAGAGGCGCAGCGCTTTAACCATAACTACATCGGGACCGAGCACCTGCTGCTGGGCCTCGTCCGCGAGGGCGATGGCGTCGCGGCGAAGGTGCTCTCGAATCTCGGCGTGGAGCTCAACAAGGTGCGCTCGGCGGTCGAGTTCATCATCGGGCGGGGAGACCGCGCCTCGACCGGAGAGATCGGGCTCACCCCGCGCGCCAAGAAGGTGATCGAGCTGGCGGTAGACGAGGCGCGTCGGCTGTCGCACTCGTACATCGGGACGGAGCACCTGCTGCTGGGCCTGGTGCGCGAGGGCGAGGGCATCGCGGCGGGCGTGCTGGAGAGCCTGGGCGTGAACCTCGAGCGCGTGCGCGCCGAGACGACGCGCATCCTGGAGCAGAGCCAGCCGCAGGGCGGTGGGAGCTCGGGCGCCGCCGCCGGGCAGCGCTCGGTGCGCACGCCCACCCTCGACCAGCTGGGCGTCGACCTCACCGCGATGGCGCGCGCCGGCCAGCTCGACCCGATCGTCGGGCGCGAGAGCGAGATCGAGCGCGTCGTGCAGATCCTCTCGCGCCGCACGAAGAACAACCCCGTCCTCATCGGCGAGCCGGGCGTCGGCAAGACCGCGATCGCGGAGGGCCTGGCCCACCGCATCGTCGCCGGCGAGGTCCCGGACACGCTGCTCGGCAAGCGCATGCTCACGCTGGACATCGGCCTGCTCGTCGCCGGCACGAAGTACCGCGGAGAGTTCGAGGAGCGCCTGAAGAAGGTGATCGAGGAGATCCGCTCCTCGGGCAACTGCATCCTCTTCATCGATGAGCTGCACATGCTCGTCGGGGCCGGCGCGGCCGAGGGCGCGGTGGACGCCGCGAACATCCTCAAGCCGGCGCTCGCGCGCGGCGAGATCCAGGCCATCGGCGCGACGACGCTCGACGAGTACCGTAAGCACATCGAGCGCGACGCCGCGCTCGAGCGGCGCTTCCAGCCGGTGCGCGTGGACGAGCCCACGATCGAGGAGTCGATCCAGATCCTCGAGGGCATCCGTGGCGCCTACGAGGAGCACCACAAGCTCAAGATCTCGGACGAGGCGATCAAGGCGGCGGCGGAGCTCTCCGCGCGCTACGTCTCCGACCGCTTCCTCCCGGACAAGGCGATCGACCTCATTGACGAGGCGTCGGCCCGCGTGCGCATCCGCCGCTACTCGACGCCGCCGTCGGTGCGCGAGGCCGCGACCGGCCTCGACGCGCTGCGACGCGAGAAAGACCAGGCGATCGCGAACCAGCAGTACGAGTACGCCGCGGAGCTCCGCGAGCGCGAGGTGCGGCTGCAGTCGAAGCTCGAGGAGCTCGAGGCGCAGGTCGAGAGCCGGCGCGACGCGGAGCAGCCGATCGTCACCGAGGACGACATCCGCGACGTGATCTCGCAGTGGACCGGTGTGCCGCTCTCCCGCATCGCCGCGGAGGAGTCGCAGCGGCTCCTCGAGATGGAGAAGTTCCTCACCGAGAAGGTCATCGGCCAGGAAGAGGCCGTGCAGGCGGTCTCGCGCGCGGTGCGTCGCGCCAGCGCCGGCCTGAAGGACCCGAAGCGCCCGATCGGTGTCTTCATGTTCCTCGGCCCGACCGGCGTCGGGAAGACCTACCTGGCGCAGATGCTCGGCGAGTTCATGTTCGGGTCGAAGGACAACATCGTCCGCATCGACATGTCCGAGTTCATGGAGAAGCACACGGTCTCGCGGCTCGTCGGCTCGCCGCCGGGCTACGTGGGGTACGACGACGGCGGCCAGCTCACCGACCTCGTGCGGCGGAGGAGCTACTGCCTCATCCTGCTCGACGAGATCGAGAAGGCGCACCCGGACGTCTTCAACATGCTGCTCCAGATCTTCGACGACGGGCACCTGTCCGACGCGAAGGGTCGGAAGGTCGACTTCCGGAACACCATCATCATCATGACCTCGAACGTGGGGTCGGACCTCATCCGCAAGAACGCGCGCGTCGGCTTCGCCACCACCGGCGACGAGGCGCGCAACGCCGAGGAGGCGTACAAGCGGATGAAGGAGCGCGTCGAGGAGGAGATGAAGCGGGTCTTCCGGCCCGAGTTCCTCAACCGGATCGACCAGACGGTCGTCTTCAGGGCGCTGCAGGAGCACCACATCCGGGAGATCGTGAGCCTCGAGCTCGACGACCTGCGCGACAATCTGCGCAGCAAGGGGATGAGCCTGGAGGTCACCCAGGCGCTGCTCGACTACCTCGGCAAGGCCGGGTTCGACTCGGTCTTCGGTGCGCGCCCGCTGCGCCGCGTGATCCAGAACCAGGTGGAGGACAAGCTGTCCGACGCGCTGCTCGAGGGCGTGTACGAGGAGGGCGACACCGTCAAGGTCGACTACGTCGACGAAGAGGTGCGCTTCAGCCGCCTGATCGGAGCGGCGAAGGGCGAGCCCACGGAGCCGGCGCCGGCGCCGGCGCTCACGTAGCGCCACCCCCTGCGCACCGGTACGAAGCCTCAGCGGGGCCGCGCGAGCGGCCCCGCTTCACGTCTCCGGGGGTTGCGCGGGGCGTCAGCGCCAGCGCTCGCCCGTCCACTGCTCGCGCGGGGTCGCGGGGCGGTGCGCGGCGATGCTCTCGAGCACCCCGATCGCCGTGCACATCGAGACGAGCGCGGAGCCGCCCGTCGAGACGAACGGCAGCGCGATCCCGGTGGCGGGGAAGAGCCTCAGGTTGACCGCGATGTGGAGCGCGGCCTGCACCGCGATCGTCGCGGTGAGCCCCAGCGCGAGGAGGCGGCCGAACTCGTCGGGGGCGACCGCCGCGGCGCGCGCGCCGCGCCAGGCGACGAGCGCGTAGAGCACGATCACGGCGGCGGCGCCGAGGAAGCCGAGCGCTTCGCCCGACTGCGCGAACGCGAAGTCCGAGGCGCGGGTCGAGAGCCCTTCGAGCGCCGAGCCGCCGCCGGCGAGCACCCCGTTGCCGAGCCAGCTCCCGGACCCCAGCGCGACCTCGACCTGGCGGAGCGTGAAGCCGCTGCCCAGCGGGTCGCGGCCGGGGTCGACGAAGACCGCGATGCGCTCACGCTGGTAGTCGGGGACGGCGATCGTGAACGCGATCGGCACCACCGCGATCGAGGCCACGGCGATGCCTGTGAGCAGCCGCCATTGCAGCCCCCACGCGACCGTCACCGCGGCCCACGCGGCGCCGATCACGAGCGTCGTGCCGAGGTCCGGCTCGAGCAGGATCAGCGCCCCGGGGAGGAGCATGTGCGCGCTCCAGAGCAGGAGCGGCCGCACGCCGGGCTCGCGGCCGGCGAGCAGCGCGGCGCCGGCGAAGATGAGCGCGAGCTTGGCGAGCTCGGAGGGCTGGTAGCTCACCCCGCCGAGCGTGAGCCACCGCCGTGCGCCGTACTCATGTGAGCCGACGGCGAGCACGAGCAGCAACAGCGCGAGCGAGGCAAGGTAGACCAGTGGCGCGAGCCGCCGGATCAGGCGGTAGTCGAAGCGCGATCCGGCGACGATCAGCACGAGCCCGAGCGCGAGGTAGAGCGCGTGGCGCGTCGCCTGCGCGCTGAGCCGCGATGGGTGCAGCGTCACGGGGTCGGCGGTGGTCGCCTGCACCAACACCAGGCCGAGCAGCCCGAGCGCGATCACCGGCAGCAGCAGCCACGGGTCGGGGAGCGCGGGGCGTCGCGGGCGGGCGCTCGCGGCGGTCACGGCGCGCTCCGCGCGCTCGGCGACGGCCGGCTGCCGAAGTACGCCTCGAGGATCTCGCGCGCGACCGGCCCCGCGTCCATCGCGCCGACGCCGTGGTGCAGGTAGACGGCGACCGCGACCTCCGGGCGATCGTAGGGGGCGAAGCCGATGTACCAGCCGTGCGTCGGGTACGTCCCCTTCGCGTCGGGCGTCCCGAACTCCGCCGTCCCGGTCTTCCCGCCGATCGTCATGCCGGCGGGCTGCCCGCTGCTCGCGGTGCCGGTGGGCCCCGTTGAGGCGCGCATCGTCTCGCGGACGATGCGGACCGTGTCCGGGCTCACGGGGAGCGTGCCCCGCACGCGCCGACCGGTCGACTCGATCCGCCCGTCGCGCTCGATCCCACGCACGACGCGCGGCACGAGCACCTCGCCGCCGTTCGCGATCGCCGCGGTGAACACGGCCATCTGGAGCGGCGTGGTCGTGAGGTAGCCCTGGCCGATGCCGAAGGTGTACGTGTCGCCCAGAAACCAGGTGTCGCCGGTGGCCTTGAGCTTCCACGCCGGGTCGGGGACGAGTCCGGGCGCCTCGCCGGGCAGGTCGATCCCCGTCGGCGTGCCGAGCCCTGCCGACCGCGCGTAGGCGGCGACGCGATCGGGCCCGAGGCCGCGGAACACCTCGCGCCGGCCCTGCCAGTACCCGCCGGCAAGGTAGTAGAAGTAGACGTCCGACGAGCGCGCCATGCCGCCGTACAGGTCGAGCGTGCCGTGCGCGGCCCAGTCGCCGAAGACATAGGTGACGCTGGGGTTGTAGACGTCCTGCACGTAGAGAGCGCCGTAGCTGGCGATGCGCGTCTGGGGCGTCGCCACGCCCTCCTGGAGTGCGGCAAGCGCCACGAGCGGCTTGAAAGTGGAGCCCGGCGGGTGCGCCTCCATGTAGGTGCGGTCGACGAGCGGCCGCGCGGGATCGACGAGCGCGGACGCGATCTGGCCCGCGTCGCCGCCGCCCGCGAACAGGTTCGCGTCGTAGGCGGGGGAGGAGACGAGCGCGAGCACCTCGCCGGTGCGCGCGTCGAGCAGCACCGCGGCGCCCGCGGGGACCGGGGAGGGCCCCTGGTCCGGGCGCGCGAGCCCCGTGGCGATGCCGCGCTGGAGGGCGGCCGCGGTCGCGCGCTGCAGCTCGAGGTCGACCGAGAGCATGAGGGTCGCGCCCGCGCGCCCCGGCAACTCACCGAGCGTGGCGATCTCGCGGCCGGCGGCGGCCGTCAACACGAGCCGGCGGCCGGGCTCCCCGCGCAGTGCGGCCTCGTAGATGCGTTCGACGCCGTCGCGGCCGACCGCGCCGTTCATCGCGTAGCCGCGCGCGAGGTACGAGGCCAGCTCTTCCTCGTCGATCGCGCCGACGTGCCCGAGGATGTGCGCGAGCAGCATGCCGCCCTCGTACGCGCGGCCGGGCGTGACGCGCACGTCTACGCCGGCGATGCCGGCGGTGGCGGCCCGCATCGCGATCGCCTGCTCGCGGCTGAGCCCGGAGATCAGCGGCCGCGCGGCGAGCGGATCGACGGAGCGCAGCCCGCGGTCGACCTCGCCTGCGAGCGTGCCCAGCGGCACGCCGGTGGCGTGCGAGAGGTCGACGAGCGCGCGGGCGCGCGCGGCCTGGTCGCGCGGGAGATCGCCGGGGACGACGACGAGGTCGAAGCGCGGCACGTTGCGCGCGATCACCCGCCCGCCGCGGTCGACGATCAGCCCGCGCGGCGACTCGGCGCGCACGACGCGCGCCTCCGTGCCCGGCTCGTATCCGGGCGGGACCTCGGGATCGAGCAGCTGCATGCGCGCGAGTTGCGCGGCCAGCAGCGCGAAGAGCGCGAGCGCGGCCACCTGCAGGCCGAGGATCCTCCGGGTCACTCGAAGAGCCCCCGGGGGCGCGGCCGCCACGGCCAGAGCACGAGCGCCCCGGCGGCGGCGAGCAGCGCGGTGAGCGCGGCGCCGGTCGCGAGCGCGCGCGCCGAGTCGGGGACGGC